>Ga0256831_1000319_pt1 | contig 25424 bp, 18 predicted proteins | sample 132544metaG_FD_189087 | JGI IMG/M metagenome (GOLD analysis project Ga0256831, IMG submission 189087) | Hydrothermal vent microbial communities from Lau Basin, Pacific Ocean - 132-544 | ecosystem: Environmental > Aquatic > Marine > Hydrothermal vents | place: Pacific Ocean: Lau Basin | collected... | reverse complement strand
CTTAGGATAAAATGATGGAGGACGGTTTAGACATTGATCAACTTATTGAGGATTATGAATTTAATACGGTGCTCGACTATTTTTTAACCGAGAAAGGATTAAACTACTCAAAACTCCCGAAAGGCCTGCTGTTGTTTCATAAATATGACGACGAACCCAGGCTTGCACTGGAAGAGCACCTTTCCGAAGCAGCTCAATATGCTGTTAACAATCAAGGGAAAGCGACGGTTCATTTTACAGTTTCGCCCGAACATCAAAAATTATTTGAGCAGGCGGTTGCCACCAAAAAAGGAAAATTTGAAAAGCTGTTTAAGGTATCCATTGAAGTTAGCTATTCGCAACAAAAGCCATCTACCGACACCATTGCCGTCGATTTAAATAACGAGCCATTCAGAATGGACGATGGTACAATTCTGTTTCGTCCGGGTGGCCATGGTGCATTAATCGAAAACCTTAACGACCTTAAGGGGGAAATTGTTTTTGTTAAAAATATCGACAACATAGTGCCCGACCGGTTACGCGAACCCACTATAACCTATAAAAAGGTGATTGGTGGTGTTTTATTTGATATTCAGGCACAAACATTTGAGTACCTCGACATGCTGGAGGATGGAAATGTTGAAGATGATGTTTTAGAACAAATAAAAGAATATGCCAACAAAAAGCTCAACATATTTATTCCGGCGGCCTACGAAGGCTATGACAAGATGGAAAAGATCGACTTTTTGTTCAACACACTTAACCGCCCCATGCGCGTATGCGGGATGGTGAAAAACGAAGGAGAACCGGGTGGCGGACCCTTTTGGGTAAAAAACAGCAACGGAGAACTTTCGCTCCAAATTGTTGAGTCGTCCCAAATTGACTTTTCAATTCCCGAGCAAAAAGAGATTGTAAGCAGAGCTACCCACTTTAATCCTGTTGACCTGGTTTGCGGGGTGCGCGATTTTCATGGCAATCCTTTCGACCTTAAACAATTTGTTGACGCTTCAACCGGTTTTATTTCTAAAAAATCGAAAGACGGCCGCGATTTAAAAGCACAGGAGCTACCTGGATTGTGGAATGGAGCCATGGCCGACTGGATTACTGTTTTTGTGGAAGCACCTATTATTACTTTTAATCCGGTTAAAACCATCAATGATTTATTGCGGGAGCAGCATCAGTAAGCTTTTCCATCCTTAACCTAATAAATCAAAAACTCCAATAAACAAAACACAAATCTCAAACCTTTCTGCCGAACAGGCAGGCAATATCCAAAAACCAAACCTCAATACTCAAAGCAGTTGAGGTTAGTACGAGGGTTTACTAAAAAAGGTTAAGCTAACTTCGGCACCTTTGTCACGGTTAGCCACTTCAACTTTTCCGCTATGCGCATCCATAATAAGTTTAACAGCCGCAAGCGATAGTCCTTTACCCTCTTCGTGTGCCACATCGCCAATGCTGAATACCTGAAATAATTTTCCCATTACCTCATCTGAAAAACCCTTTCCTTCATCTTTTACAACAAACGAAACTTTGCCGTCGCCACTGTAAATGTCGATAGTAACAGGTGTGTTATCGGGTGAAAACCGGAAAGCATTTTCGATGATAAGCATAAGTGCTTTTCTGATTAACTCGGCTTCGGCCATAATTAACGGATTGGAGCTGTTTTTCCGAAAAACGATTCTTGAAGTATCCAGCTCCTCGTCAGCCAACTCGGCAATGGCCGATTCGGCAATATGATTCACCGAAACGGGAAGCAGATCCATCTTATAGTTGTTAACCTTTAAATTGGTAATGAGCAAGGCAAGGTCGGAAAACTTAACCAGTCGTTGCGAAACCTGTTTCAGGTAATTAAGATATTGCGCCTGTTCTTCCCCCATCTCAGTTTGGTTGAGCAAGTGAGTTAAACCGATTATTCCGCTTAAAGGTGTTTTTAACTCGTGGCTGATAATACTTAAAAATTCGCTTTTTGTGGTATCAAGTGCGTTGAGCAGTTTATTGGCTTCATTGAGTTCCTTGGTGCGCTCTTTTACCTTTTCTTCAAGCACATTATTTGCTTCAATCAGCTCCTTTTGTTGTTCGCGCAAAAGAATATGTGTATGCACCCTTGCCAACAACTCTTTTGCGTTGAAAGGTTTTGTAATATAATCCTGCCCTCCAATATCAAAGCCCTTTATAATACTGTCCATATCGGCTTTTGCCGTAAGAAAAATTACCGGAATATCGGCAGTGGCAGGATTTGCCTTTAATTTTTCGCAAACTTCATAGCCGTTCATTTCGGGCATCATAATATCCAGTAAAATAAGATGAAATTCCTGAACCAAAACCAGCGACAAAGCCTCCTGTCCCGATTGTGCCCAGGCAATCTGAAATTCCTCTTGCGACAGAATATTTCCCAATATTTGAATGTTTTTTGATACGTCGTCAACAATTAGAATCTTAAAATTACTATTTGGTTTCATGTGTATTTAATTTATTTTTATACAGGTTACATGCTCGTTTTATGGTTGTCTATTTTAATAAACAGCTCTTTAATAACCTGCATAAACAGTTTCATTTTTTCAATATCAAATCCGTCGGCAGCCTCCTTAAGCAATTCTGCTACCTCTAACAACTTAGTAAACGATTTTTTACGTGCAAAAGCAATTAAGTCGTCGCAACACAAAACAATATCTTTTATAACATGGCCGTTTTGCACCGTATCGCAGCGCCCCTTAAACAATCGGACAAAATCGGAGGCAGTCAACTCTTCCAACTCCTTATCACTAAAATCGAGGTTAAATATTGAAGGTTCTCCCTCTTCTTCTGCACTTATTTCCTGCTGACGCTGATAAATTGTTTTTTGCTTATTACCCTCACCTTCAAACACTTTTATACCTGGAATAACAATTGTAAAAGTCGTTCCTTTATTGGGGACACTGTGCATGGTTATTGTTCCGTTCATAATTTCAATAAGTCGCTTGGTAATGCTGAGTCCCAATCCGCTCCCCTTATGTTTCATCTTGCTGTCGGTTTGCACAAAAGCTTCGAAAACCTGTGTCTGTTTATTTTTAGGAATACCCGAACCTGTATCGGAGATGGTTATTTTAAGATCGATCAGTTCATTTGTTTCGTTGGCAACATCCACATCAATATCAATATACCCCTCATCGGTAAATTTTACCGCGTTACCAATAAGATTAAACAATATTTGCCGCATGCGGGTATCGTCAAGAAAAATAAGTTTTGTTAGCGACGGATGTGTTTTCACCCTAAAATCAAGCCCTTTTTCTTTAACACTAAGGGCAAATATACGGGTAATATCACTTACTATCTTACTTAGTACAATGGGTTCAAAATGTAATTCTATTTTTCCGGCCTGAATTTTTGATAAATCGAGTATATCGTTTATAAGCGATAACAGATTTCTGCCACTGGAACGGATAGCCTGAACATATTGAAGCTGATTGTTACCCTGAACTTTTTGCATTAACAAATCGGTAAACCCGATAATGGCATTAAGCGGGGTTCTGATTTCGTGGCTTATGTTGGCCAAAAATTCACTTTTTGTTTTATATGCCTTTTCTATTTCAACTCTGGCTCGTTCCAGCTCCTTATTGTTACGTATCAACTCGCTGTTAATTTGTCTTAGAGCTGCCTCGTTTTCTTTTAGTTTGTTTTCGGCAATTTTACGTTTTGTGATATCTTCAACAATTCCTTCATAATATAAGGGTTTCCCAAATGCATCATGAACAATCCACATGCTTTCGTTTACAAACATTTTACTTCCATCGCTTCTGTCCCAGATATCTTCGCGGCCGGTAACAATTTTTTGTTTGTCAACCAACGAAAGAAGTTTCGTACGGTCGGGCTTTATTTTATTCAGGTTTATCTCTTTTATCTCATCCCATGTTGAACGTATCATAAGAAGCAGCGTTTTGTTGGCAAATAAAATTTTACCCTCTCTTGTTGTTCGATACATCCCGATGGTGGCATTTTCAACAATACTCATGTATTTTGAGCGACTTTCGGTAAGCTCGTCGTTTAATTTCGACAGCTCCTCTTTTTGCTTCGTAATTTTGGTGTTTTTGTACTGAAGCATGATGTTGTTTTTTCTGTTTTGCTTGTCTCTGGCTCGTAAAAACAGAAGTACTACCACCGCAATTAAAAATATAAAAACTGCTACAATTACGGTAAAATATTTGGTATAACGTTCCTTACGTAACAAAAGCTGGTTTTGGCTGTTTTTTAGTTTTAATACCTGGTTTTCTTTTTCTTTTTCACGTGTATTGTATTTAATTTGAAGGTTGTTGAGGGTTTTAGTGTTTTCATCATTAAATATCTTATCCTTTAAAGCGATGTATTTGTTAAGGTACAGATAGGCCGAATCAAGCTTTCGGATACTGTAATAACCCTCGGAGAGAAGGTGTAGCGATTCCAGCGCTTCGGAGTTTAATAAACTTTTACGAGCTACTTCATAGCCCTCTTTGGCGTAATCAATGGCTTTTTTATAGTTTTTTAAGGCAAGGTGTATTTTACCCAAATCAATTAACGAAATGGCAATACGCTTTCGGTCACCAATTTCATACTTTAGTTTCAACGCCTCATTTTGATACTCCATGGCTTCCCGGTATTTACCCATAAAGTAATAAGCCTCAGCGATGTTACTTAAAGTAATGGATCGCAGCTTTTTATGTGGCTTAAGCCTTTCGAGATTTTTAGCAGTAAAATAGTAATCGAGGGCTTTGTTGTAGTTACCTTTTTTAATATAAAGGTCGCCGATATGAAGCCTTAGATTTGCCTGGCTAAAGATATTATGTTTTTCCTCAAAATAACTCAAAGCATTTTCGTAATAGTTGAGTGCGACATCAATTTTTCCCCATTGCTCCATTACAACACCCATGGCGAGGTTAATATTTTCGATGCCTTGCTGATCGCCAAATTGAGTATAAATATCGCGTGCCTGTTGCAAATAACCAATGGAGCTTTCGTAATCGGACCACACTGAAACCGTAACTCCCAATCCCTTTAAAGTTTTGGCTATGCCGATTTTATTTTTATGATTTTTATATTCGGTAAGTGCTTTTTCGTAATACTCCTTAGCCAATTGGTACCGGCTCCAGTCGTAATAGTTCGCCGCTTTTTGATAATAAAAGTCTGCCAGCTTGTTTCCCTTTTTCTTATTTACAAGCTCTTCGACTACCGACAGCGCCGAATCGGCCTGTTGATAGCTGCATATCTCGTTGGAGTGAGCTGCATAGTTCATTGAAGCATCAATAAACTTATCCACCCAATGATGTTTTTCGGCCAGCTTCATTCCCAGTTTATCATACTTTAATGATTTTTCAGGCGTTTTGTCAAAGGTACTGGAAAGACTAAAGTAAAGTTTCGCTTTATCAACATCAGAAAGCAGGGTGTCGTTACTAATAACAGCGGTATCGGCATTAATTAAAGTTTGGGCTTGCGTATGACTTAACAGAAGGGGTATAAATAATACCCAGTACTGAGTGTTTACTAAAAAACATACTATTTTTTTTAAGCCGGCTTTCATTTTTTAATACTATCGACGCAATTGGTTTTAAAATAGTTTAACAACTCATCAATTTCCTTAATATCAAACTTTTTAATGCTTTTTTTCAACTGTCCGGAGAAAATGGCTGCCGCTTCAACACTATACAATTTAGCAAGGTTGTCGAGTGCAATGGAAAATGATAGAAAATTATTCATCAACTTGGTTTCGGAGGCTTTAATAAAGATTGGAATCACCTCATTTACCATAGTATTCTTAAATTCGTTGTCGGTTTTAAGTCTTTCGGCGCACCCCGACAGCCTTCCAAACAATTTATCGGCATTTATTTCAAAAATAAGTTTTTTAATGAACGCCTGTTGCTGTTCAAAATTTTTACCAACGACAATATGTTTGGGATTATGTATTAAGTCTTTCAGCGCACCCTCTTCCGAAACAACTACAATCCACAAATGGCCTCCACTCTCCGTTTGATTAATTACCCGGTAAGCATTGGCCACCGCCCCATCATCGGCACTGCATAAAACAATCAAATCGATTTCCGGCAGAACCTTTTTTACAGCATGCAGATTGCCTGCAAAAACATTTACATCGGCAACAGCATTTTGCAGCAACTCCGTTAATGCATAACATTCACCCGGCTCGTTGGTAAAAACCACTGCTTTAACATCGGCAATATCAGAAACTCTATTCTGTTGTTCGTTGCTATCCGAAGTTACAGCCTTGCCGGCTTTTGAAACGCCTTCAAATTTAATGGTAAAACAGCTTCCCACGTCCGGCTCACTCGTAACCGTTAACTTTCCGCCCATGGTTTCAACAATACGGCGTGTAATTGCCAGGCCTAAACCGGTTCCCTGATGTTCGTTTTCGGTATTGAGTTGAACAAAGGGTTCAAATATTTTTTCAATATCCGAAGGGGCAATTCCTGCGCCTGTGTCTTTAACTTTTATGCAAAAGTTAAACCTGGCAGCATTCGGCACCTCTTCAAAATTTACTTCAATATGAATTTCACCCGACTCGGTAAATTTTACGGCATTTCCAATCAAATTAAGCAAAACCTGACGTAACCGAAGCTCACTTAAAATTACATTGGACGGAAAATTATTTTGAACAGCATATTCAAAACGAATGCCTTTTTTTTCGGTATTGATTTTAAACATCTGGAACACTTCATCCACCACCCTAACCACATTAACCGGCTGATATTCTATTTTGAGCTTTCCTGACTCCACTTTTGACAAGTCAAGAATATCGGTGAGCAAAACCAGCAGGCTTTTGCTGCTTGATTGTATCAGCTTTAGTTTATCTTTTTTATCTGAATCGATTTCCTTTGACAGAAGCAGTTCGGTAAAACCAATCACACTGTTTAACGGTGTTCTAAACTCATGGCTCATGTTTGCAAGAAACTCCGACTTGGCCCGGCTACTCTTTTCGGCCTGCTGTTTGGCCACAAGCAAATCTTCGGAATACTTTTTCAATTCAATTTGTGCCTGTTCAATTTCACGATTTTTCTTTTCCAGCAGCTTACTTTTTTGATTACGAACCCTGACATAAAAGATTAAAAAAACCATTAGGACAAGTATTAACACAATACCCACAAACATTAATAAATTGGCGGTTTTTTGTTTTTTAAGTTCAAGTGTGTTTATTCGTTGTTGCTGATGCAATAGTACAATTTCGTTTTCCTTACTTTCCAAATCATACTTAATTTTCATTCGAATAACATTCTTTTGAATGGCAATATTGTTAATCGAATCCTGTAAACTGTTTGAAAGTTCGAGAAAATACAAAGCTTTTTGATAATCGTTACTTTTTTTATAGGTTTTCGACAGCCATCTGTACGTTTTTTCCGCCACCACTTTCGAACCGATTGAACGTGCAATATCCATGGCTTTTAACAAATATTGCTCGGCATCATTAAACTCATTCAAACGGAGCATTGTTTGGCCTGTCATTAAATAGGTATTAGCGAGGTAAAGTTTGTCACCTGTTTTTAAAAAAATGTTTTTTGAAATATTGTATTGTTTTAACGCCTTGTGATATAGCTTTTTATGATAGTATATATTGCCAATGTCATTGTGGCAAATTCCTATTCCCTTCTGCGAATTTATTTCGCGGTTTACGTCAAGCGACAAGTTGAAGTATTCAAAAGCCTTATTAAGGTTTCCCTTTGCCTGATAGGCACTGCCAATATTATTCAGGTTTATGGCAATACCCAGTTTATTATGGCGGTCGTACTCAAGCGACAAGCTTTTTTTAAACGATTGAAGCGCATCGTCGTATTTTTCAAGCGCCATGTAAACATTACCAATGCTGTTTATGGCCATTGCCTTAGTACGCTTATCATTCAGAGAATCAGCTATTTTAAAAGCGTTGATGTGATATTTCAAAGCATCCTGATAGTCATCTATTCGCCTGTAAACAACACCAATATTATTTAGTATAATCGATTTTAATTGAGGTTCACTGATTGAATCAACCATCGAAAGCGCCATCAAATGATATTTTAGAGCCATCTTAAAGTGGCCGCTTCTTCTTTTCCTCACACCTATTTCATCAAGTGCCTCCACAAACCTGACAAACTTTCCATTCTTACCTGCAAGTTCTTTGGATAACAACAAAAATTCCTTTCCCGATTTTTTATGAAACTTTTTCTGAACCCCTAAATCAAGTGCTACGGCTATTTTTAAAAAATTAATGGCCTTAACGGTATCAACCCCTGTTGTATCGGCTACATAATATAAGCTATCTAAATAGTTTTTATCCGTTCTGCTGCTGATGTTGGAAAAGAAACCGTTTTGGCCAATCCCTAATAATGTATCGGATGCCAATAAAAACAAAAACAAAAAGTTTATTTTAATCAAAAACCTCATTTAGCAACAATAGTTTATTAAAATCATACCCATCAGGAATAGGAGGCTAAGTTAAACAAAATAGAATATCATTTAAATTTATTTAATAAACACTTGACAATTGATAAATATCATTTATCTTTGCAAGTAATTACTTACTTACTATAAAGAAGATGAAAAACAACAATAATTATCGCATAGGGCTTGATGTTGGCTCGACAACGGCAAAAATTGTTATTGTTGAATCAACCGGAGAAAGGGTGATTTTTAGTAAATATGTACGTCATAATACTAAAATCACCGAAACGGTTCTCGAACTTTTTGGTGAAGCACAAGCCACCATAGGAAACAGCAGTTTTACCATTGCCATAACAGGCTCGGCAGGTTACGGCTTATGCGAAAAGCTGGATATCCCGTTTGTTCAGGAAGTTGTGGCGACCTCTGTATTGGTGAAACAGAAATATCCGGAAGTAAAAACACTAATTGACATTGGTGGTGAAGACTCGAAAATGATATTTTTTAGCGATAACCGGGCGCCCGACATACGGATGAACGGAAGTTGTGCCGGCGGTACCGGAGCATTTATCGATCAAATTGCCTCATTGCTCAACGTATCCGGTAACGAGCTAAACGAGCTGGCCAAACAACATACACGTATCTACCCCATCGCTTCAAGGTGTGGTGTTTTTGCCAAAACCGACATTCAAAACCTGTTAAGCCGTAAAATTCCCACTCCCGATATTGCCATTTCAACATTTCAGGCAGTGGTGGTTCAAACCCTCAACACCCTGGCACGCGGATTCGACATAAAATCAAAAGTAATGTTTATAGGCGGACCATTTAATTTTCTAAGTGAACTTAAAAGGCTGTTTATTGAAAATTTAAAACTGAAACAAAAGGATGTTGCCGAAACCGGTTACAGCCTCTATTTTCCGGCTTATGGAACCGCTCTGTCCACCGATGACAGCAGCACTTTATACAATGTTGACACATTAAAAAACAAAATTAAGAAAACAGCCAAAAACATCACCGTAAAAAACAGACTAAACCCGCTGTTTAAAGATAAAGAAGAGATGACCCGATGGACAGCCGGCAAAGATAAAATGAAAATAAACCGTATTGCGCTTAAGGATTACGATGACGACATCTGCTTTATGGGAATCGACTCAGGATCAACCACCAGCAAAATTGCCATTATTGGCCAAAACAACGAACTGCTGTTTAAATACTATGCCAACAATCAGGGTAACTCGGTAAAAGTAATTGAAAAAGGACTTGCACTTTTTGAACAGGAAAAAAAGAAACATCGTCCCGACAGGCCTTTAAAAATTATGCATGCCACTTCTACCGGTTATGGAGAAGATTTAATAAAAGCTGCTTTCGGCCTGCCCAAAGGCGTTGTTGAAACCATAGCACACTACACTGCTGCCCACTATCTTGACCCTGACGTATCATTTATTATGGACATCGGAGGGCAGGATATGAAAGCGGTGTTCATCGATAACGGAGTTATTAACCGCATTGAACTAAACGAAAGTTGTTCATCGGGATGTGGCTCCTTTATTCAAACTTTTGGAAACACGTTGGGCTTTACGGTAGGCGATTTTGCCACCAAAGCCATGAATGCCCTGAACCCTGCCGATCTCGGCACACGCTGTACCGTGTTTATGAATTCCAAAGTTAAACAGTCCTTGCGCGAAAACGCTTCTATCGAGGACATCTCAGCCGGACTGGCCATTTCAGTTATAAAAAATGCATTGTACAAAGTACTTAAGCTTCGCGATGTTGAAGAATTGGGAGAACACATTGTTGTGCAGGGTGGCACTTTTAAAAACCCTGCTGTTCATCGTGCCCTCGAGGTTTTAACAAAAAAGAAGGTGATGTGCACCGATATGCCCGAAATGATGGGCGCTTACGGAGCCGCATTGCTATCGTTAAGTGAATACAACAAAGCCATTTCCACAGGCAACGGTCAAAATGCAATTGATGAGATTAAAACCATTAACGGCGTTAGCAATTACAGCACCAAAACATTACATTGCAAAGGATGTGTAAACAATTGCAGCATCACAAGGTTTACCTTCGACAATAAAAACATTTTTTACTCAGGCAATAAATGTGAATCCATCTTTTCAAATTCCGGCGAAAAGCAAAAAGAAGGTTTCAATATGCTCGATTACAAATATCATTTACTATTCGACAGGCCGCTTACAAATCAAACCGACAGCAAAAAACCAACGTTAAAAATCGGCATTCCCCGCGTGCTGAATATGTACGAAAACTACCCGTTTTGGAACAAGCTGTTAACGGCTCTTAACTTTGAAGTGGTTTTATCGGACGACTCAAACGAAAAGCTGTACGAAAACGGACAAGGCACCATCATGTCGGACAACGTCTGTTTTCCGGCCAAGTTGGTACACGGGCATATTTTGTCGCTGGCCGAAAAAAAGGTTGACCGGATTTTATATCCCATGGAGTTTTTTCAAAAAAACGAGTTCAAGCAAGCCGACAACTCCTATATGTGTCCCATTGTAAGTGGTTATGCCGATGTTATACGCAACAGTATCGACCCCTTAAAAAAATATGGTATTCCGGTTGACAGCCCTGTTATTAACTACAACGACGAAAAACTGCTATTGGATGCCTGTTACGACCTGGTGAAACCACTGGGTATCAAAAAGAAACAACTTACCAGGGCATTTGCGCTTGCACTTCAGGAACAATCGGCTTTTAAAACCGCCATTCGTAAAAAAGGGGACGAACTGATTAAAAAAACAAAAGAGGGCAAAAATAACAGTATAAGTGTGGTTTTAGTGGGCAGACCCTATCACAGCGACCCGTTGATTAACCATAAAATTCCAGCTATTTTAACCAATTTGGGAGTTGATGTTTTAACCGAAGATGCTGTCCCCCTCGCAAAAAAATCAGATTTTAGTAATTTGCAGGTTATCAGTCAGTGGTCGTATCCAAACAGGGTTTACAATGCAGCCCAATGGGTTGCCGAACAAGGAGAAGCATTTCAGTTTATCCAGTTAAACTCGTTTGGATGCGGCCCTGACGCCATATCGGTTGACGAAGCAGCCGAAATACTTCGAACGGGAAATAAAATACATACGGTAATAAAAATTGACGACATCAACAGCATGGGTTCGGTAAAACTCAGGTTACGTTCCATGCTCGAGTCGTTAAAAATCAGAGAAGTTAAAAAAAGTGTCTCTCTGTCGGAAAGAGCCAACACACCGGCATTTACCAAAAACGATGTTGGCAGAGTAATACTCGGCCCTCATTTTTCCGATTTTTACTCACCGTTTTTACCTGCTATTTTCGAGCTTGCCGGGTACCGCTATGTTAACCTGCCCCCTGCATCCAGGGCTTCGGTTGAATACGGGTTAAAATATTCAAACAACGAAATATGCTATCCCGCAACCATAGTGGTAGGCGATGTGGTGCATGCACTCAAAAGCGGCAAATACGACCGAAAAAAAGTAGCTGTAGGTATTACGCAAACCGGTGGACAATGCCGCGCCACCTCCTACCTCTCGTTAATCAAAAAAGGCATGATTGCAGCAGGATTTTCCGACATACCGGTAGTGGCCATAGGTACCAGCGGAAAAACACTAAACCCTCAACCCGGATTTAACCTAAACTGGAAAAAATTGCTACCCATAACCCTGGCAGGCACGCTGTTTGCCGATGCCATGGCAAACCTTTTTTACGCTACGGTAGTAAGGGAAACGAAAAAAGGAAGCGCCAAAAAACTAATGGACGAATATTATGCCCAAGCATACAAGCTTATTGCAAAAGCCGATGTTAAAGGCGTGTATGCACTTTTAAAAGAGGCTGTTAGCAATTTCAACCTTTTGGATGTTGACTACAAGCCAAGGCCTAAAATAGGCATCGTGGGCGAAATATACATTAAATACAACTCCTTTGGCAACAACAACGTGGTTAACTGGCTGATAGAACAGGGCGTTGAAGTAAAGGTTCCCCCGCTGATGGACTTCTTTATTCAGGATTTTATCAACATCAAAATCAATAAAAAGATGCATCTGCGCCAGTCATCGGTTAGCGACTATTTGTTATGGTTTTTAGAAAAATATGCCTTACGATACATTCACAAAACCGATTTAATAATGAGGTCGTTCCGGTTTTATCAACCGCAACACTCCATTGCAGCCATGAGTAAAAAAGCGGAGCAGATTATTTCGTTGGCCAATCAGTTTGGCGAAGGGTGGCTCATTCCGGCTGAGATGGCAACCTTTGCCGACGACGGTGTAAATCAGGTTGTCAGCCTCCAACCCTTTGGGTGTATTGCCAACCACATAGTATCAAAAGGTATTGAAAAGAAAGTGAAAGAGTTGTATCCCGACTTGAGTCTGCTATTTCTGGATTTCGACAACGACATCAGTGAAGTAAATATCATTAACAGATTACAGTTTATAATTATGGCCGCCAAAGAAAAAATGGAAAAGGAAAAAGTATCCGCCTTGACCTTTTAATTGAAGATGGTATAAAAAAACCTGTCCGGTTAAATAATTGATATTATCACTTTAAAACGAACGCATTGAGGTTACTAAAAGTCTGGAATGAAAAAGATAAACTTAAATAGCACACCGAAAAGCTTGCGCAAAAGAAGAAGTCATAAATACATAAAGTTTTTTCCTTTTTATGTTCTTTCGGCTATTCCATTGTCAACGTTATACCTTCTTTCAGATTTTTCATACATCATTTTATATTATTTAATAAGGTACCGTAGAAAGGTTGTACGTACTAATCTAAAAAACTCTTTTCCTGATAAAAAAGAAACAGAGATAGTTGATATAGAAAAAAAGTTTTATAAGCATTTTTGCGATGTGGCTGTAGAATCAGTAAAAGCATTAACCATTAGCAACAAGCAGATTAACAAACGGCTTCGCATAAAAAACAGAGAACTTATTGAAGGGCTGTTCAGACAGAAGAAAAATATAATTTTATATGCTGCACACTATGGAAATTGGGAATGGTTAAGTTTTTTACCACTGTATATCCCTTATCAATCGCTGACATTTTATCAAAAACTATCAAATGATTATTTTGATGAATTGATGCAGATTATTAGAAGCAGGCATGGAGCCTGGTGTGTTGAATCTCATCAGGGGTATAAAACCTTGGTTAGGTTAAAAAATGAGAATATAGTAACTCTTGCCGGCATAATTGGCGATCAGAGTCCCGGCAAACAATCATCTAAGCATTGGGTGAACTTTTTAAATCAACAAACCGCATTTTTAGTCGGGGCTGATAGAATTGCAAAGAAATTAAATCAAACGGTTGTTTATGTTTCGTTTCAAAAGTTAAAAAGGGGGGTATATGAAATTGCGTTTGAATCATTTGGCGATGAACATAATAAAAGTGAAGATATAATAGATAAATATGCAGCTGCTTTGGAGCGCTCAATTATTAATACGCCCGAGCTGTGGTTATGGAGTCACAGGCGTTGGAAATTAACCAGGCCCTACAATATTACATAATTAATTCTCAAGGTGTAAATATGACACCACACATAAAATACAATTAGATAATAAATATATATAATGAAAGATACATGGGAAAGTAATAAATTCAAGTCAATAGCCGGGCTTCAGGAAAATGTAGATAATGAACTGATTAACCAGTTAAATTTTAATGAATACGATGATGTCCTTGATGCCGGGTGTGGCGTTGGAAACTTAACATTTAAGGTTGCAGAACTTGTTAAAAAAGGCACTGTTTTAGGAATTGACAGCTCCCCCTCAATGATTGAGCAGTGTAATAAAGAATTGAAAATGCAAAACGCTCAGCATGTTCATTTTATGGTAAAAAGTATCTCTGATATAAACTTTACAAATCAATTTAACGTGGTATTTTCAAATTCGGTTTTTCATTGGATTAAAGACCCCAAAAAAGCTTTGGATTTATTGTTCTGTAGTTTAAAACCCGGAGGACAAATTGGGATTCAGTTCCCGCTGTTAAATTCCCGGCATCCGATGATGATGCTTTTTACAAAAGTAGTAAGCAGGTTAAAGCTTGAAGAAGAGTTTCGGGATTGGGAATTTCCATGGTATGTACCAACTGTTGATGCTTTTAAAAACCTGTTAAAACAATATGATTTTAAAGAAACTAAGGTGTATAAAAAAGCATCAGAATATAACTATGGTAAAAGCAGTAATCTTTATAATTCGTTTGATTCAGCAGCACTAAAAATATTAACTTCCATATTGCCGGAAGAGAAAAAAGAGCTATTCAAGGCAGAAATAAAAAAAGAAGTAGAGATCATTAAAGAGTCGAACAAGCATATTATTAACTTTGACAGGATTTATGCGTTTGGTTATAATAAAAGACAGAAGTAAAAAGTAAAACAATGAAAGTATTAGCAATATATGGTAGTCCTCGCAAAGAGGGCAACACAGCACAAATGATGGATTCGGCATTGTCGGCTTTTCCGGCAGAAGCAGAAATTCGCAAACTCTATTTAGGGGAACTGAATTTTTCGGCCTGCGGTCCATGCCGCGAGTGCAAAATAGTTGGCAACTGCGTTATTGACGACGACATGCAACAGGTTTACAGAGATATGCTTTGGGCTGAAATAATATTTTTTGGTTCGCCGGCACAGTTTTCGGATGTTAGTGCCGATATAAAAAAACTTATGGAGCGCACCTGGTGGATGAAAGGAGCCTTACGGAATAAAATTGGAGGTTACGTAATTTCGGGAAGGCGCTATATGGAAAGTGCTCAAAACACACTACATGCATTTATGCTCCGGCACCGGATGATTTTAGGAGGAAGCGGAGCACTGGGGTTCACCTTTTCAGAAATGGGTACGCTGGACAACGACCCGTTGGCACTTCGCGACGCCTATTATACCGGAGTACGACTGGTTGAACTGCATGAGCTGATTTATGGGAAACAGAATTAGATTTTCCTCTTTTCCTTTTCAACAAACAGCCGCTCAATAATCAGCCCCTGAACCAACGAAGCCAGTAACATGACCAGCGTAAGCACAACAATGTATTTTACCGAAAAGTAGAGTGCCAACACAGGCATCCATTGCAACTTAATTCCACGGTTGTATAAAAACACTGCAATCAATCCATGCTTAACGCCCTTATCAATCATCTCCTTTAAAACCGGAAACCACATATAAATGGCTCCAACCGACAAAATGCCCGTTACCACTGCAATGGCCCAGCCTTTTAACCCCGAACCTTTGCCCATATATTTTATCAGAAGCTGCGTTTTTAAAAACAGATTTATCAACACCATTATCGCAAACACCAGCACCAATACGGGTAAAATAGTTGTTAACAGATGAAGTAAAAAGTACCATACAGACATTCCCTTTTCAGAATCAAAAACCAGCGCCGATATTAGTAACAGTACTGAAATTGCAAGAAATATCCATGGCCCTTTAGACACATTTTCTTTCTGCTTCTGTCCGTGCTTTTGTTTTTCAGTATTGCTTTTCATAACACCTCCAAAATAAGAACCGTGGCAAAGGCCACCAATATGGAAAGTACAAAGGCGCTAATGTTTCGTACAATGGCAAACTTTTTTCCCATAAACTGAATCTCGGCAGGAAGCTGAACCACCCCCACGGTTACCCACGAAACCAGGAAAGCTGTAACTGCCATAAGGCTGACACCCTGTTTGAGCAAATCACCCGAAATTAAATAGCTGGTTACCGGATTTCCGGCCACAATGCCACCAAAAAATGCACCTGTTACCGGGTCGAGCGGACTACCGGTAAACAATGTTTTAAAATAAGAGGGGGGCACATAAATGTTAAACAGGCTTATTAAAATTAATATCCCCGTAATAACGGGCAGCGCCTTTCCAAACATTCGGGCTGATTTAATAATGGATTCTTTAAGGGTCATGGGTTCATTTCTTTTTAATTACAACAAAACAATAAAATGGCAACGCAGCCGGTCTTATTTCAACTTTTCTTTAAGCTCATCAATATTATTAAGGTTCTCAACCGATTTCATCGAATTAAACAAAACCTGCTTATCGTATTTGGTAAGATGCCAGCTCAACGGAACATGCTTATCGCTGCCGCCAAAGGCAAATGTCATCATTTCAAATTTACCGGGAAACACTTTTTTTAACGAGTTAACTACTGGTAAATAGTTGTCTTCCTGAATGTTTACCCAGTCGGTAAAAACGCTTCCCAGCGGACGCAACATGCTTTTTATGGGACTTGAGATGTAATGATAATCGGTTTTTGTTTTTTCATCTAACCTGATTAATATTACTCCGGAGGTATTTTCTTCAATCCAATCTTTAAATTCCACTAAAAACAGATAGGCTGTTATAAGTCCGAAGTTATCATTCAACCCGGCATCGATAATATAAATTTTAGGAGTTCCAGGCAGCTCCACATCGGGACTGACATATGGAAAAGTTGCGTTCATTCTGATGGCGGTAAGATACCGCAAGCTATCGGGTTGAAAACCCGCATAATTATGTCGCAACTCGATGTTTTTTATTTGCAACCCCTTGGGCGATTTTGTCAGATATGAAACCCCCACCGATGAAATATACAGTCGCGACCCAACATTTTCGATAGCCGGAGTTAAAATCATCATGGGAATGGTTGCATTTTGCACCGGCTTCCGATATTTAAAAAGCGGCTTGTCCAATAAATTACCAAGATTCCGGTTTAACGTTTGTTCAAAAATATATGCCCGATCTTTAAAATAGGATTTATTGTTGTACCGAAAACTTTGCAGCCTGAAAAACCAGTCGCTCATTGAAAAGGTGTAAAAAATGGGATTTAATATATCTTTTGAAAGCCTGTTGGTTTTTTCCGTTGAAAAAACCGGCTGTTCCCTGCCTTGGGCAAATCGTAAATAATTCTCGCGCAAATAGGCGGCACCAAGCATTCCGCCTGACGCTCCGGTGATAAGGCTGGTACTGCGCAACAGCCTGCCATTTAGCACACTATCGGCATAGCCCAACGCGTAATAGGTCCAAACGGCCATTTTAAGCCCGCCACCACTCGCACACACTATTACCATTTTCGGCTTTGAATCTGCTGAATCGGGAGAAGAATTTTTTAATCTCCATTTTGTAAGTATTTGAACGGTATTAAGCGAATCGTGATGATAATCTCCATGAGCAAATACATCGATTGGCTTTTTAACCGAATAGTCCATGCCATAGGCAGAGTTGTTGTATTTCATCATGTTAAAAGGAGAAAAGTAGCCAAACAGAAAAAGCAGGGTAAAAATAACAACAACCGTCCACTTTCCAAACACAATATAAAACAGGCTTGTAAGCAATAACAAAACCGTTAAAATAATCATAAAACTCGCTCCGGCAGGCAGAATAAGCTGCGGCACATCCTTAATCAATCCTCTTATAATTACTAATATAAGCACAAACATTACATACGAAAAGGCATTTATATGTTGATACTGGAAAACCCGTTTAAACTGCGCTTTCGTAAAGTGAGTGTATTTTCCCGTTGGCCGCACCTTAAAAAAGGAAAACAAATACCAATTCACTTTGTCTTCTTTTTCTCCACCAATGGGTGACTCACTTATTTTGTTGGCTGCGTCTTTTTCAGTTAAATATTTTAGCAGCCGAGGATTTAATTTACCACTGATTTTTATCTTTTCTCTTATTATGCCAATAAATTTTGGCACTACTCTTACAACAAGATAGAAAAAACCAAAGGAGAGGTAAATAAACACCACCACTCCCAATAAAAAGGCCGATAAATTAACAACAATGGCTCCGGACGATTGTAGTTCATACCGGTTTTGGTGAACGGCACTTACAATGAGAAAAAGAATAAGGTAAGCCAAAGGAATGGCCGAATTATTTAATGCATACCGATAGAAAGGTTTTGAAAACCGAACGATAAACGGGTGTCGGTGCGCCATAACCACATAGGAAGCAATGTGAAAAGCCATAATAAAACTACCGGTTGCAAGGCCGGTAAACAAAAAGGCAACGGCATTTACGCTACCCATGTATTCAGGAGTAAGAAAAAGCGTTTGAATGCCAAACTTTTCGCCCATGGCACCCGTAATAAATAAAAAAGGTAACAACCACGAAAGTAAAATCAGCCTGTTGTATTTTAAATATTCCAGCAATAGCCGTATCGGAAAAAAAGTTCCCAAACCTTTTAATACATTAATCTTATGTTCAGGTTCGGATTTCATACAAAAGCTTTTAATTGCTATGGGGAATACTCTGTTTCAAACTATTCAACAACCCCGCAAACTTGTTACCATACCGTCAATTCAACATCAAAACAACGTAAAGACTACCTCTTGGACAGCACCTTAAGTATAATGGTTTTCATCTGGTTACAAAAACTATCGTGGTCAAAATTTTCGGTATTCAATATCATTTCTATGTTTAAGGTTACCGGAATCCCCATGTAAAGGCGCGCCAGGTTTTCAACATCAATGGTGTCGTCCCAAATACCTTCGGTAATGCCATCCAGCACAATTTTAGTAAAATACTGCTTTTGCGATTTGTATATGGCATCCATGGTATGTTTCAACCCTTCATCGTTTTGATAGGATGCTTCGGTAAATAAAAGGAGCGTAATACCTTTTTTATGATAAAGATAATTGAGCGTAAACGTAATATACTCGTCAAGTCGCAGCTGAGGCGACTTAGCCTCTTCGGCAATTTTTTTTAACCGGCTAACCATTTCAACATTCACGTCTGAAATAATATCCTCAATCATTGCCTTTTTAGAGGGATAATGACGGAACAAAGCCCCTTCGCTCACCCCCACCTTTTGAGCAAGATAACGTGTTGAAAGCTTGTGCATTCCTTCGGAGAAAACAATGTTCAAAATACTCTCTTTAATCTCCTCCCGTCTTTCATCACCCGATTTACGTACTCTTTTATCTGCCATAATTTGCTAAATTAATGCTATTTCCTTAAAATTTTTGTTATTAACGAATAAATCTGCAGGCAAACCTTGTTGTTGGGTGGATTACCCTTTTCAAGATTTAACTCAATGTTTAGTGTTGTAGGGATACCCATATAAAATTCCGACAGTTTTTCGGGAGAAATAGCGGAATCCCAAATACCTTTTACCATTCCGTCGGTAACAATTTTGCAAAAGTACTTTTTTTGCAGATGAAAAATATGGGAAAGCGTATTTAACAACTGCTTATCATCGTTGTATGAAGCCAGCGAAAACAGCAAAATGTTTATTCCCCGATGGCCGGTTAAATAACTATAGTGGTTACAGATAAACATTTTAAGTCGTTTATCAGGAGGCCGGTTGCTTAAGGCTATTTTTTGCAGCTGCGTAAGCATATCATTTTCAACATCATGGGCAATACTTTGAAAAATATCGTTTTTCGACTTAAAATAATGGTACAACGTTCCCTCGCTAAGGCCGGCATGTTGAGCAAGGTTTTTGGTTGACAACCTCCCGATACCATCGGTAACAATAATATCAAAAAGAGCTTCTTTTATCTCTTCTTTGCGTATTGCTGATACTTTACCGCCCATGTTACATTTATGTTAAAACATTAAAACTCAAAATTCTCCCAAAAGTGGCCACATTCTGAAATACGCGGAGCACGCCTGATTGCCGAACGGCAGTACCCATTCGGCAATCAAACTACTACTCACAGCGCGTAATACATTAAGCCCTATTTAGAATTCAGGCTGTCAACAACCATTTTCATGGCGTTTGTCGAGGTGCTTATTACTGTGGTTCCTTTTACAAACCTGGCCAACACAATGGCTTCCAGTATTTCCTCGGAGCTTATTCCTTTGCGAAGTGCAACTTTTGTGTAGGTGTCAATGCAATTTTCAACTCCCAAAGCAGCACTTATGGCGAGGCTCATTAACAGTTTGTATTTTGGAGGTATTTTATCTCCCGACATGGCAAACTGTTTGTTTGCAGCATGTTCGTAAACTACTTTTTCGTTAAGTTTGGCAAGGCTTTCCATGGTTACGGGTGTTTCGCCCAGCTCTTCTGCCATTAATTTTAACATCTGATCAATGTTCGGTTTTTTCTGTTCCATTTTTTTATTTTTTAAACGTTATTTCATAACTCCATTCAGGTAATCCAATTGAGCATACTGAATCAGGAGTTCTTTTTTAATATTTAATATTGAAGTCTCTATTTTGGTAACATTAAGTTGGGCATCGTTAAGTTCGATATTGGTAATTACGCCGTTTTTATAGCCTGTTTTAGCTATTTCGTAAGCTTTTTTTCCAACATCAAGATTTGTTTTTTCGGCCTCCATTTTTGTTTTTAAGGCATTGATGTTTTCGATGGCTTTTTCGTATTCGAAACGGAGTTTTAATTTCATTCCGTCCTTGTAATCGTTAAGCTTTTCGGAGTTAGCCTTAACTTCATCAACCTTTCCTTTGGTGAGGTTACCATCAAACAAATTGATTTTTACGCCAATACCCATGGCATAGCCATTTCGCCACGAATCATCAAACGGCGGGAAATCTCTTCCATGATAAATATGGTAATTGCCAAAAGCAAACACCACAGGAAGGTTGGCTGCACGCTCCATCTTCTCTTTTTTACCAAGTAATTTTATCATGCTTTCGAGCGACTGAACTTTGTAATTGTTTGTTTGTATGGCAGCAAGGCCTGTTTGTCCGGCCAGCCCCGAAGCATTATAAATATCGTTAATTGAGCCGGTAAAAGTTACACTGTCGTTTTCAGGAATTACAATCAGGTTTTTAAGTGCTGTTTCAACCACAGCTTTTTTTCCTTCCAGCTCAATAATTTTACTGTTAAAATCGGCAATCTTACTTTTGAAGTTCAGCACATCAAACTCCGACCTCACGCCCTCCTGGTAGGCTTCTTGTGCCAAATCCAGGTGCTTGTTAAATTGCTGTAAAGCAAGTTTATAAACCTTAATAACCTCGGTTATGGTAATGTAATTATAGTATGCTGTTTTAACTTTTTGTACCAAACCCGCCTTGGTTTCATTGAGGTTTTTGTTGTAAAACTCATCAAGGTCGTTGGTTGATGCAACCGCATTTTTTCTTTTGTTTCCGGCGTAAATCGGATAAATCAGGTTGAAATCGAATGTTAACACATCGCGGTCGAGGTTGGGATAGGGAGCCATGGGATGCATGGTAATTTCATCACCGGTAGGTGTTCCATTGTTCATTACCGGCACATTTACACCTGCCAGCGGATACATCCCCGGCAGGTTGTTAGTATAAAAATATTTCGACAAAATAGATGCCTTGGGATAAAACGATGACTTGGCCTGTGTGTTTTTTGCTTTGGCCACTTTAACCTGACTTTCACCCGCATTTACAGCCGGATTATTGGCCAGTGCCATGTTAATGGCATCTTGTAACGACAGCTTTTTTTGTGCCTTCGTCCCGGTACTTACAAGCACCGCCAAAACAAATATGATTAATGCTGTTTTTTTCATGATTTATTTTCCTCCATTTGAGATTTAGCATTTTCTTTTATTAATTTTTTCCTGCGGTAAATTCGCTCTATCTGGCCAACGCCAATTGACAAGGCAGACAGTATCAAAAACGCACCAATGTACATCCATAAAATGTTAAGATGATGATATACCGAAGTGAGGGGTTGATGATGGTTGAATACCGGATAAAGTGCCTGCAAATAATGCCTTAACGGAAAAGCGTTGCCTATTTTATTGGGTATGGCTGCCATTTGTTCGATGGGAACAAGGTAACCCGAATACATAAATGCCGGCATTACAATTAAGGTTATCAGCCCTGCTAATACCGCCCCGTTTTTTATGTTAAGTGCTAAAAAATACGAGAGGCTCTCCATGGCCAATACCAAAAGAGAAATTATAAAGCTCACCTCCCACATAGTATGATGGTCGAAAGGCACTTTAAACAGGTACATGGTTGCAAAAAAAGCAGTTGAGATAGCTGTTGAAACTATTATCCAGCTAATGATAAACGGCGGAATAAGTGCTTTTAACGGCAACTGACGCGGCAGCCTGATATAAGGTGCTTTTTGCCTGATAATTTTAAGGTTGGCCATTAGCGCAAACAGTACAATAAGCATGGATACAATTTGCATGGCCAGCCCCATAAATGCCGGCAACATCGACGATTCCATGGATAACCCGGGAGAATAAAACACCCTTTCGTTTACCTTTAAAAGCGGCGTTTTAGGGTGACGCGTGTTGGGCATCGACCCCAACTCTTCAACCCGCATCCGCATACCCATTTGTATGTTCAGGGTCATAATAATTTTGTTAAGCATCATTAACGAAATTTTTGGCACAATGGGGTTTGCCGTACCGTTTAAAACCGTTAACAACGACACGCTGCGTTTGTTAAGAACATCCTTATAGGCATGGCCGGGAATAACCACCCCCACATCAATGGAGCCATCGTCAACAAGATGCTGCAAATTAAGATAATCGTATGCCTGATTGGTAACATCAAAGTACTGCGACTTTTTTATATTGTAAATAATCGAACGGCTCAATGGCGACTGATCCTGATCAACAATACCAACCCTGATTTTAGTAGGAGCACTTTTGTAGTACATACCCGCCATCATGCTAAAGAACAGGATGAGCGCCAATGTTATCAGCACTATTCTTAGTATAATGGTTAATATTAATTTAATGGGTTTCATGGCTTTCTACTTTTTGTTTTCCGGTTTCAAAGTCAGATAAACTGATATACCGGGTTTGCATTTAAGCTGATTGGTAAGTATCAGCATTTTTACATCAAAAGTCCTTACATCCCTTTGGTCGCGAAGCGTGGTGGGTGTATGCGTGGCAAAATTTGCCATGGGAAGTATTTGAATTACTTTGGCTTTGAGTGTTAAATCTTTACTGTTGGTTTGTAGCTCGAACGTATCGCCCAGATTAATCTGCCCCAGATAGGTTTCGGGAATGCCAAATCTTGCCCAGGTACCTTTGGGATCGGTTTCAATAACAACGGGCATTCCGGGAGGCATCATTTGATTGGGTTCCAAAACTTTTACATTTACAATACCATCCATGGGTGCCCTTATAGTCATATCATCAATATTGATATCAAGGGCTTTAATATTGGCTTTTAACATGTCGAAACCCGTATTAATCTCGTCCAGTTTTTGTTGCGGTACAGCGCCTGCTTCATACAGTTTTTCCACTCTTCTTTTATTTACGCGTACATTGTTTATTTTGGCCAGCAAAGCCTCGCGTTTAGCCTTTAAAACGCGCGCATCCAAGGTGGCAACGGTGTCGCCCTCTTTCAGGGTATCCCCCTCATCCACAAATATTTTTTCAATTCGTCCGGGTATTCGCGTGGTAACATTTACCTGTGTGTTTTCGATATATCCCTGAAATTCATTATCCTTTACTCTGCTGTTACTGTCCTCTTTACAGGAAGTTGTAAAAACGGCCATAAGAAGAGCAGAAAACAGGAACATTGCTATACGTTTCATATTAATTGATTTTTTGTTCATTACTAATTTTATTTATTGTGCTATTAAAACAGGTATTTTGTTTAAGTTTATCAAATGCTCAGGAAACGAGCCGACAAATACTTTTTGCAGGATGTTTTGCGAGTGCATGCCACAAACCACCAAATCGGTACTACCCGAAAACTCGTTATCGAAAACCGAAATTATATTTTCATCGGAGTGCTGTTTTTTAATTTTTGCACGGGTATGTTTCGATAGGTAATTTTCAAGTTTTTGCAACAACTCATCGCCCTCCGAGCGACTTTTATGGCTGATAAGAATGGTTATTTCGTACTCCTTATTCCATGTTAACTTTGCAAATTCCTGAGCTGCCCTAATGGAAGGGTTGCTACCGTCAAATGCAACAAGTACCTTTTTAACCGGTTTAAACACCTCCGGAACAATTAAAAGAGGTGTTCGGGTATGATGCATGATTTTTGAAACTGTTTTTTCAGGTGATTTAGAAGTTTCAAAATGAAAAAAGTTTCGCATACCGGTAACAATAAGGTCAGCATACTTACCTGCTTCCTCAATAACAAAGTCAGGGCGACCCACCATCAGTTTGGCCGAGCAATGCAACCGTTTTGTTTTGCAAAGCTCTTTAAAGTCGGCAAGTTCACGGTTTGCCTTTTCTTTGGCATCCTCCATTAATTGTTGCTCTTGTTTCAAATGCTCCTCGTTTCCAAGAGGAAGCGGAACATAGGTTGATGCTGCTTCGGCAAGGCTTAAGTTGTCAATAATTGCAACCCCGTCAAGAATTACTTTGTTGTGCGAAGCTATTTCTACCGCATACCTAAAGGCTGTTTTGGTATATGCCGACGGATCGATTGGAATTAGTATTTGATGCATGATAATCGTTTTTTAATTTAACAGAAAATCAAACTGAACCATTACCTGATATTTTGTCATCCAGGCACTGTTTTGATAAATAGAATAGGGAACCCCAAACCGGATGTACATCAGATTAAGATATTTGTACCAACCTCCAACATAAAGGTTTACGGCGTAATCTTTTGAATCGGGAACCTCCACACCCGACTTGGTATCTTTAAAATTAAAGTAGGTGTTTAATCCACCCTCAAGGCCAAATTCGCCAAGTTCGGTGGCTATCGACTTTTGCAGCGTTACAAACAAACCGGTTTCATCGCCTGCGGTAATGCCCGAATGGTTGGTGCGGTACTCGTAATAACCGGTGTACCATAAATCAAAATTATTAAATTTATGCAATCCGTTTAACGCAAGCATAAACCTGAACGAGCCAAGCCCCGTGGGATAATCCTGAGCGGTTAGCTGACTTTTTCCGGTGGGAAAAGTTGTTTTTAATTCGGCAGAGAGAAAATCGCTTGTCCTCTTATTTTTACCCAAAAGCCTGTAAGTTACACCAAGTTGCATGTCGCCAAGGCCTACACCTTTTTGAATTCCCATGGGGGAATAATGATGAATATCAACCACGGGAATTACCGTGTAAATATTCCAGCTGTCCGAAAGGCCGTAAGTAAACAGGGTGTTAAAATAAAACTCATTCAACACCATATACGAAGGCACTTTACCTATCGACTGCTGTTTAGGGTTGTACATTTTGTAAAATCGCGGAAACACCAATTGTGTATTCAACAACATTTTATGTTTCTTCAACAAAACAGGCCTGAGATTGTAAACG
>Ga0256831_1000318_pt1 | contig 25425 bp, 19 predicted proteins | sample 132544metaG_FD_189087 | JGI IMG/M metagenome (GOLD analysis project Ga0256831, IMG submission 189087) | Hydrothermal vent microbial communities from Lau Basin, Pacific Ocean - 132-544 | ecosystem: Environmental > Aquatic > Marine > Hydrothermal vents | place: Pacific Ocean: Lau Basin | collected... | reverse complement strand
TAATTACTCCATATAAAAATATTGTCAAATTTTGAACTATTAAATGGTTTTAATTGTGTACACACATATTAGTTATTTGTGGTAAAAATTTAATTGCTAACTCTAGCGTTAAACCATATCAACACGAAATATTTTCCGGCTAAAAACATCAATCCAATCCACCACAATCATTGTAACGAAATACGCCTTAGCTTGCGACTCTTATAATACATCTTTCTTTAAAATGGTTATTTTGCTATAGCACAAATATAAGATATAATTCATGATTTCAACTTTTAGTTATATCCATCAGTAATGAAAGAAACCAACCGGGTCAAAAAACCGGTCACGGATAAACAAACGCATCGTTTAAAATATATTTTTATTACAAGATTAATCGTATCTTTGCACGCTAAAAAACAGGGGTGCTCGAAATAACGAGCTGAGATCATACCCTTAGAACCTGAACAGGTAATGCTGTTAAGGAAGCTAATACCCAATGTATCTTTCCCTTGTTTTTTACATTTTATCTTAATGTTTAATAATTGTAAAAAGCAAAACAAATGAAAAAATTAACTTTACTAATCTGGTTTTTAGGCCTGAGTATGACTTGGGCACAAACCGTGAAAATTGCCGGAAAAGTAACCGGGCAAAACCAAAAAGCTTTAAGTGGCGCTAAAGTAGAATTAAAGGAATTGTCGCTTATCCAACGGACAAATGAGCAAGGACAATTTGCATTTTCCGTTGCACCTGGAAAATATACTTTAAAGGTGTCGCATAAAGCATATCAAACGCAAGAAATCCAAGTAAAAGCAGACAAAGACATTTTTTTAAACATTCAATTACAACCGGCTTCTGAGCAGTTAGAAGAAGTGATTATAAATGCCGTGAAAGCCACGCCGGATATGCCAGTTGCACAAACTAATGTCAAAAAAGAGGAGATTGAGGCCCAAAATTTAGGTCAGGATATTCCTTTTTTACTCGAAACATTACCGGGCGTTGTCGTTACCTCTGATGCCGGAGCAGGGATAGGTTATACGGGCATCCGTATCCGGGGTATTAGTGCACAACAAATAAATGTCACGCTCAACGGTATCCCGTTTAACGACCCCGAATCGCAAAGTGTTTATTGGGTAGATGTGCCTGATATTGCTGCTGCCACCCAAAACATTCAAATACAGCGGGGAGTTGGGACGTCTACCTTTGGTACAGGTGCGTTTGGGGCCAGTCTCAACTTAGAAACCAATCTTTCACACCACCAAGCTTTTGCTGCCATACAAACAGCCGCCGGAAGTTTTAATACTTTTAAATATGGCATACAAGGCAGCACCGGTTTGCTTGATAATCATTTTTCTTTTAATGGTCATTTTTCTAAAACCACCTCTGACGGTTATATTGACCGTGCCAGTGCCAATTTAAAATCGTATTATGTCTCAGGGCTTTATCAAGATGAACATAATACCCTCAAAGCCATCGCATTTGGCGGTCACGAAATCACCTATCAAGCATGGTATGGTGTAGATAAAAATACGTTTGATACCAATCCGACTTTTAATTATGCCGGCGCTATTTATGATCAAAATTGGCAAGTAACCGGTTTTTATGACAACCAAGTGGACAACTATCAGCAAGACCATTATCAATTGCACTACAGCCATAAGTTTAACCATCGTTTTAATTTAAATTTGGCAACACATTATACTTACGGACGTGGTTATTACGAACAATATAAACAGGATGAAGATTTTTCTGACTATGGCTTATCACCCATCAGCATTAACGGTCAAACCATTGACAAGACAGACTTGGTAAGACGCAAATGGTTAGACAACGATTTTTACGGTGCCATTGCCTCGGTTGATTACCGTTCTTCAGTCGGTCATTATATTTTAGGTTTATCTGCCAATGAATATGACGGCCGGCACTTTGGGCGCATCATTTGGGCGCAATATGCCTCGGACAGTAAAATAAGACATGAATATTATCGTAATACCGGCATTAAAAAATCCATCAATGGTTTTGCCAAAACAGTGTACAAAATTACACCACAACTCAAATTATTTACCGATATCCAATTTCGGCGTATCGACTACAACGTCGATGGCACGGTTGCATGGCAAACGCCCTGGCAATTAGAAGACCATTTATTTTTTATGAATCCGAAAATCGGCTTATATTATAGCATAAATAACTTACATCAGGTATACTTATCGGCCGCACAAACACATCGCGAACCCAATCGTGACGATTACCAAAATGCTACCAATGGCAAACCTAAACCCGAAACATTAAATGACATTGAAGCCGGGTGGAAATACCAAAATACTAAGCTTAAAGCCGAAGCCAATGTTTATGGGATGTTTTATAAAGACCAATTGGTCTTGACAGGTCAAATAACCAATGTGGGCGATCCTATTAGAGAAAATGTCGGCGAAAGTCACCGTATTGGGTTGGAATTACAAGCCGGCTACCGGCTTAATAAAAAATTTAGCTTTGAAGGCAATTTAAGCTTAAGCGATAACCGTAACAAAGAATATATAGCCAATGAAAACGGACAGTTGGTCACCTATAATAATACCAAAATAGCCTATTCTCCTTCTATAGTGGGAGCGGCCATACTTACCTTTAAACCCTTGGAGAATGTAAAAATTCAAGCCATTAGTAAATATGTAGGTGAGCAATATATGGACAACCGAAATATTGCGGCTTCCAAACTGCCAGCTTATTGGGTCGAAAATTTATTGATAAACTACCGGGTAACGAGCTCTTATTTCAAAGATGCCTCTTTAAGCCTTAAACTCAATAATATTTTTAACAAAAAATATGCCTCAAACGGTTATATGTGGGGGGACACACCTTATTATTTTCCACAAGCAGGATTTAACTTTTTGGCAGGATTAAAAGTGAAATTCTAAAGAATAAATTTTTTCGACAAGCCGCCTGACCAATCTGATCAGGCGGTTTTTATTAAACGATATAAGCACAAACTTTTTATCCGCAAATTTTGTTGTAATTTTGCCATATGAAAAACAATTTAATATATGGCTTACATCCGGTGATGGAAGCCATTAAAGCAGGAAAGCAAATAGATAAAATTTTTTTGCAAAAAAATCTAAAAGGAGCATCTTCTCAAGAGCTTATAGGTTTATTGCAAGAAAAAGGATTAAATTACAAATCCGTACCGGTTGAAAAACTAAACAAACTAACTCGCGAAAATCACCAAGGTGTCGTGGCTTTTATCAGTCCGGTTAATTTTTATAAATTAGAAGAGATTTTAGAAAAACCCGCCCATAAACCGCGAACCTTTATTCTATTAGACGGCATAACCGATCCCCGAAATTTCGGTGCGATTATTCGCACGGCCGTTGCGGTATCGGCAAGTGGCATAATAGTGCCCGAAAATAACAGTGCGCCGGTTAATGAAGACACCGTCAAAACTTCAGCCGGAGGTATTTTTAAAATTCCTTTAATAAAAGTTAAACATCTAAAAGATGCGATTTTTTTATTACAAGGAAATGGCATCAAAGTAGTTGCAGCAACTGAAAAAACCGATAACTTAATTTACAATGTCGATTTAAAACCTGATTTTGCCTTGATTATGGGAAGTGAAGGAAAAGGCATCAACCGCTCTTTACTAAAAATTAGCGACGAAAAAGCCAAATTACCCATGTCACCTGACATGGATTCTTTAAATGTATCAGTGGCCTGTGGCGTTATTTTATACGAAGCTGTCCGGCAACGTCTTTAAAACTTAATAAAAAAACCGGCCATTGATAGCCGGTTTTTTTATTAAGTTTTAATTTTGTAAATTATAAATGAATAATTCTCACACTACCATTGGGCAATGTCAAAGTTGCTTCTGCATCACAGGCGCCATTGCCATAATCCAAGATTGCCACCTGGCCGTTTTTGGTTATTTTGACCGTTCCACTGACAAAAAATCGGCATGGCAGTTCACGTCTTAAAGGTGTAACAATTTCCACATCCAATACAACACCGTTAAAACGTTCGATATGCGCATTACCGGTAATTAAGAAAACATCATCCGTTCTTGACGGTGTACCAAAACCTTCAGCCCAAACGCGTGTCCGGGTACCGCTTCGTTGTGCAGAAAGCCCGCTGGGCAATGTTACTGTAAAATCATAATTATGGGTGACTTCAGGATTACCGTCGGCATTTAATTGACGGGTAAAGTCCGCTGTACCCTCTATTTGAATATCATTGACTGAAAAATTATCAAAAGTAATGCTTCCGGTAACACTGTGAGCGGTTAAATCTCTATCTCTTGTGATGGTTACCGTTCCTTTATAGGTATTGCCATTAGGCATAGTGCAACCATTGGCATCAAATTGCCAGGTAATAATCACCGAGGTGCCCGAAATAGTAATTGTCTGCGTTACACAGGAAGGCATTTGTGTAGTCGAACGACTGGCTGTATCATTAAAAGCATAGGCATCAACCATGTCTAATAAATCGTCTGTCGCAACATCTGATTCTACAACTGCTTTAACTTCATCATCGGTTAATTGTGCCGTAGCGTCTTTATTGGTTTCTTTTTTACAACTTTGAAAAGCGACAAGGCTGACAAAAGCAATGAGTAATAAACTGAGTTTTTTCATTTTTAATATTTTTTAAGTTTCTATTACTTAGACAACGCAAAAAAGCAAAGGTTTAATATATAAGAAAAAAGTTTGAGCTAAATTTATGTATCTTTGCTTTAAAGATCATAAGACTTATATCTATTTATGACTACAGATTTATTAATAATTTTGAGCTTACTCTTGTTATCTGCTTTTTTTTCAGGAATGGAAATAGCTTTTGTGAGTGCCGACAGGGTTCAATTAGCATTAGATAAAAAAAATCCGGGTATGACCGGAAAAATTTTAGAAAAACTGGCACAAAAACCCTCTGATTTTATTACAACCATGTTGGTTGGAAATAATGTTGCATTGGTAATATACGGATTTTTTATGGGGGATATTATCATTAAATATTTACACCGGTTTTGGCCAAATATCAGTAATTTTAATGAGCTTTTACTACAAACTATTATTTCTACCCTTATTATTCTTTTTACGGCAGAATTTTTACCTAAGGTAATCTTTCAACTGTATGCCAATAAATTATTGCGCCTTTTTGCCCTGCCGGCGTATATTATTTATGTCATTTTTTGGCCGGTGACGCAGTTTATATTAAAAATATCAAATGGCATTCTAAAAATCATATTCAAAACACAAGCAACTGATGTGCAAGAAGCGGTCACTAAAGTAGAATTGGCCAAATTTATTTCACAAAAATTAGAAAATGCCGAAAAACAAAGTGGCGAAACCGATCCGGAATTGGAAATATTGAATAATGCCTTAGACTTTGTCGATGTCAAAGCCCGTGAAATTATGGTCCCACGCACCGAAATTGTGGCAATAGAGGATACTGCTGATATAGCCGACTTGAAACAAAAATTTATCGATTCCGGCTTGTCCAAAATTATTGTCTATAAAAATAATATTGATGATATAAAAGGTTACGTGCACTCTTTTGAATTGTTTCAAAATCCTAAACGCATCAAATCTATTATACGCGATGTTTTGTTTGTCCCCGAAACTATTTCGATACATGAATTACTCAAAAAAATGACCCAAACCAAAAAAAATATTGCCATTGTTTTAGATGAATATGGCGGTACCTCCGGTTTGATAACTTTGGAAGATATTATTGAAGAAATTTTTGGCGAAATAGAAGATGAGCATGATAAAAATGATCTATTTGAAAAACAAATTGACGAAAATACATATATTTTGTCGGGGCGGCACGAAATTGAAGATTTGAACAAAAAATACCATTTGGCTATTCCTGAAGATGAAAACTATGAAACTTTAGGCGGTTATATTCTCTCTAAAATAGGTGAAATACCCGAAGAAAATGATACTTTTGATATCGATGACAGATTTCATATCAAAATAAACAAAGCCAATCAAAAGCAAATTCAAAAAGTTGTGCTGAAAAAACTAAGCAGACAAAAATAATATGAAACTCAAAACAACATATTATTGTCAAAATTGCGGCACCCAATATTCAAAATGGATGGGGCAGTGCTCCACTTGTAAAGAATGGAATACAATTGTAGAAGAAGTAATTTCTAAAAAAGAAGCTAAAAACCGGATAAAAACCCCCAAAGGCCGGCCGGTTAAACTCATAGAAATAGATGCTACTGAAGAATATCGCATGCCCACAAACAATGCTGAATTAGACCGCGTTTTAGGAGGTGGCATTGTGCCGGGAAGTGTTATATTATTGGGGGGTGAGCCCGGTATTGGCAAATCGACATTAATGCTGCAAATAGCCTTACAATTACCCTTAAACACCCTGTATATTTCTGGCGAAGAAAGTCCTAAACAAATACGTATGCGCGCAGAACGTATTGGTCATGATAAGGGCAAAATGAAATTGTTATTTGAAACCAATGTCCAAAAAATATGGCATACCTTGCAACAAGAAAAACCAGAGATTGTCATTATTGACTCTATTCAAACCTTGCATTCCGATGTAATAGAATCCTCTGCCGGCAGTGTTTCGCAAATCCGGGAATCGGCCGGAGAAATAATTAAATTTGCCAAACAAACCGGTACACCGGTTTTCATTATCGGACATATTAATAAAGAAGGCCAAATTGCCGGTCCTAAAGTTTTAGAACATATGGTTGATACCGTGTTACAATTTGAAGGCGATCGTAATCATTTGTTCAGAATATTGCGTGCCCAAAAAAACAGGTTTGGTTCGACCAATGAAATCGGGATTTTCGAAATGTATAATAAAGGTTTACGCGAAATTAAAAATCCCTCCAAACTGCTTCTAACCTCCAAAGAAACAGACTTAAGCGGCACAGTAATCTCCGTTGCTATGGAAGGCATACGGCCATTATTGGTAGAGGTGCAAGCCTTGGTCAGCCCTGCCGTCTATGGCACACCACAACGGACGACAACCGGCTACGATACCAAACGCCTGCATATGATTTTAGCGATTCTGGAAAAACGCATGGGCATAAAATTGTCCGGTAAAGATGTGTTTTTAAATATTACCGGCGGTATCCGAATTGACGATCCGGCAATAGACTTGGCTGTCGCAGCAGCCATCTTATCTTCTAACAATGATGCCCCGGTCTCTAATCAATGGGCTTTTGTAGGCGAATTAGGTCTCACGGGTGAAGTAAGGCCTGTCACCCGTATAGAACAACGTATCACCGAAGCAGAAAAATTAGGCTTTGAACGCATCTTCATCTCAAAACATAACAAAATAAATCCGGCAGATTATAAGATTTCCATCAATGGCATAGGAGAAATTAAAGATTTACAAGCCCTGATTATATGAATAAAAATTTATTCTACATAGTTACTTTAATCATGCTTTTCCGACTATTTACGGCTTGTAAAAACAAAGGGGAGCACCCCTTAAATTCTGACCTTAACCAGGCCAAAGACAGCTTTAATTATTTACCCACCAGCACAACCAATGCGGTTATTAATCATCGTTTTTATAGTCTTTCTTATCATGAAAAATATGAAAATCCCGAATGGGCTGCCTACACGCTCACCCCTTCTCAAATAAGCCGTTACAAACGGAAAAGACCTTGGTTTAAACGCGACCCGCTTGTTAAAACCCGTTCGGCCGGTTATAAAAATTATTATCCCCATGGTTATGAAAAAGGACATTTGGTTCCGGCAGCCGATCGACGATTTTCAAAATATGCCTTTAACGAAACCTTTCTCACCTCCAATGTCAGCCCCATGAGCCATAAATTTAACAGTGGTATTTGGAACGAGTTGGAAAAACAAGTGCGCTATTGGAGTAAACATAAAGGGAAATTGTACATCGTTACCGGTGGGATTTTATCACCGGATTTACCGCGTATAGGTTATGAAAAAGTAGCCGTCCCAAAGTATTTTTATAAAATTGTTTTGGCTAATCCCCAAACAAGCAAACCTGAATTAATCGCATTTTTAATCCCGCAAAATTATAAAGAAGCTGACTTAAGAAAATATCTTATTCCCGTTGACAGTCTTGAAAAATTAACCGGAATAGATTTTTTCCCTGCCCTTCCCGATGCGGTCGAAAATCAAATTGAGACCATTAAACAAAGTGGAAATTGGTCTTTTATACATTTTAAAACTTGGCAGCCTTAAAAATCAATTTTTAATGCGCTTCAAACCAATTTTTACCAACACCAATGTCGACAATGAGCGGCACGGGCAAATCGACTACCTGCTCCATTTCTGTTTTGATTAATTTTTTCATGGTGTCAACTTCTTCGTCCGGTACTTCAAATACCAATTCATCATGAACTTGTAACAACATTTTACTTTTGAGTTGCTGCTCGTTAATTTTGTGATGGATACGTATCATGGCTTTTTTTATAATATCCGCAGCGCTGCCTTGCAAAGGTGCATTGACGGCATTGCGTTCTGCAGCCGACCGCACAATGGCATTGCGTGAATGAATATCTTTTAAATAGCGTCGACGCCCAAAAATAGTTTCGACATAAGCTTTATCACGGGCAAAATCAATCTGTTTTTTAATATAATCCTTTAAGGTTGGATAGGTTTCAAAATATGTATCAATGAGTTGCTTGGCTTCCGTCCGGCTTAAACCGGTTTGCTGGCTAAGACCATGGGCTGATAAGCCGTAAATAATACCGTAATTGACGCTTTTTGCATGCGATCGTTGTGCTTTGGTTACCTCTTCTAAAGGAATACCAAACACCTTGGCAGCGGTGGCCCGGTGTATGTCTTCATCTTCACTAAAGGCTTTTAACATATCAGCATCTTGACTAAAAGAGGCAATTAAACGTAATTCGATTTGCGAATAATCGGCTGAGATTAATTTATGACCCGCCTCAGCCACAAAAGCTTTCCTTATTTCTTGTCCCCATTTGGTGCGAATAGGAATATTTTGCAAATTGGGATTGGTCGAACTCAAGCGGCCGGTGGCTGTAACGCCTTGGTTAAAATGGGTATGAATACGGCCGGTCACCGGGTTGATGTATTTGGGCAATGCATCGACATAGGTTGTCTTTAATTTGGTCAAAGAGCGCCACTGTAATATTTTTTTAATAACGGGATGCGACTGGTATTTTTTCAAAATTTCTTCGGAAGTGGAATATTGTCCGGTTTTGGTTTTTTTGGGCTTGCTGTCTATTTTTAATTTTTCAAACAAGATAATCCCTAATTGTTTAGGCGAACCAATATTAAATTCTTCTCCAGCTATTTCAAAAATTTCCCTCTCCAGTTCTTTTATTTCTTTTTCTAACGCCTGGCCAATTTGTTGTAAAACTTCGGTATCTAATTTGACACCTGCCAATTCCATATCACCCAGCACTTTTATCAAGGGCATTTCTATTTCTTTATACAAATCTTCTGCACCGGATTCTTTCAGTTTTTTTATCAAAAGCTCTTTTAAACGTAAAGTAATATCGAGCTTTAACAAGGTATAATTTATCCAATCTTGTTCGGTGGCTTTTTTCTTATCGGGTTTTTTTAATAAAATATTTAAATAATTTTCGGCCAATATTTCTAATTCATTACGCATTTCAGGATTTAATAAGTAATGAATTATTAAGATATCTATTAAATCTCCTTCCAAAGGAATATTATTGTACTTCAATAATTTGTATTCTTCTTTTAAATCATAACCTATTTTTTCCTTTTGAGGATGCACAAAAAAATCTCTGAAAAATGAAAGTTTTTCTGTGATATTTTCCTTTATTGGCACATGGTATATTTTTCCCGGATTATGCCCTAAAGCCAAGTGATATTGTTTGTGGGTAAATTCAAATTGTTCGGGATATATGAGCACACCGGCACCGGTTTGATGTATTAATTTATCGCGTAATATTTGTAAAGCTTTTTCACTATCGACACTTTGATAAAACTTATCTAATTGATCAAAACTGATTAAACCGGATGAACTTCCCGTCTCATTTTCATTTTCAAACAAATTATATTGTGTCGTCTTTTCAGAGGGTGCTTCTCCGGTACGAAATAAACGGTTAAACTGTTCGGCTATTCTTCTAAATTCCAATTCTTTAAAGATAGCATTGGTTTTTTCAAAATCAGGTTGATCAAGCCTGTATTGTTCTTCATCAAATTTTATGGGCGCTTCCGTATTAATGGTTGCTAATTTTTTTGACAATAAACCCAATTCTTTATTGGCTTCAATCTTTTCTTTCATTTTACCTTTTAGCCGGTCAGTATTGGCCAAAAGGTTTTCCATACTGCCAAATTCAGCCAAAAACTTTTTGGCGGTTTTCTCTCCCACGCCGGGCAACCCGGGAATATTATCGACACTGTCACCCATCATACCTAAATAATCGATGACTTGTTTAGGGTCTTCAACCCCAAATTTTTCTTTTACTTTTTCTTTATCCCAAATTTCAATCCCATTTCCCATCCGCGAGGGCTTATATAAAAAGATATGATCGTCAACCAATTGGGCAAAATCCTTATCGGCCGTAACCATATAAACTTCAAAACCTTCTTTTTGTGCCTGTTTGGCCAAAGTACCGATCAAATCATCGGCTTCCCAACCTTCATATTCTATAACCGGAATATGCATGGCTTCTAATATTTTTTTAATGTAAGGGACCGCCAATTGAATACCTTCGGGGGTTTCTAAACGATTGGCTTTATAATCTTGATAGAGTTCCGATCGCTCTTTTGAGCCACCCAAATCAAATACAACCGCCAAGTGGTCCGGATTTTCGCGCCTGATAAGATCCATCAAAGTGTTTAAAAAACCGAAAATAGCCGAAGTATTTAAACCTTTTGAATTGATACGCGGATTTTTAATGAAAGCATAAAAAGCTCTGAAAATCAAGGCATAAGCATCGAGTAAAAAAAGTTTTTTCCTTGGTTCGTTTGATGGATGATTGGATTGTGGCGGCATAAAAACAAGTTTAAAAAATAAAAATTAATCGTATTTTTGGTAAGACTTTTCTTCTACCAAATTTGAGCCGGTCAATTGATTTATTTGACGTTTTACTTCCGAACGTTTGTCATTGGTAAAATAGACGGCACGGGCAGTTTCAATAAATTTTGGTCCAAAATCTTTGGCCCGTTCCAAATCGCGAATAGTATCTTCAATATCCCAAAGTTGCTGGTTAATATTTAGTAAAGATTTATATAATTCATGGTCTTTAGGAATGATTTGTTTAACGGCTTCATCGAGCACTGCATATTCTTTTTGTAAATTTTTTCGTTTTTCTTCATCAGTGATATGCTTCAATTTAATTTCGATAATGGTTAGTTTGTCCACAATTTCGCCATTAGATACTTCTATTTTCATTTTTTTAAATTTTATATAATAATAATGATGTAAAAATACAAAAAAGAACTTTATGACTTTTGGCCGGTTGCAACTTTATATCAACTCCTTTGGCTATCTATAACAAAAAAAAACAGCCGTCAATATTGACAGGACAATATTGACGGCTGTTAATTTTTTATCTATAAGTTTATTTTTTCAAAATAATTTTTTGGGTAGCGGTTTCATAAGGCGTTTGAATGGTTACAAAGAAGACACTTCCCAAAGGATATTTTTGAAGGTTGTGAACATAGGTATTTTTACCCACTACCTGATTTTTCAAAAGTTTTCTTTCGATGAGTCTGCCATTTATATCGGTAATTTTTAAGATAACATTACCGGTATTTTTCAATTTATAATCCACTTTTAAAACACCATTAGTCGGGTTTGGATACACTTGCATACCCAAAATTCCGGTGCTTTGCGGATTTAATTGATGGCTGGCCACTGACAAAGTCGAATTCAGATAGACCTTAAAAAGTTGACTACTGGCCGAACTAAGGCTACTGTCATTGCTAAAAAAAATGTTAGGTTGCGTGCTATTAATACCGCCAAAAATATAGCCTATTAAAGTATTATTTCCGGTGATATCATCCAATTTTAAAACTTCGTTTGGATAATGTGGAATGCTTTTGACCGGAATAAACTCTGCACCGGCTCCTAAATAACCGGGCATTTCTATTGGCAATTTGTATTCGGCCATATTGCCATTGGCATCACGGGTTACTCTTGCAATAGTTTTGACAAATGGCACATTATCATCTTGTACCAGGGTGCCATTGTCATCATAATACTGCGCCATTCCACCGAAGAAAAGCGTGTGCATTTCATTATTACCAGCCGAATAAAGCGGAATAGTCGGACATTGATAATGATTATAATATTGTTGGAAATTGTTATCTTGACTATAGCCATTACTATCAATTGTAACAGGATTTAAAAAAGGCAAATTGGCACTGATTTGAAAAACACCCGAAAACATAGTCACGCCTTCTTGACCATTGGGCAAAATTTGTGCTTCTGCACTTAAATCTCTTCTGTGTAACACATCAGCATCGGTAAAGGAAGCCAAATGCGTCACCACTATATTGGTGCCATCGTCATCAATAGTGAAACGTCTCACCTGGTTGGTATATTCTTGGCTTGTATTATTACTATTCATGCTATATCGCCCTAAAAATTTTTGACCACCCAGTAAGTGATAAACATTGTTGACTTTACGTAAAATGCCGCCGGTTACTTGAAATTCGGGATCGTTTATTTGTCTAAAAAAGTTTGTAAAACCGGTGTTATTTATGACCGCATCAATTACTTGCGGAACATTTATAGCTGTTAAATAAGGGAAAGTAGTATGGTTATTTAGCGTAGCACTATATCCATAGCCGCCTATAAAATATAGATAATCCCCCTCTTGATAAAAATTCATATTAGTCGAACTCAATTGCTCTTGAATAGAAGCCGGTAAAGAAGTTAATGGCGCCTCCCAATGTTGCAGGGTTGCCGGATCAATTACGATAAGTTGTGTATTATTGCCCGATGCAGCAAAAGCCGCATTACCTTGCATGGGATGCAGGCCATCGATACGACCACCAACCAGTAACCATTTGCCGTTACTATCTTGTCCGAAGGCAAATGAGTGTAATCCATTCAAACCGTTAATGGTGACGGGTTCTAAAGTGATATCAAAGGGATTTTGGGCAAATAAGCCCAAGCTCACTAAAAATAATAAAAGGCTTAGGTGTTTTTTAATCATTGTTTGTGTATTTAAGTTAATTGTTTATCTTTATTATTAAAAATTATATAAGATTACAAATATAGCAAAAAAAGGATAATATTGTTAAACAAACCTTAAAATAAAATATAATTTTTTGTTTTTTTATTACAGTTAGCCCCAAATTGATTTAAAACAAGATCACAATAATAAATCGTATTTAAATTTTCACTTGGCCTTTTAATCCGCATCAATATTAAACCATTTTACAAAAAAAGATTAAATTTGCTGCAAATATTAATTAAAACATAACAGAATATTATGAAAAAAATTCTTTTAATCATTCTTGCAATTGGACTACTTTCCGCCTGTCAACAAAAAGAAGCTAAAACAGCCTTTGTCAAAACTGAAACCATTTTTAAACAATACAAAGGAATTAAAGCGCAAGAAGCCATTTTTAAACAAAAACAACAAGCTTTCGCCAAAAAATACGATTCAATTGTCAAGCAATGGCGTCAAGAAGTGATGAAATTTCAACAAAATGCCCGGAAAATGACCCCTCAAAAGGCACAAAAGAAAGATCAAGAATTGTATCAAAAACAGCAAATGATACAACAAATGCAACAACAAGAAAGTGCTAAACTAACAGCCGAAATGCAAAAACAAACCGATTCTATCATCAAAAAAGTCTATGATTTTTTTGATGATTACGGCAAAAAAAACGGCTATAAATATATTTACGGCAAAAATAATACAGGCGCTTTAATGTATGGTGATGCTAAATTGGATATCACAGACCAAGTTCTTAAAGCTTTAGATGCAGCTTATGAGGCGGCGCAAAAAAAATAAGGAAACTTATTGTTTAAAATAACAAACTTAATGCCGGCTTTTTTAGGCCGGCATCTTTAAATATCGACAAAGGTTATGTCAAATTATATTTTGAATATCGAAACTGCAACTAAAAATTGCTCGGTAGCTTTGGGACAAAACGAAAAAGTTATTGAGGTGATTGAGTATGCAGGTGAAGCTTATTCGCATGCCGAAAAACTACATCTTTTTATTAAAAAAATTTTAGATAATCACCGGCTTAAAGTTCAAGATTTAAGTGCGGTAGCCATTAGTCAAGGCCCCGGTTCTTACACCGGTCTGCGCATTGGTGTTTCTGCGGCCAAAGGCTTAGCTTATGCTGCCGGTATTCCACTAATTGCTGTCTCTACATTAGAGGCCTTGGCCCGAAAGATAAAAACTGAACAAGCCTATATCATACCGGTTCTTGATGCGCGTCGGTTAGAAGTTTACAGTGCCGTTTACAATGCCGGTTACCAACAAATCAGACCTATAAAAGCCGATTTGCTCGATCAAAACCCTTTTGACAAATATTTGATGGAAAAAACTTGTGTTTTTATAGGCGATGCAGTAGAAAAAACCAAAAAAATCATCCAACATGAAAACGCCTGTTTTTCACCGGTTAAATATCCCTCTGCCAAAGAGTTACATACTTTGTCATACGTCAAGTTTTTAAATAAAGATTTTGAAAATTTAGCCTATTTTGAACCTTTTTATTTAAAAGATTTTATTACGACAAGAAAAAAACAAGCTTAAAATACTAATTTATAAACCATAACGTTGTATTTAAAGAATTAAAGCCTAAATTTGCAAAAAATAATAAAAATATGAATGCACAAACGAACAACTCAAACTTTTTGAAAGTCTTGGTCGCCTTATTGGGGGTTGCCATTTTAGGTTTAGGTTATTATACCTATGACATGTATAATGAATCTAAACAAACCGAACACATTTTGCAACAAGAAAAAGAACAAGTTATCAACGAATTGCAAGATTTAAAAGTTAATTATGACAAAGCTTTGAAAGAAAAAACCGAAGTTTCCGGTAAACTTGAAGAAGCCAAAAAACGCATCGAATCTTTGATTGAAGAAGTTAAAAAACAGAAAAAAATCGATGCCCGTATTATTTATAAATACAAAAAAGAAATTGCCGCTTTAAAAGCTCAACGTGACAAATTGTACAAAATAGCCGATTCGTTACGCGCTGCTAATATGGAACTGATTACCGAAAATGATAGTTTAAGTACCGACTTAACCAAACAAAAACAATTTAATGATACTTTACTCAATAAAAATGAAGTTTTGTCGGCTACTTTAAATAAAGCAAAAATTTTATATCCGGTAAATTTAAAAGCTGAAGGGGTAAAAATTAAAAGCTCGGGTAAAGTTGTAACCACTTCTAAGTACAAAAGAGCAACTGCTATTCGTGTATGCTTTACTTTACCTAAAAATGAAGTTTTAGAAGGTCCCCAAAAATTTTATGTCCGAATTATAAACCCAAAAGGAGAGTTAATCGGTGATAAAACAGAATTGATTATTGACGATAATCCTATCCAAATAAGTGGTACTGAAGAAGTTATGTACGAAAAGAAACCTTTGAAAGTTTGTATATTTGTTAAACCGCAAAATAAAGAAGCCGAATTTGTCAAAGGTAATTACCAAGTTGAAGTTTACCATAATGGAAACAAAGTAGGTACAACAGAATTTGATTTAACCAGTGGTCTTTTCTAATAGGCTATTGTAGTAAAATATTGTAAATTTCAATCATTAAAGCTATCTTTGTTCGTTCAAAGGTAGCTTTTTTCATACCTTGCTAATAACAGTCTTAAAAAATTATAAAAATTTTTCAAAAATGAGCGACGATCAATTTAAAAAAGTCTTATCACACGCCAAAGAATATGGTTTTGTATTTCCTTCCAGCGAAATTTACGACGGACTGAGTGCCGTATATGATTACGGTCCGAATGGTGTGGAACTCAAACGAAATATACGGAACTATTGGTGGCAAGCCATGACGCAATTACATCAAAATATTGTCGGGCTGGATGCTGCTATTTTTATGCATCCTACCACTTGGAAAGCTTCCGGTCATATCGATGCTTTTAATGATCCGCTTATTGATAATAAAGACAGTAAAAAACGCTATCGTGCCGATGTTTTGATTGAAGACTATGTTGAAAAGTTGGAACAAAAAGTGCAGAAAGAAATCAAAAAAGCCCGTAAACGTTTCGGTGACGATTTTGACGAAGCCCAATTTGTCGCTACACATCCGCGCGTGGTCAAGTATCGCGAACAACAAAAAGAAATTTTGCAACGTATGGCAAAGTCGTTGGAAAACAACGATTTGGCTGATGTCAAAGCCTTGATAGAAGAACTCGGTATTGCCGATCCGGTATCAGGTAGTAAAAACTGGACTGACGTCAAACAATTTAACCTGATGTTTGGCACCAAACTCGGCGCTTCTGCCGAAAATGCCACCGATTTATATCTTCGTCCGGAAACGGCACAAGGTATATTTGTCAATTTTTTAAATGTGCAAAAAACCATGCGCATGAAAATTCCCTTTGGTATTGCCCAAACCGGAAAAGCGTTTCGTAACGAAATCGTGGCGCGACAATTTATCTTTCGTATGCGCGAATTCGAACAGATGGAAATGCAATTTTTTGTGCGTCCCGGCACGCAAAAGGAATGGTTTGAAAAATGGAAAGAAGAACGTTTAAAATGGCATAAATCGCTTGGCTTCGGTGATGAATACTACCGTTTTCACGACCATGAAAAATTAGCGCATTACGCCGATGCTGCTACTGATATTGAGTTCAAATTTCCTTTTGGTTTTAAAGAATTGGAAGGCATTCATTCACGCACCGACTTTGACCTGTCGCAGCACGAAAAATTTTCGGGTAAAAAAATGCAGTATTTCGACCCCGAAATCAATGAGCGCTATACGCCTTACGTCATTGAAACATCCATTGGTTTAGACCGCATGTTTTTAGCGGTATTCTCAGCGGCTTTGCAAGATGAAACATTGCCGGACGGTTCTACGCGTGTCGTGATGAAAATTCCGGCTATTTTAGCCCCGACCAAAGTTGCCGTTTTACCTCTGCTCAAAAAAGACGGCTTACCCGACATTGCCAAACAAATCATCGACGATTTGAAATGGGATTTTAAAGTGCAATACGACGAAAAAGATGCTATCGGACGCCGCTATCGCCGGCAAGATGCAGTTGGCACGCCTTATTGTGTGACCGTTGACCACCAAACCAAAGACGATGGCACCGTAACCTTGCGAGACAGAGATACGATGGAGCAAATTCGTATCCCTATTGCCGAACTGCGCCAACATATCGCCGGTAAATTTGATTTGCGAAATTGGTTGAAATTATAAGCTGTATAGGTTATACTTGTGAAGTATAACCAATTTTGAATATATTTATACTATAACGGAAAACAAAGACCTGATAGGTTTATAAACCTGTTAGGTCCCTATAAGCATTGCCATAATGCCTTAATAGACATATTATTAAGTAACCCAATAACCAATAAAAGTGTTAATTCCTCAACAACAACCATACAACCAACAACTCAACGATTGCCTTTTGCGAAAAAAAGACATTACTTTGGTCGTCAAACGCGAAGATGTTTTGCATGAACATGTTTCGGGTAACAAGTTTCGTAAGTTATATTATAACATGATTGAAGCCCGTGAGAAAGGTTATGATCAATTATTGACTTTTGGCGGCGCTTATAGCAATCATATCGCGGCGACAGCCGCAGCGGGCAAGGAATTAGGTATTAAAACTATCGGGGTAATACGCGGCGAAGAACTTGGTGAAAATTTGAAACAAACCCTGCAAGAAAACCCGACTTTGTGTTTTGCCGTTTCGCAAGGTATGCAATTGCATTTTGTCAGTCGAAAAGCTTATAGACAAAAAACAGAACCGGAATTTATTGCCAATCTCTTTCAACTATTCGGTAAATTTTATTTAGTGCCTGAGGGCGGGACTAACGAATTGGCTGTAAAAGGCACCGGAGAAATCTTAACACCTGAAGATGAAGCATTCGACTATATTTGTTCGGCAGTGGGAACGGGAGGAACGATTGCAGGTTTAATCAATTCGGCGCAACCGCATCAAAAAGTTTTGGGCTTTCCAGCATTGAAAGAAAATTTTTTGCACCGGGATATTGCCAAGTATGCCCAATCGGATCATTGGGAACTTATCAGGGACTACCATTTCGGCGGTTTTGCCAAAATAGATAAAAAATTGGTGGATTTTATCAATATGGTTAATACCTTGCACAAATTACCGCTTGACCCCATTTATACCGGTAAAATGTTTTATGGCATTATTGATTTAATCAAAAAAGATTATTTCCCGAAAGGCAGTAAAATATTAGCGATTCATACCGGCGGATTACAAGGAAAAGCCGGGATGAATTTGCGGCTTAAACAAAAAAACTTACCTTTACTTAAATAAATAAAAGTTCTCAAAAATTATATCCACAAAAAATTTATTAACTTTGTTATATAATGTATTGTTTTCTGACTTAAAAATTATTAGTCTTTATGAAAAAAATTTTATTACTTACCGGCATTTCTATATTCATCAGCAGTTGTGGTGGTTCCAAAAAAACGTATGAACAAACGACTACTAAACCAAGAGTCAGGAAAGAGCTACCACATAAAAATAGAGACATTGTCCAAGAAGACCAATCGAATTTGGATTTTGCAACCTTACGTTATATAGCGAAATATAAAGAGATTGCTAAAAAAGAAATGAAAGATTACGGGATTCCGGCCAGTATAACCATGGCACAAGGTATATTGGAATCGCAAAGTGGTAAAAGCCGGTTAGCCGTTGAAGGAAATAATCATTTCGGTGTCAAATGTCACGATGATTGGCAAGGTGAAAGAATATTACACGATGACAATAAAGCCCAAGAATGTTTTAGAAAATATAGTAAAGCTGAAGATTCTTACAGGGATCATTCTAAATTTTTGGCCGAAAGAAAACGTTATGCCTTTTTATTCCGGTTGCCCAAAACGGATTACGAAGCATGGGCACGTGGTTTGAAAAAAGCAGGCTATGCAACAGATCCAAGCTATCCGGATAAACTTATTTACATCATTAACAAATACAATTTAGCCAAAATGGATAAAGAAGTTTTGGCAAATATGAGTGTTAAAATAAATGATAGTGTTAATAAACAAAAAAACGGTAAGAAAAAATTTATTTATGAAGTAAAAGAAGGTGAAACATTGTTTACTATCTCTCGTAAATTTAATGTGCCTGTAAAGGATATTCAACGGATAAATAATCTGAATGATTTTGATATTTACAAGGGGCAAATTTTAGTGCTGACCAGCGATGCTGATAAGAGTGAGGACGAAAACAATGAGCCGGAAGAAATGAATGAAAGCGCCAAGCAAAATCAAGAACTAAAACCGGCAAAAAATGAAATAGTTGAAGCTGAAAGAGATAGGCAACAAGAAAGTTTGCCTGCAAACAAAAGAAATTCTCAAAATATAGATTTGCATGTTGTCAAACAAGGGGAAACACTTTTTTCATTGAGCAAAAAATACCATGTTGATGTCGCTGTTTTGAAAGAGTTGAATCATTTAAAAGATAATGATATCAAGGTGGGTAAAGTTATCAAAATACCTAAAAATACAAACGGGTCAATGACTGCAACTTCGCCGAAAAAAATTGAAAAATCAGTAGATAAAATCACTAAGAAGCCGTCTGTACAACAAAATAAAGCTGTTTATCATGTGGTTCAACCCGGTGAAACACTTTATAGAATACATGTAAACTATCATGTATCGATAAAAAAACTTCGCAAATTAAATCATTTGAAAGGTAATTATATAAAAGTTGGCCAAAAGTTGCGAATCAAATAAATTTTTACCGGAGCAAAGCTAAGACATAGCCTATTATAATGCCCGAGACTAATGCGGTTAGTTCCCGGGTATTTTTTGTCCATAAACGGCCTAAAACAGCTATCAGCAAAAGAATAGCAAGACCCAAAATGATTTGTGCTGTTTCTATGCCCAAAGCAAATTCCAATAAAGGTATTAATTTGGCTCTTTGGCCTGCAATCATCATTTTAAAATCTGCAGCAAAACCCAAACCGTGAATCAACCCGAAAAAGAAAGAAAAATAATAATGGACTTTGGTTACCGTAGCATGATTGGAAAAAATAAGGTTGGATAAAGCGGTAATTAAAATTGTCCATAAAATCAAGGTATCAATCAGCGCCTCATTTACATGCAATACGCCATAAACCGACAGAATTAAACTGGTTGTATGTGCCAATGTAAACAAACTGACCAAAGTTAATAATTTACGCCAGTCTTTGAGACTGAAAACAACAATTAAAGCCATTAAAAAAAGGATATGGTCCACCGATGACCAGCTTAAAATATGCTGTAAGCCTAATTTAAAATAAAGTTGAAAATCATTCATGTTCTAAATCTTCTGGAAATATATCTAAGTTGTCTTTGAATTGTTTCTTATTTTTAAACAAATCGTCCATAAAAATAACCAAAGCCGGCAAGAGTAACAAATTACTAAACATGGCCATTAGCAAAGTTAAAGAAATTAAGCCACCTAAAGCTTTAGTACCCCCGTAGCTCGAAAGTAAAAAGGCCGAAAAGCCGAAAAATAACACAATAGAAGTATAAAACATACTCACGCCGGTTTCTTTCAGCGCTTTGTAAACAGAGCGTTTGATATGCCCATTGTGCAGTTTCAATTCGTGACGTAATTTTGCCAAATAATGAATCGTATCGTCAACGGAAATACCAAAGGCTATACTGAATATTAAAATAGTCGATGGTTTTAGCGGAATACCAAAAAATCCCATTAAACCTGCCGTTATGATTAAGGGTAATAAATTAGGTATTAAAGAAATGAGTGCCATTTTAAGAGAGCCGCCAAACATCCATGCAATAAAAACAAAAATTAAAAGAATAGCCAAACCTAAAGAAATAATCAAATTATCAATTAAATAATGTGTACCTTTCAAATATAATTTGGCTTGTCCGGTCATTAAAACATCATACTTTTTAGGCGGAAAATATTTATGTTGTTTCAGGTTTAGATAGTTTTCAATTTGTTCCATTTTGTCTGTTTCGATATCCTTCATAAAAGTCGTTATCCGCAAATAACGTTGCAACGAATCCGTATAACTATTTAATAAATTGGTTTTGCCGCCGGTATTTTTTAAATAGGGTAAGATAAAATTTCTCTCATGCATAGAAGGCAACTGATAGTAGGCCGGATCGCCGTTATAAAAAGCCTGTTTGGCATACTTAGCCAAATTAACCAATGAAACAGGTTTGGACAATTCGGGCAAATCGGCTATTTCTTCTTGAAACCTGTCAGCTCTTTTTAAGGTAGACAATTTTAAAGCCCCTCTTTTTCGTTTAGTATCAATCATAAATTCTAATGGCAAAATACCGCCAAACTCTTTTTCAAAGAATTTGATATCTTTATAAAAGACCTTATTTTTTGGAAAGTCGGCCAGCATACTGCCCGAAACATGTATTTTAGTAATCCCTATTAAACTAATGATTAATAGAAGTAAAGCGACCCCAAAAACCGACTTTTGACGGTGCCGGACTGTTTTAATCAGCCAATCGATAAATTTGTTAAGCCATACTTTTTTATGGTGCTTCAGATGTTTTTCTTTAGGAGGTTTTTTGTAGCTGTATATAATTGGGATAAGAATAATAGACAAAATAAAGATGGATAAAATAGACAATGCCGCCACAATACCAAATTGTCTTAAAAGATCATTTTTGACTATGATAAAAGTGCCAAACCCGATGGCAGTCGTTACATTGGTCATTAAAATGGCATTGCCGGTATTGCTTATAACCCGTTGCAACGAGCGTGCTTGATTACCATGCTTAAGTATTTCCTGTTGGTATTTATTAATAAGAAAAATAGCATTTGGGACACCTATAACAATGACCAAGGGTGGAATAATAGCCGTTAAAATACTTATTTTAAAACCAAAAGCACCCATTATGCCAAATGACCACATGACCCCTATAGATACTATTAACAGCGCAATAAGAATAGGCGAGAAAGAACGGAACAAAAACCAAATAATAAAACCGGTTACTAACAAAGATAAAATTATAAAAAAAGGAATTTCCTTTTGTAAAACTTTAGCATTCAACGATTTGATATAAATTAACCCGGAGGTTTTCACATCCATTTGATGTGCTTTTTCAAAATCATCTAAAAGAGGTTTTAATTTCTCATTGATAAATTTTACCCGCTTTTTGGACTGTAACAAAGCCGGTTTGATACTTACCAAACTTCGAACCGCGCCGGAAGATTTATTATAAATTAAGCCGTCAAAAAAAGGCAAAGAATCGAACAATTTATGACGAATGGCTAAGGCATCGGCATCAGTCTGTATGGGTTTATTTATCAGATTTTCTAAATAAAAACGTTTATGCGTGGTGTCTTTTTTTAGGATTTTTAAATTTTGTAAAGAAACAACCTGTCCGACCTCGTCAAAAGATTTTATTTTTTTAAATAATGTATTCCAAGCCGTCAATTTTTGTTTGTTAAACAGCGTAGAATCCTTTATACCGATTAAAATCAGATTATTTTCGTTTTTAAATATTTTTTTAAACCGGACATATTCCTGGGCATAAGGATCACTTTCGGGCAATATGCTTTTTTGAGTATATGAGATGCCTACATTATGCCACTGCGATATAAAAAATAGCGTTATAGACGTCACAAGAAACAAAAGAAAAACCTTGTGTCTTAAAATATAAGAAGCTACTTTGGCCCAGAAATTCATATATACCAATTTTAAAACAAAATTACAATTATTTATTTATAAATATAAAAACAAAGGATTTACAAAAATTTATCTTTTATCATTAGTAAGTTTGCCTATTTTCATATATTTGATACGTTAATTAATACAAATATAAAATGAAACAGTTATTTTTTATCCTAAGCCTCGGCTTTTTATTCAATTTTTACACGACTAAAGCTTGCACAACAGCCGTGATATCAGGAAAATATACTAAAGACGGACGTCCCTTGCTCTGGAAAAATCGTGATACTTGGGCTGTCAAAAATGTTCTGCGTTACTTCAACGACGGCAAGTATGCCTATATTGGATTGGTTAATGCCCGGGATTTGAAAGGCAAAAGTGTCTGGATAGGTGTTAATTCGCAAGGCTTTGCCATTATGAATTCAGCATCTTACAATCTTAACTTAGACAATAAAGACAAATTAACGGGATTGGAAGGCCGGATTATAAAAGAAGCCTTGGCAACTTGTAAAACACTTGCTGATTTTGAGGCGCTGTTAGACCGGCTACCCAGACCTACCGGTTTAGAAGCTAATTTTGGTGTAATTGACGCCCAAGGTGGTGCAGCCGATTATGAAATAAATAATTATAAATATACCAAGTTTGATGCCAATGATCCAAAAGTCGCTCCTTTTGGTTACATTATTAGGACTAACTATTCTCATACCGGACCTTATGGTTTTGAAAGTAGTGGTTACATTCGTTATAATTCGGCCAATGATTTATTTTATCAGGCTGTTTCAACTTATAATGGGATTTCCGCCCAATATGTGCAACAAAATGTCGCTAAAAATATGTGGCATGCTTTAATCAAAGAAAACCCTTTACAAGAATATTATAATCTACCGCCCAATACGACCAAATATATACATTTTAAAGATTTCATCCCGCGCTCCGGGACTTCCTCATCTGTAGTTATTCAAGGGGTTAAGAAGAATGAGGATCCGGCTTTGGCAACTATGTGGTCTAATGTCGGTTTTCCTATGGCTTCAATAGTTGTTCCCACTTGGGTCAACAAAGTCAAAATGCCTGAAGTTGTTCTTTATGATAAAAAACTCAAAGATGCCCCGATATGTGAAGCTGCCTTACAATTAAAAAAATACAAAATAATGAATATCCGTTGGGGAAAAGTCGACCATTATTATATCAATATCAATGCTTTGGTCAATAATAAAGAAACCGGTATTGTTCAAATTACCAAAAAATATGAAAATAAGATATATCTAAAAGCCAATCAACTGATCTCAGAATGGTCTCAAAAAGGAAAACCGGATCCAAAACAGATGAAAGCCTTTTACCAATGGATAGATAAATATATAAAAGAAGCTTACCTTAATGCCTTTAATATAAAATTATGAAATATTTATCTTTAATTTTCTTGGCGTTAATAGCTTGCCAGCCGGCAAAAAGACGGGAAGTAAAAAAATTATCGAAAACACATAAAACACCTCACAACATAAATGTTGGCGTTTTTAGTGGCAACGGAGCGGGTACAGTGAGTGTCATCGAAACCATAGAAGCACTTAAAATTGACCCAAACATTAAAGCTTATGCTTTGAGTCCGGCAGATATTATAAATGGCAAACTCAATGAAACAGATGCGATTATATTTCCGGGAGGTAGTGGCAGTAAAGAACTCAACAGTTTGGGAAAAATAGGCCAACAAAAAGTGATTAATTATATCAAAAATGGTGGCGGGGCCATCGGTATTTGTGCCGGGGCTTATATGATGTGCCAAACTAAAGGCTATCCCAGTTTAAAAATTGGCGATGTCATACATTTGGATCGCCCCCATTATGCACGAGGTCGCGGACTAATTGAATTCAGTCTCAATGAGGAGGGTTTAAAAATATTTCCGGAGTTAAAAGGGAAACCGCAATTTATTCAATATTATGATGGCCCTATTATGGCGCCCTTAAATCATGATAAATCATTTCGCCCTGTGGCGGTTTATGTTACAGATATCCATCCTAATAAAGGTGATCCTATCGGTTTAACCCCTGGAAAATTATTTATGTATCATCAAAAAGTTGGTCAAGGTAAAATTTTTGCCATTGGTGGTCACCCTGAATCAACGCCGGGAATTCGGTTTATGATTCCGCGGATGGCCCGTTGGGTAACCGGACACAAATTGGTATCTTACGATTCAAAATGGATAAAACCCGGAAAATACACACATGCCATTTTATTTGATAAGCAATTGAAAAAGAAAGAAAAACGATTGTTTTGGTATTTATTTGATTCTGATCCGCACCAGCAAATAATTGCAATGGATAGTTTACATAACATACGTTCGCGTCCTGCAGTCCGTTGGTATATAGGTCTACTAAGAGACAGCAACCCGGAAGTTAGAGCCCATGCTGCCCAACTTCTCGTAAAAACAGAATATACCGATGCCCTGAAAGATATTAAATCAAGTTATAACGTTGAAAAAAATCCGGAAACTAAAAAGGTATTTAAAAAAGCTTTGAATTTTTTGCACTATTAATAAGCCGGCCCATTGCATAAGGATATGAAATTAACTAAAAAATCTGCCTCAAAGTTAGAGACAGATTTTAGTTAACCACAAACAAACAAACCGGTCTATTTGACCAATAATTTTTGCACACCGGTTCCCTTATCGGTTTTTACTTTAACCAAATAAGCTCCTGATAGTAAATTATCTGTTGATATTTTTAAACTATTTTGTTG
>Ga0256831_1000317_pt1 | contig 25429 bp, 27 predicted proteins | sample 132544metaG_FD_189087 | JGI IMG/M metagenome (GOLD analysis project Ga0256831, IMG submission 189087) | Hydrothermal vent microbial communities from Lau Basin, Pacific Ocean - 132-544 | ecosystem: Environmental > Aquatic > Marine > Hydrothermal vents | place: Pacific Ocean: Lau Basin | collected... | reverse complement strand
TTCATGTTTGACATCGGCAGTTATTTGGTTACGGTCGGCGCTACTGGATAAATGGTCGGCAAGCGTTATAATATATTCGTAAAAATGTGCCGGATTGTGATGTCGTGCAGCCATTAATATCAAACTGGGTTCTGTTGAACTGTCCACAGTTTCTTTATACTTTAAAACCTTATCGATAAACTGCGCAGTCCACAAAACGTGTTTATGCGAATACTTGTCTTTGTATTTAGGACAATAAATAGATTCAGCTTGCCTAAACTCCGGTTCTAATAGTTCAAAAAAAGAGGCTTTGTCCCGATTATAAGGATCAGCTCGTTGGTAAAACTTACCTATATCATGCAATAATGCAGCCGTATAAATTTTTTGTCTGATATTATTCATTTTGTTTTCCTGCTTTTGAATGAATTTTGACCGGATAAATAACCCCGTAATTATGGGCTGCGCCTTTACCCAGTCCAATATGTGATGGTAAGAAGACGTTGGTACCGAAGCGCAAATTAAATCCGAGGAATTTTTGACCTTTAAAACTGATCCATTTCTTTTTATAAAGTTGTATATCCGTCACAATGATTTCTTCTTTGATAACCCATCCGACACTTTTGGCAAATGTTATGATATTTTGTATTATTTTCTTTTGCAACAAAGTCATACGTTTCATTTCAGATTGGAGGGCTTGATATTGCTTGAAATAGTCGTCTTGAAGTGGCAGCCAATTGATGATGTCATAATATGATACAACCGGATGAACCCGCAAATCAAACAAATGTGCCCTTATTTTTTCTATTTCAAAAGAAATTGTTTTACCATTTACTTCGACCGACCTATTAAAAAAAGCTGACAAGTCTCCTATGTGATTAACAGCTTTATCTATATATAAAATAGCAGCTTTGCCAAAAATGCTTTTATATTGAATATGTGGATAGTTGTAGTAAAAATTATTCCCTAAATGATTATGATAATGTAGCGGGGCATTCCCCATTAATTTTAAAATAGCCGAACGCAACAAACCCGTCTCATACGAGGCTAAATTTTGTTTAAAAATAAATTCTTGATAAGTCAATTGTTTCATTACGGCTAAATTCTTTTCAAAATTAACATTTTTTTTATAATTTACAACATTGTTTAATAAAAACTTTTAATCAAAACAAAAACATTAGGCTCCACCACGTAGTTAGTGTTCACAAAATAAAGACCGATTAATTATTAGAAACGCTAACCTTGGAAAAATGACAAGTAAAAAAGTTGATTATAATAGACTAAACCATACAAAAAATGAAAATTGTTGTTGACACTTATGGGACCAAAATATCCATTGAAACCGGTATGTTACAAATTGACAATGGCAAACAATATACCGAAATATCATTATTGCACATTACTTCTTTGCATATACTTGCTACAACACGGATTAGCTCTGAAGTTTTGACAGCATGTGTGAAATCGGGAATTCCTGTTTACTTTGAAAACGATTTGGCGGTAGAAGCCTTATTATGGTCGCCCTCTTACGGCTCAATTGCTAATATCCGTAAAAAACAAGCTTTATTTGCTTTTTCAAAATACAAATATGCTTTGATTAAGCGATTGTTGATACGCAAAAATGCCATGCGCATTCGATTTTTGCAGCAGAGCAGTATCATAGAAAAAATACAAATTTATGCTCAAAAAATTTCCGAGATCAATAAATTGTTAGAAGCGGCGCCTGACAGAGATACCTACATTCGTTCATTAGAAGGCCATAGTTCAAAAATATTTTTTGAAGCCTATAATTTGTTATTACCCAAACATTGGCAATTTAACAAACGTACCTATCAAAACAGTCATGATGTAGTAAATAATTTGCTCAATTATGGCTATGGCATGCTGTATAAGGACATTACAAAAGCTTTAATTATAGCGGGCCTCGACCCCGATTTAGGATTTTTTCATGCCGCACAATATAACAAACCGGGCTTGAGTTTTGACCTGATAGAACCTTACAGGGTATGGGTAGAAGAACAGGTATTGAAAACCATAAAAGATTTAAAAATATTGCTGAAAAACTGGATAAAAACGGACGTTTGAGCAAAGAAACCAAACACTTATTTATAGAAAAAATGACTGTTTTTTTAAGCCAAAAGAAAATTTTATGGCAAAAACGCATCAAAACACCGCAAACCCATATTCAGTTAGATGCCCATAAAATTGCCAAATATTTATTAAATTTTAGTCTCAAAGATTTACTCGACAGTTTACAAAATGAAACCTAAGCGGGTAAGTCTGATATATTAAAATCGTGACACATGAAAACCTATCTTATTTTATATGACATCAGCAATAACAAGAGTCGTAATTTGGTCGTAAAACAATTAAAACGCTCCGGATTTTACAGAATACAAAAATCAGTTTTTATGGGGGCCACCACCCAAACCTATTTGCAAGATTTGAAAGAATTATTTGACAGTTTGTTACAAAAAGAAGATGCCCAATTTGACACCTATCTCATTTTACCTCTTAACGAACTGAATTTAAAACAAATGGAAATATTCAATTTAAAAATAGATTTGACCTTGATAACCGCCCGAAAAATTGTTATTTTTGTTTAACCCTATACGGAATAGCTCATTGACATCAAAAAAAATATTATTTTTGCTAAAGTTTTTATCATTTAAAAACAAAACGAAACTTTACAACATATTGATTTTAAACCAATTACTAAAAACTCCTATCAAAACCCCTCTCCAGACCAAACAAGGATTAAGACTCTTTTCTTTCTCAGTTAAGTTATTAGCCATCTTTAATCAAAACCCCTCTCCAGACCAAACAAGGATTAAGACTCTTATAAGTTGCGCGTTCCGTATGACGCCGATGATCAAAACCCCTCTCCAGACCAAACAAGGATTAAGACTCGGCGACTTTTAACGCCTCGTCGTATGTTTGATAATCAAAACCCCTCTCCAGACCAAACAAGGATTAAGACTATCCAATACTTTTTCTTTTTTTTCCATTTTTTTTATCAAAACCCCTCTCCAGACCAAACAAGGATTAAGACTGTCGGCATCGTAGGTCATAGAACTAACATGCTCCATCAAAACCCCTCTCCAGACCAAACAAGGATTAAGACTGCAAGATGAAACGTTGAAAGTTGAACAGGATTTGTATCAAAACCCCTCTCCAGACCAAACAAGGATTAAGACTTTTCTCATTTGTGACACAATATCCGCCATTTTGAATATCAAAACCCCTCTCCAGACCAAACAAGGATTAAGACATTTAAAAAGAGGTGGTATTTTTGATACTTTAGAAATCAAAACCCCTCTCCAGACCAAACAAGGATTAAGACAACAATAAGGACATATGATAGTATCCCCATCTTTAATCAAAACCCCTCTCCAGACCAAACAAGGATTAAGACTTTTATAACTGCGGTCGTCCAAATAACATAATAACATCAAAACCCCTCTCCAGACCAAACAAGGATTAAGACTGTCGGCATCGTAGGTCATAGAACTAACATGCTCCATCAAAACCCCTCTCCAGACCAAACAAGGATTAAGACTCGCTTGCATAGCTTCTTTTAGCGTCAATGTATTTTTATCAAAACCCCTCTCCAGACCAAACAAGGATTAAGACATTGCAATAGCACGGCGGCGCAATTCGCTTATGCTTATCAAAACCCCTCTCCAGACCAAACAAGGATTAAGACTTTTTAAATTCTTTTTTTTCCATTTGTTTCTTTTTATCAAAACCCCTCTCCAGACCAAACAAGGATTAAGACAAGATTAATTTTAATAATAAACTCCCCTACGCTGTTATCAAAACCCCTCTCCAGACCAAACAAGGATTAAGACTAAATTCGTTATTTGCTAACTCCGTGAGGTTTCTCTATCAAAACCCCTCTCCAGACCAAACAAGGATTAAGACATTTGTATTATTGATTGTTTAAAGCCAGTTCTTTGTATCAAAACCCCTCTCCAGACCAAACAAGGATTAAGACCCGCAACATCTTTCACTAATTCAACTGATATTTCATCATCAAAACCCCTCTCCAGACCAAACAAGGATTAAGACCCAAATAGGATAAGAAGTATTTCTAAGGATATTAGAATCAAAACCCCTCTCCAGACCAAACAAGGATTAAGACAGGATATCTTTGATTAAGATATATTTCAAGAGCTCTATCAAAACCCCTCTCCAGACCAAACAAGGATTAAGACTAAAGATATGTCAACACTCGTACTGCCTGCATTGCCATCAAAACCCCTCTCCAGACCAAACAAGGATAATTCCATTAAAAAAAATTGAAGATGAAATACTTTGATCAATTAAAATTTGAAGAAATAAATGAAAAACAACATAAAAGTTTTCTAAAAGAAGTGAAAAGTCTCAAAGTAGAATATCCAAACCTTAAAAATACCGGTAAATTGAAAGATGAACCCAGTTACAAAGCAAGTATAACTACCCCAAAAAAATATAAAATTGTGGTCTATACCGGTGGTTTGGCCTTTGCTGAAAAAAATAATTTTGAAGTATTATTGTTTTACAAAAACAATCTGTTATTTGATTTTGAGAATGTCGACAAAGCTAAAGTCAATGAAATAATAGAAAAATTTAGTCATTAACAAATACAAGGCCTATAAATCAACAAAACCTAGCCCTTAATTAAAGAAAATCCAACGTAAGCCAAAACGGATGTTAAAGTCCGGATAGGGTTGCAAGGGCGCAGCGTAATAATCCGGATTTTTTTGTTTGCCCAGCGCATTAAGATGGGCCAACTTAAAATAGAACCGGAAACGTTTTATCTTAAAATTAAGAAAATAGTCTATAATGGGATAGCCACCTATTTTACGTTGGTGTTGTAAAACAAAATCACTTAAAACCGGATTATAGGCGTTTGCATAATAGGCTTCGAAATATTTGGCCGTAAAACCGGTTTGCACCCATAAATTGTGTTGAAAATAATAATCAGAAAAAAATAAACTGCCACGCAAAATATAACCGGGCAAATGCAATATGCCGGCACCTTGAAGCACTTTTTGCCATTTAAAATCCGTAGCCAAACCCCATTTTTTATAGTAAAAATCCTTTTGATATTTTACAGACAAGTATTGTATGCCGCTCGTATTTTGGTGTGGCAATGAGTCGGCGCCAAAATAGGTGTAGTTGTTAATCAGTATTTGATTAAAAGTTAATTTACCCAAATATTGATGCGTTATTTGGGCTGAAATTTTTTGTTTCAATTCGTTTTTAAAATCCAGATGATTCCAATTAAACCGATCATAAGCACTTTGATAAAGCAAATATTTAAAATCGGGCCGTTTAGAAAGGCTTTTTACTTCGCCAGAAATTCCAATTTGTGGGTTTGGTTTATACCTAACTTGTCCTGCCAAATAATAACCGGCTATATTTTTAGTAAAACCAATATTTAATTGACCGCGAAAATTTAATTTACCCAAATTTAAACGGGCTTTGTTATCAAGGCTTAAATCGTTAAAAATGGTCTTTTGTGGTATGTATATATTATTTATAACATTCAGACTGTCAAAAGTATACACCTGATGAGAGTAACGAATACCGGATTGCACTGCCAGCTGATGAAATTGGAATTTTAATCCCGCAATATTTTGAAAATGACTTAAAAAAACAGTATCCTTTACCGCTCCATTGCCGGAGGATGCTATTCCTATTAGGTCAGTTGCCTTTTTTTGTTCAAACTTATAAGCATGCCCAGCATAAGTCAAGTTGTTAAATAATGACAAATTTTGCTTGACCAAAGCATATTGTTGTCCCACAAACAATCGGTGAATTTTTAATTGGGTATGGGCATCTGTCAAATTGACGTTTATACGGCTTCTATCGCTATAAATGTCGCCGGCTTGTTCAAATTCGAGTGGATTGGCTATGCCGCCATTTTCATCATTGCTCTTTTCGTAAGTATAATAATAGGTTTTAAGACAATAAGTGTTTGCGCGGTTATTAAAATTAAGACTACCTAAAAAACGCCGCGATGTAGCAACACTATTTTTATACAAGCCCAACGAGTTTAAGCCCCGGTAGTTTGCCGCCACATTTAATTGTTTGTTGATATTGGTGGCAAACAAAGCATTTAAAATTTGTCCTTGTCCCATCCCATTCAGGTAAGATAAATCGGAATAAGGCGTCGGGGTAAAATAAAATGGAATGTTAGGATGCGGCCAATAATCTGTCAATTTAGGTTGGCCCACAAAACCGGGAATAATATCTGTGTCGGTGATATCAAAACTCAGCTGGGTTAAAACATGACCGATATTAGAAAAAGGCAAATAGTCAAAATCATCCTTAAAAAGCTGGTTAAACCGGTAAGCATCCCTTATGGTCAAAGTGGTATCGACACTAATGGTATCATTTTCTATAGTAAAAATTTTATACCGGCCGGCCGGCAACTTGGGTAATTTTATTTTGAGACTGTCTTTTTTATTAAAGTAATCTAATGTGTCATGCTGCTGATGGGGGGGGAATTGAGGCATGTTAGTCCGTATTTGCGCCACCAAGCTAAAACTTATAAAGACAAAAATGTAAGAAATAAATATTTTCACCAAATTGATATTTTTAGACAGGACAAATTTACAATTTTTAATTGGCTTTTAGATTTAAAGCTAACACATAAAAAAGGCTGCCTCAAAAAAGGGCAGCCTCCTTGTAAATATAGTGAATTTAGATTTAGTCACCTAATCCAACACGTTGAAAACCGGTTATTTCTAAATCTTGATCTATACTTTTAATATAATCATTAACGGTCATATTACCATCTTTGATATAATCTTGGTCTAACAAACACGCTTCTTTGTCCAAGGTTGTATTGTCATCGATAAAACGTTGTAATTTGCCCGGTACAATACGATCCCAAATTTTTTCGGGTTTACCTTGCGCTTTAAGCTCCGCTTCAATTTCGGCTTTGGCTTGCGCGATTACTTCATCGGGCAATTGTGCTTTAGAAATATATTTAGGAACGTGTTTTAGGGTTTTGCCCAAACGTGCCAATTCAATATTTTCTTTTTCAATAGCGGCAATACGCGCACCGGTTTCGGCTTCTAAAAATTCAGGTGTAAAATCTTTATAGCTTAAAACCAACGGTTTCATTGCGGCAACTTGCATGGCAATATTACGCGCTACTTCAGCAGCTTTATCAAAAGATTTATTCAAGCCTGCCAAAGCGGCAATTTTATTATTGGCGTGCACATAAGAACCGACAAATGGTGCTTCTAAAGATTTAAAATCACCAATTTCGATTTTTTCACCAATGACACCGGTTTGTTCAATTACTTTGTCATTAATGGTGCCATCTTCAAATGGTGCCGCCAAAAATTCTTCTTTGGTATTATAGTTTAAAGCAATATCTGCCATTTTGTTAGCCAAATTAACAAAGTCGTCATTTTTGGCCACAAAGTCGGTTTCACAATTTAAAGTAAAGACCACACCTTTGGTATTATCGTCATTGACGCGGGCAATGGCAACACCCTCGGAGGAATCACGGTCGGCACGTTTAGCAGCCACTTTTTGGCCTTTTTTACGTAACACGGCAATCGCTTCGTCAAAATCGCCATTTGCTTCGACCAATGCTTTTTTGCAATCCATCATACCGGCACCGGTCATGTCTCTTAATTTTTTTACATCTGCGGCTTTAATATCTGCCATAATTTTATTGTTTTTAGATTAATAGATGTTTAAATATTATTTTTCCTCAGTTTGAGCAGGTTCTTCAGGTTGTGCTTCTGCCTTTACTTCAGCTTTTTCAGCCATTTGTTTAGCTGCTTCTTTTTCTGCTTTAGCTTTTTCCTTTTCTTCTTTTCTGATGGCTAAACCTTCAGCAATAGCATCGGTTAGGTATTCTAATACCAAATCGATAGATTTAGAGGCATCGTCATTGGCAGGAATAGGATAGGTTACTTTACGCGGGTCGGTATTGGTATCGACCATGGCAAAGATCGGAATACCTAATTTGTTAGCTTCGGCAACAGCAACGTGTTCTTTGTTGATGTCAACAACCACCAATGCCGCAGGCAAACGCGTCATATCGACAATAGAACCCAAGTTTTTTTCTAATTTAGCTCTTAAACGGTCTGTTTGTAAACGTTCTTTTTTTGATAAGGTTTCGTACGTACCGTCTTTTTTCATTTTGTCAATCGCGGCCATTTTTTTGATGGCTTTACGAATGGTCACAAAATTGGTCAACATGCCACCGGGCCATCTTTCGGCAATATATGGCATATTAACTTTTTTGGCTTTATCAGCTATAATTTCTTTTGCTTGTTTTTTGGTAGAAACAAATAAAATTTTTCTACCGGCAGAGGCAATTTGTTTCAAAGCTTTTTGGGCTTCGTCAATTTTTGCCGCCGTTTTATATAAATTGATGATGTGAATACCGTTTTTTTTGCCATAGATGTATGGCGCCATGTTCGGATTCCACTTTTTGGTTAAGTGACCAAAGTGGGCTCCTGCATTTAATAATTCTTGTATATCTACTTTTTTCATTTTTTATTTTTTAGTTTACGTTCCGTAAAATTAGCAATATGCCATTTTGGGACATATTTGGATGCTAAACTAAGAACAGATTAATTGATAAGGATTAACGTTTAGAGAATTGGAATTTCTTACGTGCTTTAGGTTGGCCGTATTTTTTACGCTCTACCATACGCGGATCTCTGGTCATTAATTTTTCTTTCTTCAACAAAGGTTTAAATTCCGGATTAACTTCGACCAAAGCTCTGGCAATACCCAAACGTAATGCTTCTGCTTGTCCTGTAACGCCGCCCCCTTTAATGGTTGCATTTACATCAAACTTACCTTCTGTATCAGTAATGACAAAGGGTTGCGCCACTGCTTTAAGGTGAGCCGGCACAGTGAAATATTCATTCACGTCTTTACCGTTAATAACAATTTTTCCGGTTCCTTCATTTAAGAAAACTCTGGCTACAGAGGTTTTTCTTCTTCCGATAGTATGAATTGTATCCATTATTTAAATTCGTTTAAATCAATTTTTTTAGGTTTTTGTGCTTCTTGTTTATGCTCTGCACCGGCATATACATAAAGATTTTTATAAATCTTACGACCCAATCTGTTTTTGGGCAACATTCCTTTAACAGCATTTTCTACCAAACGAATAGGATGTTTAGCCAATAATTTTTCTGCTGTTATTTCGCGTCTTCCACCGGGATATCCGGTATGTTTAACATAAACCTTGTCTTGCCATTTGTTGCCGCTTAATGCAATTTTGTCTGCATTAATAACCACAACGTTATCGCCACAATCAACGTGAGGCGTGAAGTTAGGTTTGTGTTTTCCCCTGATCAACTTGGCAACTTTTGAAGCCAAACGACCTAATGTCTGTCCTTCTGCATCGACAAGTAACCATTCTTTATTGACGGTCTTGTCATTTGCTGAAATTGTTTTGTAACTTAATGTATTCACTTTCATTCAATTTTCGATTAATAATTCGATTCTAAAACGGTCTGCAAATTTATGAATATTTTTTTGAATGACAAAACGATTCGTTTATCATTTTGTTGGAGGCAAAATGGATTCAGGCGAATTGAAAATAAATTTAGGTCCAAATCGAATATTTAATTTGAAAGTGATTTATAGATTTGAATATTTGATAAACGAAAATAAGTTTTCAACAAGAAATTTTTAATATAAATTAAAAAAATTACCTTTGTATTTGAAATAAAAAACCTGTCATGTCCTCAAAAAAAATTAAAGAAGCCAAAATATTTGCCAGTTCGCAAAGCCGCGACTTGGCCCAAAAAATAGCCGATGCATTTGGCAAACCCTTAGGAAAAGTAGAATTGCAAAAGTTTAAAGACGGCGAATTCAAACCTTCCTATAAAGAATCTATTCGTGGCAAACGTGTCTTTATTATCGGTTCGACTTTTGCGCCTTCAGATAACCTGATGGAAATCTTACTGATGATTGATGCAGCCAAGCGTGCCTCTGCCGAATATATAGATGTGGTTATCCCCTACTTTGGCTGGGCGCGTCAGGAGCGCAAAGATGAGCCGCGCGTGCCTATCGCCGCCAAATTAGTAGCCAACATGTTAGAATCGGCCGGCGCCTCAAGGGTTATTACCATGGACCTACACGCCGATCCTATTCAAGGTTTTTTCGAAATACCCGTAGACCATTTATATTCCAGCACCATATTTATTCCCTATATCCAAAGTTTAAATTTAGACAACTTGGTTATTGCATCCCCCGATATGGGTGGCTCCAAAAGAGCTTATGCTTATTCCAAATTGTTAAAAAGTGATGTGGTTATTTGTTACAAGCAACGAAAAAAAGCCAATGTCATTGGCAGTATGGAACTCATTGGAAATGTAGAAGGTAAAAACGTTGTTTTAGTTGACGATATTATTGATACCGGTGGTACTTTGGTCAAAGCAGCCTCGCTTATGAAGGAAAAAGGTGCCAAAAGTGTCCGTGCCATTTGCACCCATGCATTACTATCCGACAATGCACAAGAACGTATTGCCAACTCTGATATTGAAGAATTGGTGGTAACCGATTCTATCCCCAGAAAAATTTTGTCAAAGAAAATAAAAGTGCTAACTTGCGCCACTCTATTTGCAGATGTCATGCATAATGTACATGTGCATAAATCCATCAGTTCCAAGTTTATCATGTAACGGATGAAATAGAAATTAAATTATAAATTAATAAAAACAAAAAGTAATGAAATCATTAACAATTAAAGGCTCAAAAAGAGAAAGCGTGGGCAAAAAAGCTACTAAAGCCCTACGTAATGCTGGACGTGTCCCTTGCGTTTTGTACGGAGGTGACGAACCAATGCATTTTTCAGCAGACGAACGTGCATTCAAAAATTTAGTCTACACGCCGGAAACGCATACCGTTGTGATTGAACTCGAAGATGGCAGCCAACACAATGCCATTATGCAAGATATTCAATTTCATCCGGTAACGGATAAAATTTTACACGTCGACTTTTACCGCTTATTCCCCGACAAAGAAGTAACCGTTACCGTTCCGGTCAAAACCGAAGGGGTGGCACCCGGTATTATTAAAGGGGGTTCTTTAAGTTTGACTATGAAAAAACTTAAGGTAAAAGCCATTCCCGAAAATTTACCCGATGCCGTTGTGGTGGACATCAGCAAATTAGATATTGGCGACAAAGTTTATGTTTCGGAATTAAGAAACGACAAATATAAATTAATGCATCCGGACAATGTTGTTGTGGTACAAGTTAAGATGTCCAGAGCAGCTATGAAAGCCGCGCAAGAAGCCAAAGCAGCTGCTAAAAAATAAGTTTATTTTTTAATTAAACATAAACCAGGTCACCTTTTTAGGTGGCCTTTTTTGTTTTAAAACCCACAAAACTTTTGTACTTTTACAAAAATATTTTTTATGGCGTCTTCAAAAAAAAAGAAACCGGATTTACTTAAAAAATTGACCTATCATTACCGTGTATTAATTATCAATGATGACACTTATGATGAGAAACTCAGTTTTAGGCTCAATCGCTTAAATGTCTTTGTATTTACCGGTTTATTTGCCTTTTTTCTTATTCTGCTCACCACCGTTCTTATTGCTTTTACCCCTATAAAAACTTATATTCCCGGGTACATTGCTCCCGGGTTGCGCAAACAAGCTATTCATCTGCAAATAAAAACGGACTCTCTTGAAAAAGCCCTCCGCCTTAATAATTATTATGTCAACCAATTAAGAAAAGTGTTGAATAATGAAATAAGTATGGAAGATTTTAATAAAAATTATTCCCTTAAAAGCATCAATCCGGACACCCTAAAACTGGCACCGGGTAAAGTTGACTCACTCTTACGAAAAGAAGTGGAAGAACGCGAACGGTTTAAAGTCAACAAGCAAAACAACACTTTGTCTTATAATTTTATGCCGCCGGTCAAAGGAATTGTGGTCAATAATTTTAACCCGAAGAAAAAACATTTTGGCGTTGATATTGCTTTGTCTAAAGGTACGCCGGTTAAAAGTATAGACAAAGGACGTGTAATCTTTGCCGATTGGTCTGCCACTACCGGCAACACCATTATTATTTCGCACCCTCATAATGTCGTATCTATCTACAAACACAATAAAAAATTATTGCGCAAAACCGGCGATCTCGTTCAACAAGGAGAAGCGATCGCTCTGTCGGGCAATACCGGCAAACAAACCACCGGCCCGCATTTACATTTCGAATTGTGGATTAAAGACACCCCTGTAAATCCGGAAGATTTTATCAATTTTAACCAATAAACTATGGGATTAAAATCTGTTTTAGCTAAACTATATGCCCACCAAGTGGTTAAAAAGAATCAAAAATGGATACAAAATCCATTAGCGGCACAACAGACTACTTTTAAACAACTTGTCAGTCAGGCAGCCCATACCCAATTTGGAAAAGACCATAATTTTAACCATATTACTGACTATCACACTTTCAAAAAAAACGTTCCTTTACGTAACTACGAACAATTCAAGCCTTATATTGACCGCATCATGAATGGCGAATATAATGTTTTATGGAAAGGGCGCCCGCTCTATTTTGCCAAAACCTCCGGTACCACATCGGGTGTAAAATATATTCCGATCAGTAAAGAATCAATGCCTTATCATATCACCGGCGCCAAACATGCTTTGTTACATTATATATATGAAACCGGACGGGCAGATTTTGTAGAAGGTAAAATGATTTTCTTACAAGGGAGCCCTGTCTTAAAACAAGTTGGCGGAATTAAAACAGGCCGTTTATCCGGCATTGCGGCCCATTATGTGCCACGATATTTGCAAAAAAACCGACTGCCCAGTTGGGAAACCAACATTATTGAAGATTGGGAAACCAAAGTACAAGCCATTGTTGATGAAACCGTAAATGAAGATATGCGGCTGATTAGTGGCATTCCCTCATGGGTTCAAACCTATTTTGAAAAACTCATAGCCAAAAAGGGGCGTCCTGTTGGTGATATCTTTCCGCATTTTAATTTGTTTGTGTATGGCGGATTAAATTTTGAACCTTACCGTCAGAAATTCAATCAATTAATCGGGCGAAAAGTAGACAGTTTGGAACTTTACCCCGCTTCAGAAGGTTTTTTTGCCTATCAAGACAAACCGGAAAGAGATGATTTACTGTTGCTTACACAACACGGCATGTTTTATGAGTTTGTGCCGGTTGAAGAGATTTTCAATCCCAATCCAACGCGTTTATCCTTGGCTGACGTTGAGAGAGGTGTGCAATATGCCCTGGTATTAAATACCAATGCCGGTTTATGGGGCTACATTATCGGTGATACGGTCATGTTTACTTCCACCAAGCCATACCGCTTAAAGGTTACCGGCCGCATCAAACATTTCATTTCGGCTTTTGGTGAGCATGTCATTGCCAAAGAAGTAGAAACGGCCATCAAAACCGCCATTGACAAAACCGGTTTCAATATTAACGAGTTTAGTGTCGCCCCACAAATAAATCCGCCGGAAGGTTTACCTTATCACGAATGGCTGGTCGAATTTGATCAAACGCCCGGTAATTTGTCAGACTTTGCACAAGTCATAGAAAAGACCATGCAAGCTCAAAATCCCTATTACAAAGATTTAATAAAAGGAAAAATTCTTAAACCTGCCGTTATCACACCGGTAAAAAAAGGTGGGTTTGAGGCTTATATGAAAAGTATCGGTAAATTAGGCGGACAAAACAAGCTCCCCCATTTGTCCGATGGTCGAAAAATTGCCGATGCCCTTTACCAAATGAATTTAATTGAAACTAAAAACCAGTTATAATGTACATTTATAATATTACTTTTAATGTTGATCCCGAAATAGAACAAGCTTGGTTGCATTATATACAAAACACCTTTATTCCGCAAATGTTAAAAAGCGGCTTGCTCAACAAATCCGTTACCAGCAAAATCATGGTAGATGAAGCCCAAGGCACCTCCTACTCTATCCAGTTTATGGCCGATAAACAAGAAGATTTGAAAAAATTTATTAAGGAGGAGTTATATCCCATCCTCAACCAATTACACTTAAAGTTCAGCCCAAAAATGGTTTATTTTGCCACCGAATTAGATGTAATTGACCAGCAAGAACATCCGCAAAAGCCTGAATGATTTTAGCCTTTTATTAAAAAAACACCCTTGAAATAACCTATTATTACACTTAAAAAATTAAACTTATGAGAACCAAAATAGTTGCCGGCAACTGGAAAATGAATAAAACCTTGCCGGAAGCCATCCAATTAATCAATGATTTAAAAAGCATGGTTAAACCCGACAAAAGCGTCGAGGTGATTATTGCCCCTTCCTATGTCAATTTGCCAAAAGCCGTTGAACTTTTAAACGACTTTCCTATAAAGGTCTCCGCCCAAAATATGCATTTTGCTGACCAAGGCGCCTACACCGGTGAAGTGTCGGCCGATATGCTTGAAGCCATTGGAGTTGAAACGGTAATTTTGGGTCATAGCGAACGGCGGGCTTATTTTAATGAAACTGATGATATCTTACAAAAAAAAGCCCACAAAGCTTATGAAAAGCAAATGACCAACATTTTTTGCGTTGGCGAACAACTGGAAGACCGTCAGGCCGGCAAACATTTCGACGTGGTTAAAAATCAATTGTCCAAAGCACTGTTTGCATTGCCGCTACAAGCCTATAAAAAAATAATTATTGCCTACGAACCGGTATGGGCCATAGGTACCGGCGAAACAGCCACCCCATCTCAAGCGCAAGAAATGCATCATTTTATACGCGAAAGTTTGGCCAAAAAATATGGACGTGAATTAGCCAATCATGTCCGGATTTTATATGGTGGAAGTGTTAAACCGGCCAATGCCGCTGAAATATTTGCCCAACCCGATGTAGATGGCGGCCTTATTGGCGGTGCCTCACTCAATGCCAAAGACTTTAACGCCATTATTGAGGCCGCAAAATCTTGATTTTTATCATTTATATTTGAAAACAAATTATTACATTTGTGGATGTTGAAATAAAAATTGAGAATTAATAATTGAACAGGTGATTTCTCACTACGTTCGAAATGACAGGCTTGTCATTTGACAGAGGGAGGGAAGTTACGACAAACGATGGAGAATCTTAATTAACTTTAAATAAGAGTAATTGATATATTTCTATATATCATTGAAATATCTGACTTGTCATTCTGATAACGTGAAGCGATGAGGAATCTCAAATAACCAAATAACCGAATAACCAAAAAAAATAATTATGAATTTACACGAATATCAAGGTAAAGAAATATTAAGTAAATCGGGCGTACGTGTCCAACGTGGTATTGTTGCCGATACGCCTGAAAAGGCTGTAGAAGCTGCCAAAGAACTCACCAAAGAAACCGGCACCAAATGGTATGTAGTTAAAGCGCAAGTACATGCCGGCGGCCGTGGTAAAGGCGGCGGGGTTAAATTGGCCAAAAACTTAGACGAAGTTAAAAAAATAGCTTCAGAAATTATTGGGATGCAATTGGTTACTCCACAAACACCACCGGAAGGTAAAAAAGTTAACCAAGTACTTATTGCCGAAGACGTCTATTATCCGGGAGAAACCAAACCTGAAGAATATTACATGAGTGTCATGCTTAACCGTGGTGAAGGTAAAAACATGATCATGTACTCACCGGAAGGCGGCATGAATATAGAAGAAGTAGCCGAAAAATCACCTGATAAAATCTTTGTCGAAATCATAGATCCGGCCCATGGCTTGCAAGATTTTCAAGCCCGTCGTATCGCTTTTAATTTAGGGTTAAGCGGACAGGCCTTTAAAGAAATGGTCAAATTCGTGAAATCCTTATACGATGCTTACACCAAAAACGACGCTTCTTTATTTGAAATCAATCCGGTATTAAAAACATCCGATAACAAAATTTTGGCTGTCGATTCTAAAGTGGTGATTGATGACAATGCTTTGTTCAGACATAAAGACATTGCAGAAATGCGTGATACCAGAGAAGAAAATCCGATCGAAGTTGAAGCCAAAAAAGCCGGCTTAAGTTATGTCGATTTAGATGGAAATGTCGGTTGTATGGTTAACGGTGCGGGATTAGCCATGGCCACTATGGACCTTATTAAACAAGCCGGTGGTGAACCTGCCAACTTCCTTGATGTTGGTGGAACTGCCGATGCCGAACGTGTGGAAAAAGGCTTCCGTATCATTTTAAAAGATCCGAAAGTTAAAGCCATTTTAGTCAATATTTTCGGTGGTATCGTTCGTGCTGACCGCGTGGCGCAGGGTATTGTAGATGCTTATAATAATATGAAAGGCGAAATTAACGTTCCGATTATTGTCCGTTTGCAAGGAACCAATGCTGACAAAGCTAAAGAATTGATCGAAAAATCAGGTATTCCCGTACATTTTGTAACCGAATTTAAAGAAGCGGCAGATAAAGTACAAGAAGTTATTTCTGAAAACGCCAAATAAATATTTAAAACACCTAAAATTAAAGCTGTCATATAGTTATGGCAGCTTTTTTTATTCCTTTTTCTCCTGAAATATTTGCAATGTGCTTATAAAAGTCCTAACTTTGTAGAAAAATTAATTTAGAATGATTCTAAAAAAAGTTTTAAACTTTTATATCGAAGGATTTAAGGAGATGAGTCCGCGGGGTAAAAAGCTATGGGTCATTATTCTCATCAAGCTTTTTATCATGTTTGCTATTTTAAAGCTCTTCTTTTTTCCAGATATTTTAAAAGAAAACTATAAAACGGATGCCGAACGCATCCGGCATATAGAAAAGGAATTGCTTATTACAAAAGAACCACAACAATAACTTAAAAAAATGTAATGTATGGAACACATTAATTGGGAATTAGTCGATTGGTCGCGGGCGCAATTTGCCTTAACGGCCTTATATCACTGGATTTTTGTACCACTTACTTTGGGCTTGTCATTTATGCTGGCCATTATGGAAACCATTTATGTCAAGACCGGCGATGAAAAGTGGTTGAAAATTGAAAAATTTTGGTTAAAACTATTCGGTATTAACTTTGCAATTGGGGTAGCCACCGGTATCATCCTCGAGTTTGAATTCGGGACCAACTGGTCCAATTATTCCTGGTTTGTCGGCGATATATTCGGCGCGCCATTGGCCATAGAAGGAATTATGGCCTTTTTTATGGAATCGACCTTTGTGGCCATTATGTTTTTCGGCTGGAATAAAGTCAGTAAGAAAACACATTTATTAGCCACGTGGCTTACGGCTATAGGTAGTAATTTGTCAGCCTTATGGATTTTGGTAGCCAATGGTTGGATGCAAAATCCGGTCGGTATGAAATTTAATCCGGACACCATGCGAAACGAAATGGCCGACTTTTGGGCAGTTTTGTTCAATCCCGTAGCGGTCAATAAATTTTTGCACACCATTACCTCTGCTTATACTTTTGCCGCCTTGTTTGTCATTGCCGTCAGTGCATACTTACTACTAAAAGGTAAAGATAAAAGCCTGGCCAAATACAGTATGTTAATCGCCTCCGTATTTGGTTTTGTCGGGATTGTTGCGACCATTTTAACCGGAGATGGCTCGGCTAAACAAGTGGCCCGTTACCAACCGATGAAATTAGCGGCTATGGAAGGCTTGAAAAAAGGCTCACGCGGGGCCTCACTGATTGCCATTGGCAAACCAAAACACCTTAAAAATGAACCGACCCATAAAGAAGTCTTAAAAGACTTGAAAGGAGAAGATCAATTAGATGTAACCGTAGAAGGCTTTGAAATTCCTTACGGTTTATCTATTTTGGCTTTTAATGACCCGCATGCTTTTGTGCCGGGTATTGATGATTTGGTTTACGGTAATGAAAAAGAAGGGATCCCCTCCTACAAGGAGCGGATTAAAAGCGGCAAAATCAGTATTGAAGCCTTGGCTAAATACAAAGAAGCCAAAAAAGCCGGTGATGAAAAAGCCGCCCAAAAATATTTAAAAATATTCCGGGAACATTTTGAAGATTTCGGTTTCGGATACTTTGACGGACATGATCTAAATGAATTGATTCCGCCGGTAGCCATTACCTTTACTTCTTTTCATACCATGGTTATTTTAGGCCTTTGGTTTTTAGTCTTTTTTGCATTGGTCTTCCGTGCTTTGATGCGGGGTACCATTGAAAAGAAGAAATGGTTGTTACGTTTGGGCGTTTTAGGGCTCCCTTTAGGATTTATAGTACAAGAAGCCGGGTGGATAACTGCCGAAGCCGGGCGTATGCCGTGGGTTATCCAAGATTTAATGCCGACTTTTGTTGCCGTATCGCATCTTAAAAGTGTTAGTGTGATGATTACTTTCTTCTTGTTTTTTATCACTTTTACAGCTTTACTCATTGCCGAGTTAAAAATTATGTCAACTGAAATAAAAAAAGGATTTAGCAACTAAAAAAATTACCACTATGTTTGAAGCATTATCATATGAAAATTTACAAATTTATTGGTGGATCATTATTTCGCTATTGGGCGGATTTTTGGTTTTCCTCCTCTTTGTTCAGGGTGGACAAACTTTAATGGACAAATTGAGCGACAACGAAGATGAAAAAGCCGTTGTGTTAAACATCACCGGGCATAAATGGGAATTTACCTTTACCACTTTAGTGGTATTCGGCGGGGCATTTTTTGCCTCCTTTCCCCTGTTTTATTCTACTAGTTTCGGTGGGGCTTATTGGGTTTGGTACATTATCTTATTTGCCTTTATTGTGCAAGCAGTATCTTATGAATACCGTAAAAAGAAAAATAACTTTTTAGGGTCTAAGACTTTTGAAGCCTTTTTGAAATTCAACGGATTTATCGCGCCATTTTTACTAGGTGTTGCCGTCTCAACTTTTTTTACCGGCAGTCCTTTTAGCATACATAAAGAAAACATTGTTAAGCTCAGCAGTAATGTTGAAGCGGTTATCTCGCAATGGGCGACTCCGTGGCATGGCTTGGAAGCCCTTTGGACCACCGAACATTTGGCGTTTTTGCAAAATATCCTATTAGGCTTGGCCGTTCTGGTATTGGCACGTTTGAATGCCTTACTGTATATCCGGAAAATGACGGATGAAGCCTCTATTTTGGCCAAAGTCAAAAAATGTATTCCCCGTCATAGTATTTTATTTTTGGTTTTATTCTTAGCTTGGTTTATCCGTTTACTTTTTATCGACGGCTTTGCCATCCATCCGGATACTCATGAAGTATTTATGCAAGCGCACAAATATTTTAATAACTTAATAGAAATGCCTGTTACTTTACTTATATTGTTAGCCGGATTGGCCGGTGTCTTGTATGGCTTATACAAAGCTAATTTTAAAGCCGATGAAAAAGCCATTTGGTACACGGCAATTGGTACTATTTTGACGGTTATTGCTTTGTTTTTTATGGCCGGCTTTAATCATACACCCTATTATCCATCCACTTATGATTTGCAAAGCTCTATTTCCATCGCTAACAGTTCATCCAGCAGGTTTACATTAATAACCATGTCTTATGTTTCGCTTATGGTACCTTTTGTATTGGCTTACATCATCTGGGCATGGCGTGCGATGGATGCCAAAAAAATAGACCGGAAAGAATTGGAACAAGAATTTGAAAAATATTAAAAATAAAGCGTATGACAACTTACGGACTTATCCATTTTATCAGTTGGCCTGTAATTATATACCTCAGCTATGTGTTGAGTGTATGGGCCATTAAAAAATATGACCAAAAACAAGCCGCCCAATAATTTAAGCGGACTTATTTGCTTGTTCACAGTCATCTGTGAAATAATTTTTTAAGCGCAATACCAAAAGGTGTTGTGCTTTTTTTATAAGAGCCGGCCCTTCGATACTATCCCGATTCCTTCGTCATCGGGATCACTCAGGGACCTCCCTTCGATACTATCCTGACTGGCATCGGGGTCACTCAGGAACCTTAATTTTGTACATCTAAACGAGTTTGTTATTTGGGCACTCATAAACTTTCTTTTTTATTTGAATAATCATTATCTTGACACCTTACTTTTTTCCATTGATGAAAAAAGTAACAAAAATGAATTATTGCATATTTAAAATTGTTATAACGTCTTGGAAACTTGAAATTTACGTGAAAGCTTCGTAGGTCGTGGGGGAAATATAGCCGGCCCTTCGATAAAATTTTGCTCCTGCGTCACAAAACCACTCAGGGACCTCCTTCGGTACAATCCCGACTGGCGTCGGGACCACTCAGGGCCCCCCTTCGATACATCCCGATTCCTTCGTTATCGGAACACTCAGGGACCCCTTTCGGTACATCCCGATTCCTTCGTCACCGGGACACTCAGAGACATTCATGGCTATAATATAATATTCCATCAAAAATAAAGACAATTTTCCGTACAAAGTCTTCAAAAAATATCAATTGAAAATAAAAATATTTTTAATTTGATGCCAAGCCAAGTATGTCCCACTTTACATCCACTTTACACCCACTTTGATCCCAGTTTGATTGGGTTAAAATACCGGTCTTTTAATAAACTTCTTTAGACGATAATGATTGGTTATGTATCTCAATGTTATTTTTTGAACGGCCATAGTCCTTTATTTATTAAATACTACCAATTATTACCTAATTGACCCGATTACAATCCTTTTGAAATAGCTCTATCGTTTGGTGAGTATGTTTGTGATGAATTTAAAATTTATGTTATGTCACCTTAAAAACTTTTACACCAACGACGTATCGCAACATCCTGCGAAAATGATTTAGTTTAACAGACTAGTGCCCTTAAAGGTTATACCTGATCCTCGTTTAAAAGGTTTTTTATTTATTAATTTTTAAAAATTTATTAAAATGGCTAAAAACAAATCCATCCTCAAAATAGAAGGCAGCCTCGATGGGATGACCTTTTATAAAACCGCAACCGGACATTTTGTCCGTACCAAAGGCGGTATTTCTAAAGACAAAATAATGCGCGATCCTGCTTTTGCAAGGACACGTGAAAATATGCAAGAATTTGCCCATGTGACTAAAAGTAGCAGTTTTTTAAGGCGTTCAATTGGCGGCAATTTACTAAAAGCCAAAGATAACCGTGTAAGTAACCGTTTGAATAGTATATTAACAAAAATTAAAAAGTTAGATACGCAATCGGCGCGAGGTGAACGTTTGGTGGGCAATGGGATAACCGATCCGCAAGGAAAATTGCTTTTAAAGGGCTTCGATTTTAACCGGCATGCTCCTTTATGGCAAGTTTTGCTCAAAGATTTTGTTTTAGATACACAAACCGGCGTAGTAAGCATAACACAATTTGCACCTGCCATTGACTTAAATTACCCGGAAGGCAGTACGCATGTCCAATTTGGTTTAACAGCGGTTCAATTAGATTTTACCACACAAACTTCCGAGCATACGCAAGTGTCAGGTAATATATTGACATTAGACCAACAAACTATTGATGTGCATTTGTCCTTGGCGAATCTGCCAAACGGAAATGGTGTTTTGTTGTACCTGCTGTTAATAGAATTTTTTCAATCTGTTAACGGCACGTATTATCCTTTGCGTAACGGTGCTTATAATGTATTACATATCATTGAAGTGGTATAAGCACCTTTCAATCTATCTAAAAACACTGTACAATTTTGTATGGTGTTTTTTGTTTGATAGTGTGGCCCTTCGGTACAATCCCGACTGGCATCGGAATCACTCAGGGACCCCCTTCGGTACAATCCCGACTGGCATCGGAATCACTCAGGGACCTGAATTGTGTAATGAAAGGCGGCCCTTCGATACATCCCGATTCCTTCGTCATCGGGACACTCAGGGACCTTAATTTGGTACATATAAACGACTTTGTTATTTAGACATGCACAAACTTTCTTATTTATTTGAATAATCATCATCTTAACACTTTACTTTTTTCCATTGATGAAAAAAGTAACAAAAATGAATTATTTCATATTTAAAATTGGTATAACGTCTTGGAAACTTGAAATTTACGTGAAAGCTTCGTAGGTCGTGGGGGAAATATAACCGGCCCTTCGATACATCCCAATTCTTTCATCATCGGGATCACTCAGGGACCTCCTTCGGTACAATCCCGACTGGCGTCGGGACCACTCAGGGACCTCATGCCTGCAGATCCAAACTCTCGACGGGACACTGAGAGAACTCCTTTGTATATTTTATTCTGGTGTCTAAATCACTATAAACTCTATTGTCTTATAAATGGCATACAACATATTTCAATGAAAATTTAAAAGATTTAATATTTTTATTCACAATTTTTTGTTGATAAACGTATTATTATCAATAAGTTGGTAATAACTTTTTATTTCAAATGCTTTTTTAAGATAAAGCGCCCGTATCTTTGTTTTATAAAACAATGAAATATATGCCCTTTATAAATTATTTTATTCTATGAGACATTTAACTATTACTTCAAAAGACGTTGCTATTATTTTGGATTGCAGTGAAAATCTTGCCCGTAAAATTTTGAGAGATATCCGCAGTGAATTGGGGAAAAAGAGAGGTTATCGTGTGAGCCGTCGTCAGTTTGCCGCATATATGCAATATGAGTTAGAAGATATAAATACTATTTTGGATAGTCGTACGAAAAATATCCTTGTAAATACTAAAAAATAGATATGAATCGGTATTTAAACAGATATTTGGATTTAAAAATAGCCCTTCGATACATCCCGATTCTTTCATCATCGGGACACTCAGGGACCCCTTTCGGTACATCCCGATTCCTTCGTCATCGGGACACTCAGGGACCCCCTTCGATACAATCCCGACTGGTATCGGAATCACTCAGGGACCTGAATTGTGTAATGAAAGGCGGCCCTTCGGTACATCCCGATTCCTTCGTCACCGGGACACTCAGGGACCTCACTTCGATACTTCCCGACTAAAGTCGGGACACTCAGTGACCACTTTTACGTAGACGCAGTCAGCTTGGTATCGAAGCCCCGGCTTATGAAAAACAAATTATTATGACAAAAGGATATATGTAAATTTTAGAATGCGCCGATGGTTCTTATTACACGGGTAATACAAAGCATTTAGAACTTAGAGTTCAGCAGCATCAAGCAGGTGAATGTGCTAAAAATACAGCTAAACATTTGCCCGTGAAGTTGGTATATTATGTAGAATATAATCGAATAGACCATGCTTTTTGCAGGGAACAACAAATAAAAAATGAAACCGAAAAAAAGAAAGAAACTTTAATCAATGGAGATGTCAGTTTGCTGTCTGAATTGGCTAAAAAAGTTTTTAGGGATATCTAATGCCGGCCCTTCGATACATCCCGATTCCTTCGTCACCGGGACACTCAGGGACCTCCCTTCGATACTATTCCGATTCCTTCGTCACCGGGACACTCAGGAACCTCCCTTCGGTACAATCCCGACTGGCGTTGGGACCACTCAGGGACCTTAATTTTGTACATCTAAATAACTTTATTATTAGGACACGCACAAACTTTTTTATTTATTTGAATAATCATTATCTTGACACTTTACTTTTTTCCATTGATGAAAAAAGTAACAAAAAAATCTAGACTTACGAAGGTTTCCCTAATTTCTACTTTTCCCTCCCTAAACAATCTGAACTCGCATGAACCCTATTCAAATAATCATACTTGGCAGCGAAAGTAAAAAAGTTTATTATTTGCTACTTTAGCCTTTGCTCAAACAGCAGATTGTTTTAACGTCCGGGAAACTTGAAATTTACGTGAAAGCTTCGCAGGTTGTGGGGGAAATATAACCGGCCCTTCGATAAAATTTTGCTCCTGCGTCACAAAACCACTCAGGGACCTCCTTCGATACTATCCCGATTCCTTCGTCATCGGAACACTCAGGGACTTCCTTCGGTACAATCCCGATTCCTTCGTTACCGGGACACTCAGGAACCTCCCTTCGATACATCCCGATTCCTTCGTCACCGGGACACTCAGGGACCTCCTTCGATACATTTTGATGAACGGGAGCATTAGGACACTCAGGGACCTCACTTCAGTACAATCACGGTTAAACACCAACTGTAATGAGAATAATTAAGCTTCTACTTATTTTTTATCGGACTAATTATGTTTTTATGTATTTTTGTTAATCTTAAATCATTTGTATGAAAAAAATATTGGTTACAGGGGCTGCCGGTTTTATAGGTTTTCACTTGTCACATAAATTAGCTGACGCGGGTTATGAGGTGGTCGGAATAGATAATATTAACGATTATTATGACCCGAATTTGAAATTAGCACGCTTAGAAAATTTAGGTATTGACACCGGTAAAATTTCTTATAATCAACCTGTTGAAGGTAAAATAAAATTTATCAAATTAGATTTGGCCGATAAAGATAACATTTTAAACTTATTTAAAAATGAAGCTTTTGACTATGTCGTGAACCTCGCGGCCCAAGCCGGCGTACGTTATTCGTTGGTTAATCCGCATGCGTATGTCGATAGTAATATCACCGGTTTTTTAAATATTTTAGAGGGCTGCCGGCATTATCCAGTAGAACATTTGGTTTATGCTTCATCGAGTTCGGTTTACGGGCTTAGCAAAGAGATTCCTTTTAAGACCAGTAGCCATACAGACCACCCTTTGGCCATGTATGCCGCCAGTAAAAAAGCCAATGAAATGATGGCCCATTCGTATGCCTATTTGTATAAGATTCCGGCCACCGGTTTGCGATTTTTTACAGTTTACGGCCCTTGGGGCAGACCTGATATGGCTTTGTATATCTTTACGAAAGCTATTGTCGAGGATAAAGAATTTAACGTTTTTAATCATGGAGACATGAGCCGGGATTTTACTTATATAGATGATATTGTCGAAAGTATTAAACGTTTAATCCCAAAACCACCCAAAGCCAATCATCCGGATTTTGATCCGGCCAAGCCTAATCCGGCAATTAGCTCGGCACCTTATCAACTTTTTAATATCGGGAATAACAGTCCGGTGGCTTTAATGGATTTTGTGCGGGCCATTGAAAAGGTTTTGGGTAAAAAAGGAAAAATTGTGTATAAAGGCATGCAACCCGGCGATGTACAATCGACTTATGCCGATGTGCAAAGTTTGTATGATTATATCGATTTTAAACCCAGTACGCCTATAGAGGAAGGTATTCGTAAATTTGTGGAACAGTATTTGGATTTTCGTAATAAAACAGAAGGTGTGAAAGCTAAATAAAGGAGTAGTATAGGGAAATTTGTGGTAAGAGATTTCTCGCTTCCTTTGAAATGACATAGGGGGAATAATGTTTGAAGGATTAAAGAGAAGAAAGGGATGAGATTTCTCGTCATGTTTTTTTCCTGCGTCAAAAACATTCCAGCGAAATGACAGGGGAAAATAATGAGGAAAGATAAATTAAAAAGAGGAGATTTCTCACTTCGTTCGAAATGACAGGGGGAATAATGTTTGAAGGATTAAAGAGAAGAAAGGGATGAGATTTCTCGTCATGTTTTTTTCCTGCGTCAAAAACATTCCAGCGAAATGACAGGGGAAAATAATGAGGAAAGATAAATTAAAAA
>Ga0256831_1000316_pt1 | contig 25558 bp, 23 predicted proteins | sample 132544metaG_FD_189087 | JGI IMG/M metagenome (GOLD analysis project Ga0256831, IMG submission 189087) | Hydrothermal vent microbial communities from Lau Basin, Pacific Ocean - 132-544 | ecosystem: Environmental > Aquatic > Marine > Hydrothermal vents | place: Pacific Ocean: Lau Basin | collected... | reverse complement strand
GAAAGTGAAATCATGGAACATGAAGCGGTTCTGGAAGTAGGCGTTATCCCCACTATCGATCATTTGGAACGTATCGTTCCCAAAGCATTTATCGTCTTAAAACCGGGTTATGATAAAAATGAAGCCACAGCTTTGGCGCTTTTTAAATTTATCAGAAGCCGGATGGCGCCTTATAAGCGACCGCGTTCTATCGAATTTATGGAAGCTTTTCCTAAAACTATCAGCTCAAAAGTCATGCGAAAAGACTTGAGAAAGTATGACGAAGAGCTCAAAAATATGGAAACCCGTGGCAAATATGAATTTTTGGAACTGGATTTTGCCGACGAATTAAATCTACGCAAACGAAAATAACTTTTTACTTTCCGGAAAATTATCCGGCAAGTTTTGATTTAAAAATAACTTACAAATCCGTATCTTTGTCACCAAAACAATCATATGGGTTGCAAGCATTTAAACATCAAAGTAACCGGTAAAGTACAAGGCGTTTGGTTTCGCAAATACACTAACGATAAAGCGCAATCTTTAAGTTTAAACGGTTTCGTGCGCAACGAACCCGATGGCAGTGTGTATATTGAAGTGGAAAGTGATCAAGAAAATAAACTCAACGAATTTATCCAATGGCTTTACCAAGGATCTCCGCTTTCAAAAGTTGAAAAGGTTGAAATCTTAAATGAAATATCTTGTCAAAACTTTAAAGATTTCGAGATTCGACAGTAGCAAACACAAAAATTACCTCACAATTTATTTCATATTCAAAAAAAAAATCATACTTTTGCAAGCTGAAAATGATGAAGATGAAGGCATTGAAATCGTACGACATAAAATTTAGTGGTCTGAAAAACGGCAAACACCAATACCGGTTTCATATAGATCAAGATTTTTTTAAGCTGTTTGATAACGACGAATTTGACCAATGTGATATTGACATAGTGGTAGATTTTAACAAGAATGACCAACTTTTAGAGTTTAGCATTCATAATAAAGGGAGCGTTAAAGTCCCATGTGATATTAGTGGTGAAGAGTACAATCAAGCCATTAAAGGAAAGTTAGATTTTATTGTTAAATTTGGTGATGCTTATAATGACGACCGTGATGATTTGATCATCATTCCATACAATGCACACCTGTTTAATATAGCACAGCAGATTTACGAATCGGTCATATTAAGTCTGCCTAATAAACGGATTCATCCGGACATTGCCTCCGGCAAAAAAATAGCCGACAATGCCAAATACATTGTTAACTATGGAGATGAATCGGAAACATTGTCAAAAATCGAAACGAAAAAAGAGAATCAAACCATAGATCCGCGCTGGGCGGCATTAAAAAAAATATTAACAGATAAAAAGTAATAACGATGGCACATCCTAAGAGAAAAATATCCAAACAAAGAGGCCGTAAAAGAAGAACGCATTACAAAATTGATATGCCTCAAATAGCAATTGATCCTACTACCGGCGAAGCGCATTTATACCATAGAGCGCATTGGCACGAAGGAAAATTATATTACAAAGGAAAAGTTGTAATTGACCCTGAGCAAGAAGAAGCTTAAAAATCATTAAAATACTGTTAAAAACGCTGTTTTTTCTTATAAAAACGGCGTTTTTTATGTTTTAAGAGCAAAAACAGCCTTTTTTTGATTTTTTTTTTCTATTTTGCCTCATCAAATCAAACTGACAAATAACTAAATAACTTACTTATGGACATTAAAGAAATTCAAAATCTTATAAAATTTGTCGCCAAATCGGGCGTCAGTGAAGTAAAAATTGAAAATCCGGATTTTAAACTTACCATTAAAAACAAAGCTGAATATGTTACAGCTGCTCCTGTCGCTGTGCAAGCCACACAACCTGTTGCAGCCATTCCGGCAGCTGTTCCTCCTGCAACACAAGTGCCGGCAACAGAACAAAAAGCCAATCAAGAAGTTGATGAATCTAAATATATCACTATCAAGGCGCCAATTATCGGCACATTTTATCGCCGTCCGGCACCGGACAAACCACCCTATGTAGAAGTAGGCGACACTATAAAAGAAGGGGATGTCGTCTGTATTATTGAAGCAATGAAACTCTTTAATGAAATTGAATCGGAAGTATCCGGTAAAATTGTCAAAATTCTGGTAGAAGATGCCACTCCAGTGGAATTTGACCAACCTTTATTTTTAGTAGAGCCGATTTAGTCATTAAAAAAGATGTTTATGTTTAACAAAATACTCATTGCCAATCGCGGTGAAATTGCCCTGCGAATTATTCGCACCTGTAAAGAAATGGGCATTAAAACAGTGGCTGTATATTCAACAGCCGACGAAAACAGCTTACATGTCAGATTTGCTGATGAAGCGGTTAAAATAGGACCACCAAACAGTAGCGATTCTTACCTTAACATCCCCAGTATTATTGCCGCAGCCGAAATCACCAATGCCGATGCTATCCATCCGGGTTATGGTTTTTTGGCTGAAAATGCCAAATTTGCTAAACTTTGTGAAGACCATGATTTGAAATTTATTGGGCCTACGCCGGAAATGATTAACCAAATGGGTGATAAAGCCACGGCAAAAAAAACCATGATTGCCGCCGGCGTACCAACCGTTCCCGGATCAGAAGGCTTACTCGAATCTTATGAAGAAGCCGAACGTTTAGCCGATGAAATAGGCTACCCCGTAATGCTCAAAGCAACTGCCGGTGGTGGTGGTAAAGGTATGCGAGCCGTGTGGAAAAAAGAAGATCTCAAAAAGGCATGGGAAGATGCCCGTCAGGAAGCCAAAGCAGCCTTTGGAAACGATGGGATGTATCTGGAAAAACTGATCGAAGAACCACGCCATATCGAAATACAAATTATCGGTGACCAATATGGAAAAGCAGCGCATCTTTCTGAACGGGATTGTTCCATCCAAAGACGGCATCAAAAATTGATAGAAGAAACGCCTTCGCCTTTTATGACCGACGAATTACGCCAAAAAATGGGAGAAGCGGCTGTAAAAGCTGCCGAAAGTATCAATTATGAAGGCGTTGGCACCATTGAATTTTTGGTCGATAAACACCGCAATTTCTATTTCATGGAAATGAATACCCGTATTCAAGTCGAACATCCTATTACCGAACAAGTTATTGATTATGATTTGATTCGTGAACAAATAAAAGTAGCTGCAGGCGAACCTATTTTAGGTAAAAATTACTTTCCAAAATTACATTCTATAGAATGCCGTATCAATGCAGAAGATCCCTATAACGATTTCCGCCCGTCACCGGGTGTTATCAAAACTTTTCATGCACCCGGGGGACATGGCGTCCGTTTAGACACACATGCTTATCAAGGTTATGTCATTCCGCCTTATTACGATTCGATGATTGCCAAACTCATTACAACTGCACAAACCCGTGAAGAAGCGATTGAAAAAATGAAACGGGCTTTAGACGAATTTGTCATAGAAGGCGTTAAAACAACCATTCCTTTTCATCGGCAATTAATGGACGATCCTGATTTTATTGCCGGTAATTACACCACTAAATTTATGGAAGATTTTAAACCGGATGACCGCTACAAAAATGAATATGAAGCAAGTGTACAATAAGTCTTTAAGCCGCCTGTCAGGCGGCTTTTTTATGGCTTAAACTTACTTTTTGATGCCAATATTTGTCGTTATATGACATTATTCGGCAATTTATTTAAAAATTAGGTTATGTTTGCTATCTAAACCTAAATAAACCCATGAAATATTTAGACATAGACAAGTTTGCCAGTGTCATTAATTGTATGGACGGTCGCACACAATTACCCGTCATAGAATGGATTATAGAAAATTATGATATAGATTATCCGGATATGATTACCGAAGCCGGACCGATTAAAATTATAGCCGAAAACAAAAATAAAACCTTAATTGAAGCCATTAAATACCGTTTAGATATTTCCGTTAATAAACATCATTCCAAACATATATTTGTGGTGGCACATTATGATTGTGCCGGCAATCCTGAAATGAAACAAACACAACTCAAACAGCTCAAAAAAGCTTTAAAACGTATCCAAAAATGGGACTATAAAGTGGAAGAAATAGTTGGTCTGTGGGTGGGGAAAAACTGGAAAGTTAAACCTGTTAAACGCATTGTTATGCCTCATAAAAAATAGTAAAGATAATTTTAAAACTTTAAATTTAACTTTCTTAATGCCATGACAAACTTTTGTCATCCGGCAAATAATCTTATCTTTGTCACTTAAATTTTGGTAAGAAATGTATAGAACACATACTTGTGGCGAACTGAACGCCAATCATATCGGACAAACCGTGACCCTTAGTGGATGGGTGCAAAAAATAAGAGACTTAGGCGCCGTTATTTTTGTCGATCTGCGCGACCGTTATGGTATTACCCAATTATCTTTTAATGAAGAAAATAAAGAATTACTGGAAGATGCCCGCCGTTTGGGGCGTGAATTTGTCATTCAAGCCAAAGGAAAAGTGATTGAACGTGCCAGCAAAAACAAAAAAATTCCTACCGGTGATATAGAAATTTTGGTTGATGAACTCAATATCTTAAACAAAGCTAAAACCCCTCCTTTTACCATTGAAGATGAAACCGATGGCGGAGAAGAGTTGCGTATGAAATACCGCTATTTAGATATTAGACGCAATCCGGTAAAAAACAATTTAATCTTTCGTTCAAAAGTCAGTCAACTGGTACGCAACTATTTAGCAAATCAAGGTTTTATTGATGTCGAAACCCCATACCTTATAAAATCTACCCCTGAAGGCGCACGCGATTTTGTGGTCCCTTCACGGATGCACCCCGGTCATTTTTATGCTTTGCCACAGTCGCCGCAAACATTTAAACAACTGCTTATGGTAGGCGGTATTGACAAATATATGCAAATTGTTAAGTGTTTTAGAGATGAAGACCTACGCGCCGACCGTCAACCTGAATTTACGCAAATAGACTGCGAGATGTCCTTTATTGAACAAGAAGATATTTTACAAACTTTTGAAGGTCTTACCAAGCATTTATTAAAAGAAATACATGGCATAGAAATCAAAGAATTTCCTCGCATTAGTTATGAAGATGCTATGCGACGGTATGGTAATGATAAACCTGATATCCGTTTCGGTATGGAATTTGGCGACCTCACCCAAGCCGCCAAAGGCAAAGGTTTCAAAGTTTTTGATCAGCAAGAAGCTATTTTGGGTATTGCTGTCCCGGGCGCAGCCAACTATACCCGTAAACAAATTGACCAAATTACCGATTGGGTCAAACGACCTCAAATAGGTGCCAAAGGTTTGGTTTATGTTAAATATAACGAAGATGGCAGTTTCAAATCATCTGTCGATAAATTCTATTCTCCTGAAGATTTGGCTCAATGGGCCAAAATTACCGGAGCCAAACCTGGAGACCTCATCTTGGTACTCTCAGGTAATTTAGGTGCTACTCGTACACAACTCAGTGCCTTACGCATGGAAATGGCCGAACGTCTTGGTTTGCGCAAGCCCGATGAGTTTGCTCCCGTATGGGTAGTGGATTTTCCCTTATTAGAGTGGGATGAAGAAAGTGGTCGTTATCATGCCATGCATCACCCCTTTACCGCACCAAAACCGGAAGATGCACACTTGCTGGATACCGATCCGGGAAAAGTCAGAGCCAATGCCTATGATTTGGTTTTAAACGGCAATGAAATCGGTGGTGGGTCTATTCGTATTCACGACAAAGCCATGCAAGGCAAAATGCTTAATCTGTTAGGATTTAGCGATGAAGAAGCCAAAAAACAATTCGGTTTTTTGATGGATGCCTTTGAATATGGTGCACCACCTCATGGCGGATTAGCTTTTGGTTTAGACCGTTTAGTGGCCATTTTGGGCGGCCAAGAAACTATAAGGGATTTTATTGCTTTCCCGAAAAACAATGCCGGACGTGATGTGATGATTGAAGCACCGGACACCATTAGTCCCGAGCAGTTGGAAGAATTACATTTGAAAATTGTAGAATAACAAGAAACAATCGGTCCTTAAGGACTTAATTTTGAGAATAATGGAGATATTCCGTTCAGAAAGTTTGGTAGATTACCGGACCTATACCTTTAATTATGCCATCTATTGCCGTCAAGATACGGGTAGCGAAACCAATAAAATTTATCGCCTCGGTTTTTTGCCATACAGTAATGCCCTAAAATTGGACCAGCCTCATTATTATTTAGCAAGGAGCTTACGGGTTAATTTAGAACAATTTAAACCAACCTCCGAAAATAGGCGCATACAAAAAAAAATAGACGGCATACAACCCCAATTAAAAGTGTGGCCGAAAGAAAATTTTGATAATAATGCGACATTTCAAAATTTTTGTTTGGACTATGCTGCCAAACGTTTTGACGGTGCCATGCCGCCGGAAAGATTTCAATATATTTACCGTTGGACTTATTTGTCTCATATAATTGAATTTAAAACTGTCGAAGGAGAATTATTAGGTTATGTATTGGCAGTGATGACGGATCAAATTTTGCATTACTGGTTCTCTTTTTATAATTTGACCTACAGTCGCCAAGGTTTAGGTAAATGGATGATGTACAAAACAATTTTATGGGCCCAAGAACAAAATTTACAAGAAGTTTACCTGGGCACTTGTTATGGCGAAAAGGCCATGTACAAAATGCGTGATTTTAAAGGGCTTTCTTTTTTTGACGGCAATAAATGGAACCCTGATATGAAATTACTCAAACAAAAATGTAAGACAGATCATCAATTTGAAAAGGATGTTTTTAAACAGCAATTTTGATTTCGAAATTAGTCTGCTGTGTTTTCCTTGGCGAAAATTCTCTTTAAATCTTCATAAAAAAGCATGCCGCCTTTGTTGGTATGCATAGCTCTTAACATAGCATCGACACTTTTGGAAGATAAATTAAAACTATGTGCAATTTTTTTTAAAAATTTGATTTCTTCCATATTAATGTCATGGTCTATCATCATCATGACAGCCAAGCGGTATAAATGCCAAGCTTTTTCTATTTTTCTTTTGGGGAGAGGTCCTGCTACCAATTTTCCCTCCAATACAGCCTCTAATTGAGAAGTAGAAATCCCCATTAATTCGGCTACATCGGTTAAATATTTAAATTCGATAAATTTAAAGCTGTTATCTGCTTTAGCCATTTGCACCAACTGATTTAATAACATCAATTTTTGGGCATTGGTTAAATTTTTAATACTTTCAAAATAAGGCATAGATTCAATTAAAAAAGCAAAAATACAGGTAAATATACACCTAAACAAAAGGCTGCCCGGAGAGCAGCCTTTATTTGTTAAATAGTTAAACAATTCATTATTTTACTATTAATTTCTCAACAGCTAAATGATTATTTTCAATTATTTTCATCAAATAAATACCGGCTTTTAATTGGCCAATATTGATAGGTTGTTGGTTGTTAACATTGGTGTTAATGACGGCTTTACCCAAAACATTATAGATAATGACTTGTTTAGGGGCAGCACTCTCAGAAGCTACAAATACTTGTTTGTTTTTAACCGGATTAGGATAAACTTTTAAACCGGCGATATCATTTTTAGCGATAGCTTGTATGGTTTCAAAATCGTTGATATCACGTGGATAAATTTGGGCAGTACCATTGTATTCGCCACCAATACAAGTAATGTTAACCGGATCAGTCGGGATGGTTTGACCTGCCAGGTCGGGGAATATGGTTCTTAAAACCACTGTTTGGGTATTGTCATTCGCATCAGTAACGGTATAATTAGTGTTTAATGCAAAAGTTGTTCCGGTTGCATCAACTAAAACATTGGTTATTTTGATCAATTCAGATTCATAAGCATCGTGATTGGCGTTATAATCGGCCACACTAACTGCTTGCGGGGTTTGGGGAACATTATTACCGGTAGCGATATAAGGTTCGGTTACTTCTATTTCCAAAGTGCCATGACTGTCTTTTAATTGACCTTTTACGTCTTTCACACCATCATATAAATTAAGTACCGGCGCTGTTGCCATCACACTTGAAGGGACAAATGCCATGATACCACCTGTAGCATCTTGTGCAAAACCTTTGAAATTGCCACTTTGGTAAGTAATACCACCAATAGCAAAAGCTTCACCTGTATAATGATAATAATCGCCTACTGTACCGGCGCGTAAATCTGCTATAGTAGCAACTTGGGTATAAGCCGCAATACTAAATGTGACAGAAGCAGTTACCGGAGGATTCAAATCATTACCACTGTTGTCAACCAATTTAAGACTGACTTGATGGCTGGTACCCGGTGTTAAATTACTAAACACAATAGGATTGGTATCATATTTATTGACCGGCGGATCATTGTCAAAAGTATAGACAATATAACCATCGCCACCGGCTTGGGCCACAGTAAAGTTTTGAACCACAAATTCTACTTGCACATCCGTTACATTAGGCGCAAAAACTTGGTTGGGAGTGGGCGCGGTAATCGCTAAACTTGGGGTAGTTGGGGCATTTGAACATCCTGAAAAAGACCCTAATTCATTCCATCCTGTATCGATCCCCGTTACAATCCATTCTGAATCGTTTGCATTTGTTCCTGCAGATGTAGCCCAATCATTATTAGGACTACAAACAGAAGATTTTCTGGTTAAAGTATGATTAGCCGTTGCCCCAGGCACACCAGCAACATCCCATGCTGAACCTGGATCCACTCCAATTTCCCCAATGACATCTATGACAGTCCCATTTTTTAATAATGCCAAAGCATCATCACCATTAAAATATGTTACTTGACTAGTTATATCTGCTACACTTAAGATACTTTGATCGGCTTGAGAATTAGCAATAACATAAACATCACCAGATGCTAATACTGTACCTGCGTTAAAAGTTAACGTTTTAGTTGCAGTTGATGAACCATTAGAATAAAGTTCAACACTGTAAGTAGATAAATCTACATCGGATCCTGTTCCATTATAAATTTCAATAAATTTATTACTCGAACTACCTTCTCCGTACATGCTAAAATACAAATCTGTAGCCTGACCGAAAGAATAAGAGGCTGTAATAATACTAAATAATAATAAGTAAAGTTTTTTCATAATCAATAAATTTTTAAAATGATACTCAAAGTTAATAAAAAATATTATTTGTGCTGTTGGAATTTTAAATATTTAATAATTAGTTAAGATAGCTGCCAAAACAGGTGAATTAAAGCCCATAAAATCTTAAGCATTGGGGAGTTTAAACCGCTTTTGCTCTATATAATTAAAGCCGTATTTCCGGGCCAAATAGCGCGCCAAATAGGTTTGCTCCGGCTGGCCGGGTGTGGGCACCCAAATAACCTGTTTTTCCAAGGCAAACATATCCATCACCGAGGTATAACCCGAACGGGCTATAAGGGTTTCGGATTGGTTAATCAATTTTTCGAGCATATCGGTCGGCAAATAATTATAAATATCGATTTGTCCATGTTTTGTTAAATGTGGTTTGCCGGATACTTTACCTTGTACAATAGCCACCGGGACCGTTAATTTTGAAAATTCGGACCTTATTCTCTGTTCTAACAAACTTCGTTGCGGTTCGGGACCGGACAAAATAGCCAAATAACGGTATTTTACCGGCAATAGCCGGCGTTTCATCCGGCTTAAGATACCCAAATACCGGATAGGTAATTTTGTATAAGCCAAATGTCCCAGTGCGCCGCTTAAATTTTGATCATCGTTACGGTCTGGCACCCAAATTTCATCGTATTTTTTATAAATTTGGCGATGAAGAAAAGTCGTCAAAAAAGTCCAGATGCCTGCCGGTACACGCAACTGATGGGTCATGTAAATGGATTTTATATGATCAGAAAAAACACCAAAACGGTTGTCAGAAATCAGGCAATCAATAGAATAACGTTCTATTATTTGGGCGGTTTTCTTTTTTTCGGCGGTTTTGGTGCGTAAAATATGTGGAACTTGCCTGAGCAAATGAAAAAAATTCAGCCATGAATGACGGGCATAAGTAATATGATAAGCCGGTAAAGTCTCAAATGGCAAATCGGGAAATTCTTGTTTTAACAAGTCTAAAGCAGCCCCATCTGAGGCAATAACCAAATGATGACCTTGCGCTTTCAATTTTTTTATCAAAGGGATACAACGCGTGGCATGACCCAGTCCCCAATTTAAGGGGGCGATTAAAATATTTTTGGATTGGGACATTATTACCTATTTTTGTAGCCTAAAATTAAGAAAAAGTGGGCAGTAAAAATAAATTAAAACGCTTTAGAGAGAATGAAACATTTTCTAACCTGTTTCAACCAAGTCGTGAAGAATTACTCAACGACCGGTTCCCCTTAAAAGGCAAATGGCATGAAAATTATTTTAAAAACGACCAGCCTATTGTGTTGGAATTGGGCTGTGGAAAAGGCGAATATTCTTTAGGCTTAAGTAAACGTTATCCGGATAAAAATTTTATTGGTATAGATATTAAAGGGGCGCGTATCTGGCGCGGTGCCAAGACAGCTTTGGAAGAACAAAGAGAAAACATCGCTTTTGTACGCATGCAAATTGAACTGATAGAACAAGCCTTTGCACCGGGTGAGGTATCTGAAATTTGGATTACCTTTCCCGACCCGCAAATAAAGTTTAAGCGAACTAAACACCGCTTGACCAATCCGGCATTTTTAGATAAATACAAAAAAATTTTAGCGCCCGGCGGTGTCATTCATCTAAAAACGGATAGTGAATTTTTGCATGGCTATACCATTGGTTTGTTGAATGGTTTAGGGCATGAAATTCTCTTTGCGCATCACGACATTTACAGACATACGGAAGCCCCCGAAGAATTGACTTCTATTCAAACTTTTTATGAAAAACAATTTTTGGCCCAAGGTAAACCCATTACATATTTAAGATTTCGGCTAAAGTAAAATATCCGGACCTAGTTTTCCAAAAAATCAAAAAGCAGCCAACATAAAGTTTAGCTGCTTTTTAGTAAATGAGAATTGACAAAAATTTATTTAAAACTATAGGTGGTCCCTTCTTTGCCGTCTTTTAATTGAATGCCATATTTGGCTAATTCATCTCGTATTTGATCAGACAAAGCCCAATTTTTCTCTGCTCTTGCTTTGTTTCTGATTTCTATTAATAATTGAATAGTTTTATCAAAAGCTTGTTGCACACCACTTTCTTGGTTGCGGGTTTGATGTAAGCCCAAAACTTCAAAAACAAATTGATGCAATGCTTTTTGTAATTTTTCTTTACCGGCTTGGCTAATCGATGCTTTACCATCTTTAATTGAATTAATCAATCTGACAGCATCGAAAATACGGGCAATCAATACCGGTGTATTAAAATCGTCATTCATAGCAGCATAAAACTGTGCAATGAGGTTGTCAACATCAACCGAACTTTCGGAAGAGACGGGCAAGTCGGGCAATACATTGATGGCTTCCATCAATTTTTTATAGCCTTTTTCGGCAGCTTGCAAAGCATCTTCGGACAAGTCAAGCATATTACGATAATGCGCCTGTAACATAAAAAACCGTACTACCGCCGGCGAATAAGCTTTACTCAGTAAGTTATTTTCCCCACTAAAAATTTCGCGTGGCAGCAAATGGTTACCGGTCGATTTACTCATTTTTTTTCCGTTCAAGGTCAACATATTTGCATGCATCCAATATTTGACAGGGTCTACGCCATTGGCTGTTTTGCCTTGTGCAATTTCACATTCATGATGCGGAAATTTCAAATCCATACCGCCACCATGTATATCAAATTGTTCGCCCAAGTACTTGGTACTCATAACAGTACACTCCATATGCCAACCCGGAAAGCCTTCGCCCCATGGACTCGGCCAGCGCATAATATGTTGCGGGCTGGCTTTTTTCCATAAGGCAAAATCTTGCGGATTTCGCTTTTCATCCTGCCCTTCGAGTTCACGCGTATTGGCTATCATTTCCTCGATATTCCGGCCACTCAACTTGCCATATTTATCTATTTCATTGTTATATTTAATGACATCAAAATAAATAGAGCCATTACTTTCATAAGCATAGCCTTTGTTCAAAATATCTTTGGTGGTTTCTATTTGTTCAATAATATGTCCTGTTGCCGTTGGTTCAATATCGGGCGGCAAATTGTTAACCAGCTCCAAAACTTTATGAAAATCGATGGTATATTGTTGGACGATTTCCATCGGTTCCAATTTTTCCAGCCGGGCTTTTTTCGAGATTTTATCTTCATCGGTATGATCCTCCAAATGACCGGCATCTGTTATGTTGCGAACATAGCGTACTTTGTAGCCTAAAAACTTTAAATACCGGTAGATGACATCAAAGGAAATAAAGGTCCGGACATTGCCCAAATGTACATTGCTGTAAACAGTCGGGCCACACACATACATCCCTACATGTTTTGGGATCAAGGGTTCAAACTTTTCTTTTTGCCCTGTAAGCGAATTGTATATTTTTAAATCTGTTTGCATAATTTGGTTTTAAAAAATAAATTTGGTTTCCAACCCGAGATAGTGCAGAAATTCTTTTTTTACTGAAGGATCTTTAAATTTACCGGCATATTCGGCGGTCAATGTCGAAGAGGTAATGTCTTTAATCCCTCTTGATACCAAACACATATGCTTGGCATCAACTATACAAGCCACATCTTCGGTATTTAAGGCTTCTTGCATAGCCTTGACAATTTGCACCGTCAAACGCTCTTGCACTTGTGGACGACGCGCAAAATAGTCCACAATACGGTTTATTTTTGACAAGCCGATAACCGTTCCACTGGAGATATAGGCCACATGTGCTTTGCCAATAATGGGCAATAAATGATGTTCGCAAGTAGAAAACACACTGATATCTCTTTCTACCAACATTTGACCGTATTTATATTTGTTCTCAAATGAAGATAATTTAGGAAGGTTTTCGGGATTTAGCCCCCTAAAAATTTCTTTGACATACATTTTGGCCACTCGTCCGGGAGTGCCGCGTAAGCTATCATCAGTCAGATCCAAACCTAAAATATCAAGAATGTCAAACATTTTTTGTTCAATCAACTGCATTTTTTTTTCATCGGGCAACGCATTGCTATCGGGCCTAACCGGCGTGTTTATAGTTGAAAATAAATGTTTTCCGGTTTTTTGTTCTGACTTATTTGTCGACATATCTCTGGGTTTATTAAAAAACAAAATTACGATATTTTTAGAAATGAATTAAAACGTCTCTTTAATTAAATTTTTTATTAATTTTAACCCATAAAAGCAATTAAATTTTTTAATTATAATGAAAAAAATCAATCCTAAGGATTTTAAGGTCAAATCAAACAAAAAGGTTAAGATAGACAAATTACCGACCAAATATGATTTGGGTGCCGACAAAAAAGAAATTGAAGAAGAACTGAGAAAGGTTCGCAGGAAAATAGCTGAAATTCAGACCAAAATTTATGCTGCCGGAACGCCGGCTATTTATATCGGTATTCAAGGAATGGATACAGCCGGTAAAGATAGTTTGATTAGAGAAGTTTTTAAGGACATAAATCCGAGTGGCTTAGAAGTCTTTGACTTTAAAAAACCAACGCCCGAAGAACATGCGCATGATTATATTTGGCGTCATTATATCAAATTGCCCGAACGCGGCAAATTCGGTATTCATAACCGGACACATTATGAAGATGTTTTGATTGCCCGTATCCATCCGCAATTGGTCCTGAATCAAAAAATATATGGGATTGATAAACTGGAAGATATTGATGATAAATTTTGGAAAAAACGTTTTAGACAAATCCGGGATTTTGAAAAAACGCAAGTTGAAAATGGCATGAAAATGTTTAAATTCTTTTTGCACCTGTCTAAAGATGAACAAAAAAACCGTTTTTTAAGACGTATCAGACGGCCTGATAAGCAATGGAAATTTAACGCCGCTGACCTAAAAGAACGCGGATATTGGGACGATTATCAAAAAGCATATGAAGATGTGCTGAATGAAACCTCAACCGGTTATGCGCCATGGTATGTTATTCCGGCTGATGATAAACCAACAGCACGCCTGATTGTAGCCAAAATATTATTGAACGAGTTAAAAAAACTGGATGTTGATTTTCCAAAACTCAGTGATGAAGAAAAAGCCAAATTCGAAAGCTATAAACAAGCTTTAGAAAATGAATAATTTTTCTTATATTGATATATAATTATTAAAAAAGCCCCTGAAAACAGGGGCTTTTAAAGTTTTAAGCTTCACTTCCGGGTCCGAAATTTATAGGTGGCGGCGTTGTTTGCTCATAGTCTTTAATAACACCATGAACACTTTCAAAACGCTTGACATTTTCGGACAAGGCTCTTACCAAACGCTTGGCATGTTGTGGCGTTAAAATAATACGCGATTTAACCTTCGCTTTTGGCACACCCGGCATAATGTTGATAAAATCAACAATAAATTCGGACGCTGAATGATTTATAACAGCTAAATTAGCATAAATTCCATCGGCTACGTCTTCGGTTAATTCTATATTTATTTGCTGTTGTTTTTTTGGGTCATTCATTCTTATAAAGTTTTAATGTTAGTCAATAAAATTATTTTGAATTTTGTCAATAATCATACTCTCAAAATCTTCTTTTTGAGACACAATGATATTTTCATATTCTTTTAAGCCGGTACCGGCTGGTATTTTACGACCAACAATAACATTTTCTTTAAGTCCTTCCAAGTCATCAACCTTGGCCCGGATAGCTGCTTCGTTTAACACTTTGGTAGTTTCCTGGAAGGAAGCAGCCGAAATAAACGATTTGGTTTGCAACGAGGCACGTGTAATACCTTGCAAAACAGGCGATGCCGTAGCCGGAATAACGTCACGGGCAACCACCAGTTTTTTGTCTTGACGACGCAAGATTGAATTCTCTTCACGTAATTGTCGTGGGGTTACCAATTGACCTGCTTTCAAGTTTTCGGAATCACCCGGGTCCTCCACTACTTTCATTGATGATATCCGGTCATTTTCCTCGATAAAATCGAGTTTATGAACCAATTCACCAGGCAAGAAAGTCGTATCACCCGAATCTTCAATTTTGACTTTCTGCATCATTTGTCTCACGACCACCTCAAAGTGTTTATCATTTATTTTTACCCCTTGTAAACGGTACACTTCTTGTACTTCGTTTACCAAATATTGTTGAACGGCAGATGGTCCTTTAATTTTCAAAATATCATTGGGTGTAATCGCACCATCCGATAAGGGCGTACCTGCTTTGATAAAGTCATTTTCTTGTACCAAAATTTGGTTAGATAATTTAATCAAATATTTTTTACTTTCACCGGACTTGGCGGTAACGATAATTTCACGATTACCCCGTTTTATTTTTCCAAATGAGACAATACCGTCAATTTCAGAAACAACAGCCGGATTAGAGGGATTACGTGCTTCGAACAACTCGGTTACACGCGGTAAACCTCCCGTGATATCACCTGCTTTAACTGAAGTACGCGGTATTTTAACCAAGGTTGTACCTTGTTTAATCTCTTGGCCGTCCTCTACATTGATACGTGCCCCAAAAGGCAAGTTGTAAGAACGTAATACTTCGCCGTTTTTATCTACAATTTTAAGTGTTGGAATCAGTTTTTTATTTTTACTTTCGATGATAACTTTTTCCTCACGGTTGGTTTGCTCATCTTTTTCAATTTGGTAAGTTACGCCTTGAATAATATTTTCATACAATACTTTTCCACCAAATTCAGAGATAATAACTGAGTTCCAAGGATCCCACTCAGCAATAACTTCGCCTTTTAGAACTTTTTCACCCGGTTGCTTGTAGAGTTTAGAACCATAAGGTAGTTGATGAGTACTTAACACTTTACCGGATTTTTCACCGATGATTTTAAGTTCAGAAGTACGTGATATAACGATATCGACATTATCTTCTTCATCTTTTACGGTTTTAAGTTCATCTATTTCAACAATTCCTTCAAATTTAGCCGTGATATTGTTTTGTTCAGAAACGTTACCTGCAACCCCCCCTTGGTGGAAGGTTCTCAAGGTCAACTGCGTACCTGGCTCTCCAATGGATTGGGCAGCTACCACACCGACAGCTTCTCCTTTTTCGACCATATCACCGGTAGCCAAGTTACGTCCGTAACATTTAGCACAGATTCCGTGTTTAGCTTCACAAGTTAAAGGCGAACGTACTTCAATGGATTCAATGGTGGTTTGTTCTATCAGTTCAACTTTTTCTTCCGTTATTTCTTCACCGGCAGCTACCAATAGTTCGTTAGTTTCCGGATGATAAATATCATCTAAAGCAACACGACCTAAAATACGTTCTCCCAGCGTTTCAACAATTTCATTATTTTTTCGCAAAGGTTTCACTTCAATTCCCCGCAAAGTACCACAATCTTCTTCTCTAATAACCACATCTTGGGAAACATCGACCAATCGACGGGTCAAATATCCTGCATCAGCTGTTTTCAAGGCAGTATCTGCCAAACCTTTACGGGCACCGTGGGTCGAAATAAAGTATTCTTGAATAGATAAACCTTCTTTAAAGTTTGACAAAATAGGATTTTCAATAACCTCACCACCGCCGGCAGTTGATTTTTTAGGTTTGGCCATCAAACCACGCATGCCGATTAACTGACGAATCTGGTCTTTAGAACCCCGCGCACCTGAATCGAGCATCATATACACAGAGTTAAACCCTTTTTTATCATTGGTAATCCGATTCATCAAAAGTTCGGTCAATTCTGCATTGGCAGTTGTCCAAATATCAACGGTTTTGTTATAACGTTCTTTTTGCGAAATAATCCCTTCCGCATATTGTTCTTTAATGGCATCCACTTTTTCTTGTGCTTCGCCAACAATACGTTTTTTTTCTTCCGGCACCATAATATTGCTCAACCCGAACGATAAACCACCTTTAAAAGCGTAATAGTAGCCCATTTCTTTAATGGCATCTAAAAATTCTGCTGTCGTTGGCACATCGGTTCTTTTTAATATATCGGAAATGATCCCTCTTAAGGAGCCTTTGGTCAATACTTTATTGATAAAAGGAACACCTTCGGGCTTAACTTCATTGAAAATAACACGTCCGACAGTCGTTTCTATAATATGATCAAAAGCTTTACCTTCATCGTCATAGTCTTTTATCAAGACCTTTATATTGGCATGTAGATCAATTTTACCTTCATTTAAAGCTATTTTGACCTCTTCAGGCGAATAAAAAGTCATCCCTTCGCCTTTCACGCCTTTCTTTTGTTTAGTGATATAGTACAGCCCCAATACCATGTCCTGAGAAGGAACGGTAATAGGTGAACCATTGGCAGGGTTCAATATATTTTGCGAAGCCAACATTAAAAGTTGCGATTCTAAAATAGCTTGAGGACCTAATGGTAAGTGTACGGCCATTTGGTCACCATCGAAATCCGCATTAAAAGCCGTACAAACCAGCGGGTGCAAACGGATGGCTTTTCCTTCAATCAGTTTAGGCTGGAAAGCTTGGATTCCTAAACGGTGCAGTGTGGGTGCCCGGTTGAGTAAGATCGGATGTCCTTTTAGCACGTTTTCCAAAATATCCCAAACAATCGGGTCTTTTCTATCTATAATTTTTTTGGCTGATTTTACGGTTTTTACCACTCCCCGTTCAATCAGTTTACGAATAACAAAAGGTTTGTACAACTCCGCCGCCATATCCTTTGGTATTCCGGCTTCATAAAGTTTTAAATTCGGTCCGACCACAATAACTGAACGTGCAGAATAATCAACCCGTTTACCCAGTAAGTTTTGACGGAAACGACCTTGTTTACCTTTCAAAGAATCTGATAAAGATTTTAGCGGCCGGTTTGATTCAGTTTTAACAGCCGATGATTTCCGGGTATTGTCAAACAATGAGTCAACTGACTCTTGTAACATCCGTTTTTCGTTACGCAAAATTACTTCCGGCGCTTTAATATCCATTAAACGTTTTAAACGATTGTTTCGAATAATGACACGGCGATACAAATCATTTAAATCGGAGGTGGCAAAACGTCCGCCATCCAAAGGAACCAAAGGACGCAATTCGGGCGGAATAACCGGAATGATATTCATCACCATCCACTCGGGTTTATTAGGCCGTCTTTCATTTGCCTTACGGAAAGCTTCAACTACTTGCAAACGCTTAAGCGCTTCTGTTTTTCGTTGTTTAGAAGTTTCGTGATTGGCTTTGTGTCTCAGTTCATAAGACAAAGCATCCAAATCGATGTTAGCCAATAAATCACGAATGGCTTCTCCACCCATTTTGGCAACAAATTTGTTAGGATCGTTATCTTCCAAGTATTCATTTTCAGGTGGCAATTTTTCAAGGATATCCTGATATTCTTCTTCGGTTAAAAATTGCATTTTTTGAACCGGATTACCTTCGGCATCAACAGCAGGACCTGGATTAATAACCACGTATCGTTCGTAATAAACAATCATTTCCAACTTTTTGGTGGGTAACCCAAGCAGATAACCGATTTTATTCGGCAAAGATCTAAAATACCAGATATGAACCACCGGCACGACCAATTCTATATGTCCGACGCGTTCGCGACGTACTTTTTTCTCCGTTACTTCCACACCACAACGGTCGCAGACAATTCCTTTATATCGAATTCGTTTATATTTTCCACAAGCACATTCGTAATCTTTGACCGGACCAAAAATCCGTTCGCAAAACAAACCGTCTCTTTCGGGTTTGTGAGTTCTATAATTGATAGTTTCCGGTTTTAAAACTTCTCCCCTGGACGCTTTTTTGATGCGTTCGGGAGAAGATAAACCTATCGAAATTTTATCAAACTTAATAGTTGTATATTTATTTTTTTTTGCCATAATTGCTGCTTGTAATTATTTATTTATCAGTTTGGTTTTTAGCCAAAACATCGTTTCCTTCTTTATCTTCTAATCTCACATCAAGACCCAAACCTTTCAATTCGTGCATTAATACATTGAATGATTCAGGAATACCCGGTTCCGGCATTGTTTCACCTTTAACAATAGCTTCATAAGCCTTGGCGCGTCCCATGACATCATCGGATTTTATGGTTAACATTTCCTGAAGGGTATGAGAAGCCCCATATGCTTCTAAAGCCCAGACTTCCATTTCTCCAAGACGCTGTCCACCAAATTGTGCTTTACCACCCAAAGGTTGTTGCGTTATCAACGAGTAAGGTCCTATAGAACGGGCATGCATCTTGTCATCAATCATGTGACCTAATTTGAGCATATAAATAACGCCGACAGTTGCAGGTTGATCAAAACGTTCACCGGTTCCGCCATCATATAAATGCGTTTCACCAAACTCCGGCAAACCGGCTTCTTTGGTCAAAGCAATAATATCATCTTCCGATGCCCCGTCAAAAATTGGGGTGGCAAATTTTTTACCTGTTTTTAAACCGACCCATCCTAACACGGTTTCGTATATCTGGCCAATATTCATACGTGAAGGCACCCCAAGCGGGTTCAACACGATATCTACCGGTGTTCCATCTTCTAAGAAAGGCATATCTTCACGACGTACAATTTTGGCCACAATACCTTTGTTACCATGACGACCGGCCATTTTATCACCAACTTTTAATTTTCGTTTTTGAACAATGAAAATCTTGGCCAGTTTTAAAATTCCGGGGGGTAACTCATCTCCGACACTAATGGCGAATTTCTCTCTACGGAGATTTCCTTTCAATTGATTTAAACGAATTTTGTAATTGTTGATTAATTCGGATATTAATTCATTGATATGTTTATCTGTGGTCCAAGTTCCTTGTGTTAAATGTTCAAAATCGTGAACAGCATTTAACATTTTTAAAGTAAATTTCTTTCCTTTAGGGAAAATATCTTTACCCAAGTCGTTTTTAACTCCCTGCGCGGTCTTTCCATTGACCAATGTAAATAATTTTTCAATTAATTGTTGACGCAATTGTTCATATTTCGCTTCAAAATCTCTTTCGAGCTCTTCAATCTGAACTTTATCTTGAGCTGTTTTGCGTCTGTCTTTTATAGACCGCGTAAATAATTTTTTATCAATAACAACTCCTCTTAATGAAGGTGAAGCCTTTAAGGAGGCATCTTTAACATCACCGGCTTTATCGCCAAAGATAGCCCGCAATAATTTTTCTTCGGGTGTAGGGTCAGATTCACCTTTGGGCGTAACTTTACCAATTAAAATATCGCCGGGTTTTACCTCTGCACCGATACGAATCATGCCGTTTTCATCCAAATCTTTGGTGGCTTCTTCACTCACATTCGGAATATCATTGGTCAATTCTTCTTGGCCTAATTTTGTATCACGAACTTCCAAGGCATGTTCCACAATATGAAGAGAAGTAAAATAATCATTACGTACAACGTCTTCTGAAATAACAATAGCATCCTCGAAGTTATAACCATTCCAGGGCATAAAAGCCACGCGTAAATTTCGTCCCAAGGCTAATTCACCTTTTTCGGTGGCATAACCTTCTGTTAGCACTTGTCCTTTGGTAACACGGTCGCCTTTTTTAACGATAGGTGTTAAGTTAATGGTGGTATTTTGATTGGTTTTTCTAAATTTAACCAATTCATACGTTTTTTCATCGCCATCGAAACTGACCAATCGTTCCTCATCGGTACGATCATACTTGATCACAATTTTTTTGGCATCGACATAAGTAACCACCCCTTCACCTTCGGCATTTATTAAAATTCGTGAATCTTGGACCAGTTTTTTCTCCATACCGGTACCGACAATCGGTGCTTGCGGTGTTAATAAGGGAACTGCTTGACGCATCATGTTTGATCCCATCAAGGCACGGTTGGCATCATTGTGTTCTAAGAAAGGAATTAAGGATGCCGAAATGGACGCAATTTGATTAGGCGCCACATCCATATAATTGACTTCTTCTTTGTCCACTACGGGGAAGTCACCTTCCTCACGTGCTACCAAATGATCCGGAATGATATTGCCTTCATCATCGGTAGGTGTTTCAGCTTGGGCAATTTTCATACCTTCTTCTTCTTCCGCTGTCAAATATTTAATAGGCTCTTCGTACTTAACACGGGCATTTTCTACTTCACGATAAGGCGTTTCTATAAAGCCCATATCGTTAATTTTGGCATAGACAGCTAAAGAAGATATCAATCCAATATTAGGTCCCTCCGGTGTTTCAATGGGACACAACCGGCCGTAATGTGTATAATGGACGTCACGCACCTCAAAACCGGCACGTTCTCTGGATAAACCACCAGGTCCGAGTGCTGACAAACGGCGTTTGTGGGTGATTTCTGATAATGGATTAGTTTGATCCATAAATTGAGACAACTGATTGGTCCCAAAAAACGATTTAATAACCGATGAAAGGGTTTTGGCATTGATCAAATCAATTGGCGTAAAGACCTCATTGTCACGAACATTCATTCTCTCACGAATGGTGCGTACCATCCGGGCCAAACCAACGCCGAACTGTTGAGACAACTGTTCACCAACTGTTTTAACCCTTCTGTTTGACAAGTGATCGATATCATCGACCTCTGTTTTTGAATTAATTAATTCAATTAATTGTTTGGTAATGGTAATTATGTCTTCACGCGTCAAAACTTGGACATCCAGAGGAATATCCAAACCTAATTTTTTATTAATCCGGTAACGCCCAACTTCACCTAAACTATAACGTTGGTCAGAGAAAAACAATTTATCGATAATGCCTCTAGCCGTTTCATCATCCGGCGGCTCAGCATTACGTAATAATCTATAAATATATTCAACCGCTTCACTTTCGGAGTTAGTTGAATCTTTTTGTAAGGTATGGTAAATGATCGCAAAATCAGATTGAGAGATATCTTCTTTATGTAGGAGGATTGTCTTGGCACCTGAATCTAAAATATCTTGGATATGTTCTTTTTCGATCACGGTATCACGATCTAAAATAATTTCATTACGTTCAATAGATACCACTTCACCGGTATCTTCATCGACAAAATCTTCGTGCCAAGTTTTAAGTAAGCGGGCTGCAAGTTTACGCCCTATAACCTTTTTAAGACCTGTTTTGGTTACTTTAACCTCATCGGCCAAATCAAATATTTCCAATATATCTTTATCGCGCTCATAACCAATGGCACGAAGCAGTGTAGTAATAGGTAATTTCTTTTTTCGATCGATATAAGCATACATCACATTATTAATATCCGTTGCAAATTCGATCCATGATCCTTTGAAAGGGATAATACGGGCAGAATATAATTTAGTGCCATTAGTGTGTAAGGATTGACCAAAGAAAACACCGGGGGAACGGTGCAATTGTGACACAATGACACGTTCGGCACCATTGATAACAAAGGTACCACGAGGCGTCATATAAGGAATATTACCTAAATAAACATCTTGTACCACAGTTTCAAATTCTTCATGTTCCGGGTCATTACACTCGAGTTTTAAACGGGCTTTTAAAGGGACACTATAGGTTAAGCCGCGTTCAATACATTCATGTATAGAATAACGTGGCGGATCGACAAAATAATCGAGAAAAGATAATTCGAATTGGTTACGGGTATCCGTCACAGGGAAATTATCTTGAAAGGTTTTGTATAAACCTTCATTGGTACGATTTTCCGGTTTGGTCTCTAGTTGAAAAAAATCTTGGAAAGATTTTAATTGTATAGCCAATAAATCCGGATAATCAGGAATATTCTTTACAGAAGAGAAACTAATTCTTTGATTGTTCTCGATTTTAGGGAGGTCTTTTGTATTATTTGTCATATTGGTAGGACAAAATTAAGGGTTATCAAATTATTAAAACAGCTGTTAATCAGCCAATAAAGTGCTTTGTGTATTTTATATGCAAAATGGTTTAGGTCTATCCCGGGGTTAATTCGGGAAGACCTAAACCAAAAATTTATATGTAATAGAACTACTTAAGTTCTACTTCGGCGCCAGCTTCTTCTAAAGATTTTTTGATGCCTTCGGCTTCATCTTTTGAGACACCTTCTTTTACAGGAGCGGGGGCACTGTCAACAACTGCTTTTGCTTCTTTAAGTCCTAAACCGGTTAATTCTTTCACTAATTTAACAACTGCTAATTTAGATGAACCGGGCGCTTTAAGAATAACGTCAAATTCAGTTTGTTCTTCTTCTCCTCCTTCAGCACCACCGGCGGCGGGACCTGCTACTGCAACAGCTGCTGCTGCTGGCTCAATACCGTATTCTTCTTTCATAATATCGGCTAACTCGTTAACTTCTTTAACGGTTAAGTTAACCAATTGTTCTGCTAATGCTTTTAAATCTGCCATTTTCTATCGTTTTTATAGTTTAATTAATTTTAAAAATAAAGTTTTTATTCAGACTTCTCTGATAAAGTTTTTAAGATACCTGCAATTTTGCCACCACCTGATTTAAGTGCGGAAATAACATTTTTAGCAGGTGATTGTAATAAGCCGATTAATTCGCCTAATAATTCTTCTTTAGATTTGATATTAACCAAAGTATCTAATTGGTCATCACCTAAGTAAACGGATTCTTCGATCCAAGCGCCCTTTAAAACGGGTTTTTGTGATTTCTTTCTAAAGTTCTTTATAATTTTTGCCGGTTTGTTACCCACATTGGCTAACATAAGGGCGGAATTACCTGTAAGGACATCTTTAAGGGCACCAAATTCTTTATCTGACTTATCCATGGCTTGTTGCAACATGGTATTTTTAACGACTTGTAAGCGAACATCATCACCATAACAAGCACGTCTTAAATCAGAAGTAATTTGTGCATTTAATCCTAATATATCGACTACATATACAACCTCGTATTCTGAAAGTTTCTGCGTTAATTCGTCAATTAACTGAGCTTTTTGTTCTCTTGTTCTCATTGTTAGATTTTTTGGGTCTTAATTAGACACTTTTAGGATCAACTTTAATACCAGGACTCATTGTAGAAGACATATTAATGCTCTTCATATATGTTCCTTTAGCAGCCGAAGGTTTTAATTTATTTAAAGTAGTGATTAATTCAGCCGCATTTTCTTTCAACATTTCTGGTGTAAAAGATTTTTTACCTATTGCAGCATGTACTATACCTGTTTTGTCTACTTTAAAGTCAATTTTACCGGCTTTAACTTCTTTGACCGCTTTTCCTACTTCCATCGTTACAGTCCCGGTTTTTGGGTTAGGCATCAGGCCTCGCGGACCTAAAATACGTCCTAAGGGACCTAATTTCCTCATGACACTAGGCATTGTAATAATAACATCTACATCAGTCCAACCGCTTTTTATTTTATCTAAATATTCGTCTAAACCAACATAATCAGCGCCTGCTGCTTTGGCTTCTTCCTCTTTATCCGGGGTAACCAAAGCCAAAACCTTTTTATCTTTACCGGTTCCATGTGGCAATGTTACCACACCACGGACCATTTGGTTGGCTTTACGTGGGTCAACTCCTAATCTTACAGCAATATCAACAGACTCATCAAAGTTTGCATTAGAGATTTCTTTTACCAATTTGGCAGCTTCTTCTAAGGTGTAAACTTTGTTTTTATCTATTTTAGCTAATGCTTCTCTTCTTTTTTTACTTAATCTTGCCATTTCTAAAATCGTTTTTAATTAAAAGGATTTTCGCCTTCTACAGTTAATCCCATAGATCTGGCGGTACCTGCAATCATTCTCATAGCCGATTCTACACTAAATGCATTTAAATCTGGCATTTTGTCTTCGGCAATTTGTCTAACTTGTTCCCAAGTGACACTACCTACCTTATTACGATTCGGTTCACCTGATCCTTTTTTGATTTTAGCGGCTTCCATTAATTGGACTGCAGCAGGTGGCGTTTTAACGACAAAATCAAAAGATTTGTCTTTATAAACATTAATTGCGACAGGCAATACTTTACCCATTTTGTCTTGCGTACGTGCATTAAATTGCTTACAAAACTCCATGATATTGACACCTGCGGCACCTAATGCGGGTCCAACCGGTGGCGAAGGATTCGCTTGACCTCCCCGAATCTGTAATTTAATTACTTTACTTATTTCTTTTGCCATTTCTGATGTGTTTTTTACAAAAACTATTATTTTGGAAGCTTAATAGTTTATATGCGTAACAGTTTATATTTTTTTCACTTCGAAATATCCTAATTCCAAAGGTGTTTTCCGTCCAAAAAATTTAACCATAACCGTCACTTTCTTACGGTCTTTATTAACTTCTTCAATTACACCCTCAAAGCCTTTAAAAGGTCCATCGGTCACTGTGACAGCTTCTCCCACTTTGTAAGGAATCATGATTGTATCTTCATTCATTGCCAATTCGTCCAGCTTACCTAGGATACGGTTAACTTCTTTCTTACTTAACGGCATGGGATCTCCTCCTTTTACACCACTTAAAAAACCGATAACTCCCGGAATTGATTTAATGACATGCGGCAATTCGCCGGCTAAATTGGCTTCTATGTAAATATACCCCGGAAAAAGTGTTTTTTCTTTTTGGATACGCTTTCCATTTCTGATTTGCACCACTTTTTCAGTCGGGACTAAAATATCTCCAATATAATCCTCCAAATGATTTCGTTGGATTTCATTTTCAATGAGTTTTTGTATCTTGGCTTCTTTTCCGCTAATAACCTTAACGACATACCATTTTTTAACTTGATCACTCATCTAATTTTAACCTTTT
>Ga0256831_1000315_pt1 | contig 25568 bp, 21 predicted proteins | sample 132544metaG_FD_189087 | JGI IMG/M metagenome (GOLD analysis project Ga0256831, IMG submission 189087) | Hydrothermal vent microbial communities from Lau Basin, Pacific Ocean - 132-544 | ecosystem: Environmental > Aquatic > Marine > Hydrothermal vents | place: Pacific Ocean: Lau Basin | collected... | reverse complement strand
CTCCCTGTTTTTTCAGCCTTTCAAGGGTTTCTTCATCTTCGGCCAGTACCATGGCCTTCCTGATTTCGCAGAAGTTCTTGCGGAGCTCCTCTAAGATCTCAGGAGAGAGCTTCAGTTCTACTACGCTTTCTAAGATCTCTTTCATTATCTGTTCTGGAATCTCTTTCAGCTTCTCATCAATGCTCCTGTTGTCGCTTCCCCAGGGGGAGTACTCCTTGTCCCAGTTCTTGTACTTTGCGATGTAGTTTGCAAGCCTTACAGTTACCCTGTTCTCCTCAAGGGCAACTTCCCGGAGCTCTTCAACCATGGGGCCAAACTTTTTCTTCCAGAACGGTGAGTAGGTAAGTGTGCAGAGGTAGTCGGAACGTTTCTTCAGATCTGTCAGCTGTTCGGGGGTTTCAACTTCCAACATTTCGTCCCTGATGATGCAATTGATACGGCGGATGTCTTCCGGGCCTTCAACTTTTCCGTAGATCCTGGCCATCTCTCCCTCCGAAATTTGGTTTTGTTTGTTTTAAAGGGGAGGGAGCTCCTCCCCAAGTTTAATCTTAGTTGAGTTTCTCTAAGGCTTCAAGGATGAGAAGGCCCGCTTCGTTTATGGAGTTCTTACCCACAAGGTTAGAAGCCCTCAGTATAACCAGTTCTTTTTCAAAGGATTCGGGGTCAAGGCCAGACAGCTTAATTGCTTCTTTAATGTTTTTCGGCAATATCCTTACTTTCCTCTCCTTAACGTAGAGTGTTCCTACTTTCCTTAAAGCCTCAAGAACCCTTACAGCTAATGGAGTTATAGGGTTAGCAAATCCTTCAGGCGTTCCTGAAAGTGCCTTTTTGATGAGCTTTCCAGCCTCGGTGAGGATGATAGCTTCGTTCTGGAGAATGTCTATGTAACCCCGTGCTTCAAGCTTGTTGAGAGCATAGTCAATCTCTTCCTGCCAGGTCTCATCAAACTGATCGTAAACATCTTTAACGAAGAATCCCTTTTCTGGAAGTTTATGGAGAACTTGAAGTTCAAACCTTGTGATGTGGGGAAGTCTCTTTATCTCGTATGCCATTTCCGCGTACATCTTCCCGGCCTCTGTGGCTTCACCGCCACCTATCAGCTGGGCCTTAACTCCCCTGTTGTACCAATCCACGTTTGGAGCGGCAAACTCTTTGTTGGTTATGGTTATTGCCTTAACGGCCACTGCAGGTATCTCTCTGAATCCCCGGGTCTTCATGTCTTCAAGAACTTTCCTACCGAAATCTGTCAGGTAGTGAACCTTTTTACCCTCTTTCTCTTCAGCCTTTATGAGGTTGAAAGATTCAAGGGTATAGAGGGATTCCTGAACGATATCGTACATTTTTTCGTACCACTGGTTACCTTTCTCGTAGAAAGACTTGAAGAGCTCTTCTACGGTTTTCACCTCGCTAAACTTCTTCTTAATCTCCTCTTTTTTCTGGTATCCAAGGTCCTGATAGATTCTCCTTCCGTAGTGTTCCAAGAGGTGTTTGTACTCTTTAAGTGGTTTGTAGAACAGGTAGTGGACCAGCTCGTCAACTGTTGGGAGGGTAGACGGATCTTCTTCGTGGTGTTTCCATACTTCTTCTATTCCCCTGAGGAGCTCTGCATCTAAAATTTCAACGTTTATTGATTTGACAGGCCTGAAGCTCCTCTCTTTCCAGATTCTGTATGCCTCTAATAGATGCTCTCCTGCAGGTAGTGGATTTCCCTCATCGTCAATAAGGGCCAGTTCAAAAAGAACCTCTTTCTCTTCGTCTGTTATCGCTTCAAAACCTTCGTATACGGCTCTCTCAAGAGAGTCCATGATGTCTTCTGATATAACAGTTTCAAGTGTCGGAGCTATTGTTTCGCAGGCGGCTTTTATCTCCCTTCCTAAAGGAGTGAGCGCGTAAATGTCAGATGTAGGAACGGAAAACGCCAGTAACCTCATGGCTCCCATAAGAATCGGGAACCTTCCACCTGCTGGAAGCATTGAAGATTCGGCAGGGCCTGCCGGCATCTCTTTTATGTACTGACAGAGCTCCCTGTCAACTATGAGCCTTGGATGGGCGTTTTTAAAGATTTCGTATATATCTTTTGCATATTGGTTTACAGCCCTTACTGTTCCTTTCTTTTCTATCTTTCTCTCTTCAATGAATCCCCTCTTTTCAAGTTCTTTCTCTGTAAGTGGACCGGGAATGTCGTTGTTCTCAATGGCGGTTTCAATCATCATAATAACTTCGGAACCCAACCACCTGAAGTCTTCGGTCCACTTAGAAGGGTGTTCAATAAGTTTCTTCTCAACCATCTCGTCTAAGATGTTTGCAAGAACTCTTCCCCAGTAGGTAAGGGAATACTCAAGGGGCCTTACAAGCCTTAAAAGGTTCATTCTCTCAAGCTCTAAAAACGGTGGTTCCTCGCTCTTTACAAAGAGCTGGCACGTGGGGGCGTTGTTTTTCTCTTCTTCCCTTACTCTTAGTAGTGCAAGGGCGTGTTCTTTTCTGATTACCATTTACTTCCCTCCTCACAGATTTTCTTCACTGTATTAAATTATGTCAAACAAAATTTTAAGTCAATTGGTTCTTATCTTCCCTTTCAATAACAGGGATTCATGTTTTATCATACTCCCATCATGATAAAAGAACTCTATGAAATAAGGAAGCTGTTATTCCTGTCGGTTCCTGTTGGAATACTTGCTGGCCTTTTAGCTGCTGCTTTTCTTTATACGTTGGACCACTGTACTCTTTTCTTCCTTGGGAAGATTGTTGGTTACTACCCCCCTAAACCTGCCGGAGAGGGGGGGAGCTCCGCCTACGCCTTCTTCATTTCCCATAAACTTCTTATCCCTTTTGTTGCTGCCCTGGGTGGACTTATAGTAGGGTGTATGGTTTACCTGCTGGCCCCTGAAGCTGCCGGAGTGGGAACGGATGTTGCAATAAAGGCCTTCCACTACGGACTGCCCGTTGGTTTGAGGAGCTCTTTCGTTAAGTTAGTTGCTTCTGCCATAACTATAGGTTCAGGCGGAGCTTCTGGTAGAGAAGGGCCTATGGCCCTTATAGGTGCAGGTGTGGGCCGCTGGTTGGGGGAAGTTCTCAAGCTAACCCAGAATGAGAAGAACATACTTCTTGCTGCAGGGCTTGGAGCCGGAATCGGTGCCGTTTTTAGAGCTCCTTTTGCCGGTGGAATTCTTAGTGCTGAAGTTTTTTACAAAGAAGACTTTGAGGTTGAAGCCTTAATTCCGGGTTTTGTTGCTTCAATCGTTGCTTACTTGGTTGCCGGTAGCTTTGTAGGTTATAAACCTCTGTTTAAGACGGAGATTCCATTTCCCCACTTTTCAACCGAGGAGATAGCCGGTTACATAGTTCTGGGGATCACCTCTGCCTTTGTTGCAAAGCTGGCGGTTTTTATCTTTTACAGAGTTAAGGAGTTTTTCAGGGAGCTCCCCGTCCATCCGATCCTTAAGCCTGCTATTGGCGGTTTCCTTGCTGGTCTGTGTGGGCTTATAACTCCTCTATCAATAGGAAACTCTTACGGTTGGATTCAGTTCTTCATGGAAAATACTTTCCTCTACATTTCACTTCCCGTTCTTATCCTCAGTATTCCCCTTGTAATTTTGGCCTTCTCGTTTACCCTCTCTTCCGGTGGTTCCGGAGGTGTTTTCGGTCCTTCACTCGTTATAGGGGGAATAACGGGAGCCACCCTTTCTCTTCTCTTCAACGACCTTTTGGGGGGCAACGTTTTTGATACCGGAACGATGACCGTTGTAGGCATGATATCGGTTTTCACTGCGGCAGCCAGTGCCCCTCTATCAACGATTGTTCTGGTGACGGAAATGACTCAGGGTTACAACATTCTTCCTTACGCCCTCCTCTCTCTGGTTATAGCCCACAACCTTGCAGGTTACGAGAGAACTCTCTTTGAGTATCAGCTTCTCAACAGACTTGAATCTCCGATTCACAGAGACGAGTTAAAGGCCTATATACTGAGGATTGCTAAGGTGAAAGACGTTATGACCAGGAACGTTGTAACACTTAAACCCGATGCTTCTGTTCTTGAGGCCAAAAGGATAATGGCAGAGAAGTTTATAGCTGGAATTCCCATAGTTGATGATGAGGGGAGAGTTATAGGGATAGTTACAACCTCAGATGTTCTTAAGGTAGAACCTGAGAAGATGGCAGTAACAAAAGTTGAAAAGATAATGACCCGCAAACCTATGTGTGTTCTGCCAGACTGGAACCTGCTTGAGGTTATAAGGCTCTTTGTGAACAACGGTTACGGGAGAGCTCCCGTGGTAACAGACTTTGAAACGATGAAACTTGTAGGAATGATATCGCGGGCCGACATAGCCCGCTACCTTGTAAAGAAGGGGGTTGTCTAATTTCCTGTATTTCTCTTCTTTTCATCAAGAGTGTGTTTCCAGGCAAGAATTGCAAAGGAGAGGGGTAAGAGGATAGCTATAACTGTGCAGATTATCCCCAAAATGGTGTTCTCGCTCACTGCTCTACCTCCTCGTGTATTTTGAGAACGTTGTAGAGAGTGTCCCTCTCTACGGGAATCTTCCCGGCTTCCCTTATCAGTTTAACGAGCCTCTCTTTCGGGATATACTGACCAGCTCTTGCTCCTGCCGCCTGAGTGATGTCCTCTTCTGTAACTGTTCCGTCTATGTCGTCTGCTCCGAACTGAAGGGCTATCTGTGCCACCTTCTCACCTAACATTATCCAGTAGGCTTTTACGTGGGGGAAGTTATCAAGCATAAGTCTTGAAATGGCAATGGTTTTCAACTCGTCAAAGCCTGTTGTGTAGTTGGCTCCGGGTATCTCTGTGTTCTTGGGGTGGAAGGCTAACGGAATGAAGGTCTGGAAACCGCCGGTTTCGTCCTGGGCTTCTCTCAGTCTTATCAGGTGGTCTACCCTGTCGGCGTAAGACTCTATGTGGCCAAAGAGCATGGTTGCGTTGCTCTTCAGTCCTAACCTGTGGGCCGTTTTGTGTATCTCAAGGTACTCCTCTGCAGTTATCTTGTCGGGGCAGAGCTTTTCCCTCACTTCCCTTGCAAATATCTCTCCACCGCCGCCGGGCATTGAACCCAGCCCTGCCTCTATCAGGTCTTTCAGCGTTTCCTCAACGGTTCTGTTTCCCTTTTCAGCTATGTATTTAATCTCCTCTGCCGTGTAGGCCTTTACGTGGATTTCCGGGAAGGCCCGTTTAACCTGTTTTACTATCTCTATGTAGTGCTGGTAGCTCCAGTCGGGGTGAAGGCCGCCGACTATGTGGACCTCTGTAAGGCCAGGGTTTACTCTTCTGTAGTTTTCTATTTTCCGGAGGATCTCCTCTACGGTTAGCTCGTAGGCTCCTGGTTCTCCTTTCTTTTTTCTGAAGGCGCAGAATTTACACGTTCCCACGCAGATGTTTGTTGGTGTTATGTGAACGTTTACGTTAAAGTAGGCAAACCTGCCGTTTTTCCTCTCTGCTATTAGGTTTGCAAGGTAGCCTATTGTGTGGATGTCTTCCGATTCAAAGAGGGTGAGCCCGTCTTCAAAGGAGAGCCTTTCACCCTGAAGAACTTTCTCAGCTATGGGAATTAACCGTTTGTCCCTTATCATTTCCATCAGTAAACCCTCAGAACGTTGTAGTGTGTGTCCCTTTCAACGGGAGTTCTTCCGGCCTCTTTTATCAGTTTTATGAGCCTCTCTTTGGGCATGTAGGAGGAGCCGGGAGCTCCCGCCGACCGGGTTATTGTCTCCTCAACAACGGTTCCGTCTATATCGTCAACTCCGAAGTGGAGTGAAACCTGCGCCAGTTTCTCTCCCAGAGTTATCCAGAAGGCCCTTACGTGGGGGAAGTTGTCTAAGATTAGCCTTGAAACGGCTAACATCTTCAGGTCGTCAAAGCCTGTTGTAAAGTTCCCGCCGAGCTCTGTGTTCTTGGGCTGGTAGGCGAAGGAGATGAAGGCCTGGAAGCCGCCGGTTTCGTCCTGGAGCTCCCTAAGCCTTATTAAATGGTCTACCCTCTCTTCAACGGTCTCTATGTGGCCGTAGAGGATTGAGGCGTTGGTTTTGAGGCCGTAGGAGTGGGCTATCCTGTGGATCTCAAGGTACCTCTCGGCAGAGAGTTTCTGGGGGCAGAGTCTCTCCCTTACCCTTTTGCTGAAAACTTCTGCTCCACCGCCGGGAAGGGCGTCAAGCCCTGCCTCCACCAGCTCTTTTAAAACCTCTTCTGCCTTCTTTCCCGAAATCCTGCACAGGTGGTCTATCTCCTCGGCTGTGAAGGCCTGGAGCTTTGCCTCTGGAGCCGCCTTCTTTATCTCTTTTATAAACTGAAGGTACTTTTCGTACTCCCACTCGGGGTGAAGGCCGCTGACTATGTGTATCTCAGATACCTCTCCCGTCTCTTTTGCCTTCCCAACAGCCTCTTCAACGGTTAACTCGTAGGCTCCCTCCTCTCCCCTCTCCTTCCTGAAGGCACAGAACTTGCAGGTTCCAACACACAGGTTTGTGAGGTTTATGTGTCTGTTTACCGTAAAGTAGACCAGCAGGCCGTTCTTCTTCCTGTTTGCAAAGTCTGCCAGTTTTCCGAGGGTTAGGAGGTCGTCTGTTTTAAACAGTTTCACGCCGTCTTCAAACGTGAGCCTCTCTCCAACTGCCACCTTTTCCGCTATGGGAAGGAGCTCCCTATCCTCAACTAACCTTTCATCAAGTATTTCTTGAACTTCAGTCATTCTTCTCCTCAGAGAGTTTAATGTTCTTCTCTTCCAACATTTTCATCAGCTTCTCAAATCGTTTAACCGTTTCTTCCGATAGGTGGTGTTCAATTAAACAGCCTTCCTCTTCTGCCTTTTCCGGTGGGAGTCCCAAAACGGATTCAAAGAACTTAATGAGAACCTTATGTTTCCTGTAGAGCTCTTCGGCGTAGCTCTTTCCCTTCTCTGTTGTTATTACGTAACCGTAGGGCTCGTACTTTATAAATCCCTTTTCTGAGAGTCTTTTCAGAACTTCGGTAACGGTGGGCATTTTAACGTTCCTTGCCTTTGCTATCTCCTTTACCCGGGCCACCTTGTTCTCTTTCTCAAGTAAGTATATGGTTTCAAGGTAGTCTTCAAGCCTCGGTGCCAGCTTTTCTTCCATTTTTCCTCTCTCCGGTTTCTTTACCCTAAGAATATATTGCTAACTCCGTTAAGTTTCACTAACTCCTCACCTTTATCCCGCAGTGCTGGCAGAGGGAGCTCTCTGAAACCACAAACAGGTTCTTGCCGGAAACTCTCCGGGGTTTTCTCCTGTAAATGTCAACCATGAACCAGGCCCTTTCAGAGAGCCCCAATTTCTTAAGCACTTTTGCAGCAGTTCTCCTTGCCCTGCCACAGGCCTCAACGAATGTTGTCATCCCTGTGGCAGCGTCTCCGGTAATAGAGGTTCTATCTCCAGAAAGTTTCTTAACCAGAGCTTCGTTAACCCTAAACCCTACTGCTGGAACTATGTAGTCGTATCTGTACTCTCCGCAGGAGAGGTGGAGCTCCCCCTCTTTAGCTCCCAAAACGGCACAGTTGGTGTAAATTTTTACCCCCTCTTTCACTGCAACAGAGAGTTCCTTCTCCTGAGCCCTTATAGACTCAACCTTTCCTCTGTAGAAAACAGAAACATCAGCCCCTAACCGAACCCCTAACCTTGCAACATCTAAGGCTGTGTCTCCAGCTCCGATAACCGCTAACCTTTTACCTTTTAAATCTGGAGGACTCTTCAGAAACTCCAACGGGTAGATAACCTTTTCCTCTTCTTCTATCTCTTCTAATCTATTTTCTAACTGAGCTCCTACCGAAACTACAGTCCAGTCGTAACCTTCAGGTTTCTCTTTAACTTCTGTCTCTCTGAAGATCCTGATGTTTTTAAACGAGAGGGCGTACTCAATTTCTCTTCTAACAAGTTCCTTATTGACTTTAAATTCCGGTATGTAGTTAATAAGTCCCCCCAACTCTCTTTCCCTCTCAAACAGGTCAACCTGAACCCCTGCAGATGCTAAGTAGTAGGCGGCCGTTATTCCTGCCAATCCTCCACCAATAACTGCAACCCTTTTATCTGTTAACGGAAAGAAGGGCTCCCTGTCTTTTATCCTTAATCCCTCAAGGACTATTCTGCCCATTTCTCTGTGAACTTCCCTTATCCTTAGAGGCCTTTCGGGGAGAATTCCACACTTCTTTTCACAGGGAGCAGGGCAGAGCTCCCCCAGAGTAAATGGAAAGGGGGATGAGAGGAAAAAAATTCCAAATCCTTCTTCCAACTTTCCTTCTTCACAGCAGGCCATAAACGATGGAACCTTGACCTCGGCAGGGCAGAAATCCTCACAGGGGGAAGTCTCCCTCTTCACTCCTTTTTTTACATCTAATAGTTGTAAGGCGTACAGAAGCGCCTGAGCGCTGCCCAGCGTAATAGAGCCGTAGTTCAGTGGAAACCCCAGCAGATACCAGTAGTAGAAGGGAAATGTGAAAATGGTGAGTATAGAGAACCCCGTCAGGTATCTTCTCTCGTAAATTTGACCGAGGCCTGGAATGGCTGCCGAGAGGAGCAGCCCCTTTTTTCTCTCTCTAATTATCTTAACAGCTTCAAGGGCGATCTTCCTGTCTGGTTCCATACTTTCTCCTGTGTTGGGAACTACAATTATAGAGACTTCTTGGAAGATTTTTCAGGAGGAATTATGCTTGAGGGAAAAGTAGAAGGTGCCGTTTTTGGAGCCGTTATCGGTGATGCCCTTGGAACTCTGGTTGAGGAGATGGATAGGGATACAGTTAAGAAGGCTTACGGTGGGCCAGTCTTTAATTTCAGAGATCCTTCTCCTCTCTCCGTTTGTCCCCATTTGAAGAAGGGGCAGTACTCCCACGAATCTCAGATTTTTCTTATGGCACTGGAGGTTTACGCCGAAAAAGGGTACTTTGATGAAAACCTCTATATAGAGAAACTGGTAGGGTGGGTAAAGGACGAGAAATCCCACAGATACCCTGCAGGTTCCCACGTAAACGCCGCTCTCTCTTACGCTGCCGGCCTTGAACCCGACGAGGCAAGGGTTAAGGCCTGCGATATAGACGGTGCTATTCCCGCGGTTGCTGCAGGTATTTTCAGGTGGGACAGCAGTTACGATGCCTACTCTGAGGGGAGATACATAGCTTCAGTTACTCACGACGATGAGGCCCTTGTAGATACGGCTGGAGTCCTTGCCGTTGCAGTTTCTGAAGTTTTGGGAGGAAGAGTTCTTCTTTCTACCAGGGAAGACCGTTTGGGCTTTGTTGAGATTCTCAGGGAGTTTGCTCAAACGCCGATGGTTCGCTCTTACATAGACCTTCTCTATCAAGCTCTCGGTAGAGAAGGTGTTGGTCTTGATGAGATAATTCTCCTTATCGGTAACGGAAGTTTTGCACCTGAAGCCTTTTCACTTGCCCTTTACATAGCTCTTACCAACTCCACGTCTTACAGGAAGGCTGTTTTAACGGCCGTAAACTCTTACGGGGATTTTGGGGGAGACACGGATGCTGTAGCCTTTATTACGGGAGTTCTCGTCGGAGGTTACCTTGGCGTCTCGTCAATTCCGGAAGAGTGGTTGAGTTGCGTTGAAAGGGCAGATTACATTAGACTTCTCACAAAGAAATTAATTGATAAAATCAAACAATAATTTGAATCTAAAACTTGGAGGAAATATGAGGTATAGAGAAACTGTTTTGGCCTTTTTTGTTACGGCTCTCCTTACGGGAACTGCCCCTGCCGTCTGTACTCCAAATACTCCCCTTTTAAAGGTTGACGGTAGAACGGTTGATTACTCTTACTTTCAGTACGTTGAGTCAACCATTCCCCAGTGGGCTATGAAAAAGTACTACCCCGGTGTTAAGGGGAAAGAGGAGCTCCTTAAAAAAGTTCTTGAAAGGCAGTTAATTCTTCAGTATTACATGGACAGGGGCTTCTTTAAAAGGCCGGAAATCAGGGAGCATATTGAGAGGTTCAAAATAAAAACCCTTGCTTCTTTGTACCTTATGAAGCATATGAAATCTCCAAAGGTTACCGAGGCCGAAATAGAGAAAGCAATAGAGAGGTACTACAGAGGGAAGAAGATTACGCCGGAGCTCCGCCGCTCTGTAAAGATAAACCTTGAAGCTCAGAAACTGTCTCGGGAAAGGGAACAGATCATTTCAGCTGTAAAGTCCCGTTTGAAAATTGTTAACCTCAACCCTAAGTCATCAAACGACGTAGTTGCCGTTTACGGGAACAGGAAAATAACCTACGGGGAAGTTAAACCGCTTATTGAGGGAAGAACTACACCCCTAAGCTTGAAGAGAGCTCTTGAAACCTACGCTCTCTACCTGAATGCTCTGAAGGAAGGACTTGATAAGGAGCGCCAGTTCAGGAACCAGCTTCTCTCTTTTGAAGAAAACCTTGCCGTTTCCTCTTTTGAGAGAAAAGTTCTGAGCAATATAAAGGTTTCGGATAAGGAGATTAAGAACTACTACAGGAAACACAGGGAGGAGTTTAAAACACCGGCTTCTGCAAAGGTTCTCATTTTTGTCTTTCCTTCGGAAAAGGAGGCGAAGAAGTCTCTTAGAGCCCTTGAATCGGGCAAATCTCTGAAGGAGGCTGTTCCTGGTTCTGTTTTCTCAACCGGCCGGGAGTGGACTGTTCTATCGGACGATAAGAACAACCCGGTCTCTATGCTCGTCTTTTCGTCCAAGAAGAAGTACAACCTCCTTAACATGCCCGACGGGAGGACCCTTTTAATAGTTGTTGAGAGCAGGAAACCCTCAAGTTATCTCCTTTTGGGGGATGTTTACTCAACTATAAAGAACAGGCTTTCGGAGAGGAGAGCTAAACAGATTATAGAGAGGAAGATAGCCGAGCTGAAGAAGAAATACTCTGCCCAAATTCTTCCCGCTTCAGACCGCTGTTTCAGGGAGGAGGAGTCCAAGTAGGGGCTCCTCTTTCAGGAACTCTATCGCTTTCAGGAACTGGGGGAGTTGGGCCTTTTTTAAGTCTTCAAGGAATTCTGTTGAGTAACCTATATCTTCCATAACTGTTGAGGCAAAACCCAAACTGTCCGCTTCTGCTTCTCCTACTTCCCTTCCGAAGAGTTCCGTTCTGTAGAGTTTTCTCTTTGCTACTTCAAACTCCTTTTCAGCGATTTGGGAGAGCTCCCTGCACAGTTTTAAAATCTCTTCAGCTGCCTCTTCCGGTTTTTCTGTTACGGCTCCTACTGTAAAGTTGGCTCCAAACTTCAGGTTCTGATAGTTTGACGAGGCTGAAAAGACGATGCCTTTCTCCCTAAGCTCTCTGAATAGGAGGGAGCTCCGCCCCAGTGATAGGAGTGAATCAAGAATGTCATAGTAAACGTCGTGTCTTCCTGCCGGCGGTAGCTTCCAGCCTAAGAGGACGTAGGGGAGCTCTACTGCCGGATGTTTGATTGTGAGCTTTCCGTTTGAGCATAATTCGTTTTCCGTTTCGGGAGTAAAGTGATACTCCTCTCTCTTCAGGTTTCCGAAAAGCTCTTCAATTTTCTCCAGAACGCTCTCTCCCTTAATATTTCCCTCAACCACAACGGTTAACCTTTTGGGGGTGTAGAACCTCTCATAAAAACTCCTTACTTTTTCAGAGGTAAAACTCCTAACCGTTTCTTCAAATCCGAGGATGGGAAACCTGTAGGGAGCTCTCCTGTAGAGCCTCTTCAAGAACTCTTCCGTGAAGACCTCGTGGGGGTTGTCTCTGCTTCTAACTATTTCCTCTAAAACTATAGGAATTTCCTTCTCAACGTGTTTCTGGTCAATGAGCGGCCTTAGAGTAAGGTCTGAGAGAACGGATAGGGCAACTTCCCACTCTTCTGCCGGGAGGTTAACGTAGTAGTAGGTATAGTCGTAAGAGGTCGCAGCGTTTAACTCTCCGCCCACTCCTTCAACGATTCTGTCTGCCTCTCCTTCCGGAAAGCCCTCACTTCCGTTGAATATTACGTGTTCAAGAAAGTGGGCTATGCCTCTTTCGTCTTCCCTTTCGTACGAGGCGCCGGCTTTTACCCATACGGATACTGTTACCGACGAAAGGTCCGGTCTCTCTTTTACTACGGCTTTAACTCCGTTGCTCAGTGTCTTTACCTTCAGCATGGCGAAAATTATACTTTAGGAAAACTGCCGGAGGGAACAGGACTTGAAGGCTCTTATTCTGGGTAGAGGTGTAAGTGGTCGGGGGGCCGCTTGTCTTTTAGGTTCTTTGGGTTTTTCCTACCAGTTTTATCAGGACGGGGATTGTGCTCCTGACGTTTCTATGTTTGATTTTGCCGTTAGGTCTCCCGGGTTTCCTATTAACCATAAAATTTTACGATTATTAAGGGCAAAAAACGTACCAACCCTCGGCGAAATTGAACTCGCCTTCCGCTTTTCCCGGGGAAAGATCGTTTCAATCACGGGAACAAACGGAAAAAGCACAACGACAGCTCTGATTCACACAGCACTCAAAACCAACGGCTACAAAACGTTCATCGGTGGAAACTTTGGAACCCCATTCTCAGAATTCGCCCTTAAGACGAAACCGGAAACGGTCTCAGTTATAGAGCTCTCCTCGTTCCAGATAGAAGACCTTAAATCGTACAGGTCAGACATCTCTGTAGTACTGAACATTACACCAGACCACATGAACAGATACAGAGACTTTCACGAGTACGCAGAAACAAAACTTAAACTGCTAAAACACTCAGACATTGCCATTTTAAACAGAGATGATCCACAGCTCAGAAGCACAAAGGGAGACAACATCATCTTCTTCAGCAGAAAAGAGAGAGCAGACGCGTACGTAGATTCAGAAAAGATAGTGGTCAACCTCAAAAAGAAAACAGAAATACCCCTGTCGGAGCTCCCCCTAAAAGGAGTTCACAACCTTGAAAACTACATGGCGGCAGCAACGGTCCTTAACCTTTTAGGGCTAACAGAAGATGAGATAATAAGAGGGTTCAAAGCGTTCAATGGACTTCCCCACAGAACCGAATTTGTAGGAACGGTAAAAAAAGTAAAATTCATAAACGACTCAAAATCAACAAACCCGGATTCGCTTAAGAAAGCACTTGAAAGCTTTGAAAAAGTTATTCTAATAGCAGGTGGTAGCAGCAAGGGTCTTGACTTCAGAGAGCTAAAAGAACTCTTTAAAGAGCGGGTAAAGGAAGCCGTATTTATAGGAGAAACTGCAGAGCTCCTTGCAGAAACGTTTAAAGGCCTCTCGCCCATTTTAAGGGCCAGCTCTATGGAAGAGGCAGTGAGAAAAGCCTTTGAGCTCTCCAAACCGGGAGATACAGTCCTCCTCTCTCCGGGGTGCGCAAGCTTTGATATGTTTAAGAACTTTGAGGAGAGGGGAGAGGCTTTCAAGAAGGCCGTTCTGAAACTCAAAAGAGACCTGGAGGAAAAAGTTGAAAATTAGAGAATACTACGGCTGGGTCATATTCGGGAGCTCCCTCATTCTCTCCCTCTTAGGTCTGGTATTTGTGTACACGGGAAGTTACTTCTGGTGTTTAAAGTGTGGAGCTCCCCCCTACTCTTACGCCCTAAAACAGGCGGTTGCCCTGCTTATAGGAGCTGGAACGGCACTGCTCATCTACAAATACGTAGACTACAGAAACTTCGTTTCAAAAAGGTTCCTCTGGGCAATTTACCTTACCGCGGTACTACTACTGATTGCCGTCCTCATTTTCGGGAAAGAGATAAACAACTCAAAGAGCTGGATAATTGTAGGGGGTTTTTCATTTCAACCAGCAGAACTGGCAAAAGTATTAATCATTGTTTTTGATTCAGCCTACATAAGGTACAAGTGGTACGACATAACAAAGAGCCTGCGCTTTTTCTTAACCTTCATGGCTTTCGGTCTGTTCATTCCCGATCTCCTCATACTTGCAGAGGGTGATTTAGGATCTGCCATGATACTGACAATCTCCGTGTTTGCCATACTGTTTATAACAGGACTAAACCTTAAGTACATAGCCTATCCGGTGGCTTTCGGTGGAGCTCTCTTTACCCTTGCCGTTATAACAGCCCCCTACAGGCTGATGAGGATTAAGATACTCCTACACCCGGAAAACTACATTCAGACGGCGGGTAAGTACAGCAGCTATCAGTTAGTTCAGGCGTTTGTAGCCTTTGCAAAGGGCGGGCTTACAGGAATGGGAATAGGAAACGGCATCCTCTCTAAGTTCCAGTTCCTAACCTTTGCCTTCAGCGATTTTATGTTTGCCCACATAGCGGAAGAGGTGGGAGCCATCGGAGCTCTCTCCGTTCTCCTCGTATTCCTGCTGATACTGTACCTGGGACTTTCAATAGCCGATAGAACGGACGAACAGGTGGGGAAGTACATGGCTCTGGGCCTTACCCTCTACATATTTCTCCAGGCAGCGGTCCATATAGGGGTAAACATAGGGCTTTTACCTACAACGGGAATAACTCTGCCTTTTATGAGTTTGGGCGGGAGCTCCCTCATCTCCTCTTTTATAGCAGTAGGAGTACTTATGAGCATAGCAAGACACCTTCCGCCGGAGTCTCAGGTAACGGTCAGGCTGATGAGTAAAGGGAGGTATACCTATTGAAGTTTCTGATAGCCGGTGGAGGAACAGGAGGCCACTACTTCCCGGCCCTTGCAGTTGCAGAAGCCTTGAGGGAAGACGGCCACTCAGTCCTCTACGTCGGAACGGAAAACGGCATAGAGAAAAACTTGGGTTTCCCTGCCAACAGATCTCTGCTGCTCAACGTTTCAGGGTTCGTTGGCCGGGGCCTCAAGGGATACCTCTCTTCATTTAAATTCCTCACGTCAACGGTCAAACTCCTCAACGAAATAGAGAACTTCCAACCAGACGGAGCAGTTGTTTTCGGAGGTTATGCATCACTCCCTTCAGGAATGGCCTCATTCATCAAAAGAGTTCCCGTCTACGTTCAGGAACAGAACTCCGTTCCGGGCAGGGTAAACAGGTTTCTCTCAAAGTTCTCTGAGTGCTCGTTTTTGGGGTTTCCGGGAGCGGACAGGTTCATAAAGGGAAAGAGACTCTTTACGGGAAACCCTCTACGCAGAGAAGTGGTAGAGGCAGCAAAGAAGAGAAACAGAGTCAGAGAAGAAACCCTTAGAAAACTAAACCTATCTAACAGTAAGAAAACTCTTCTGGTTGTGGGAGGAAGTCAGGGAGCTCTCTTCCTCAACCGGCTCTTTATAGACGCGGCACCCTTCCTCAACAGAGAAATTCAGGTAATTCACATAACGGGGAGATCAAAGGAAGAAGAAAAGCTCTTAGAAGCTTACAGGCACAGGGGAATTGAAGCGAGAGTCTTTCCCTTCTACAGAAGAGTTTGGGAACTCTACTCGGTAGCCGACTGTGCCGTTTCAAGGGCGGGAGCTCTGGCAATATCGGAACTGTCTCTCTTTGGAGTACCAACCCTCTTTATCCCCTACCCTTACGCTGCAGACGACCACCAGCTCAAAAACGCCCAATTCCTCTCTGAAATAGGGGCAGCACTGTACCGTAAACAGGAAGAGATCACTCCTTTGGAAACAGCTGAAATAGTTGATTCCCTTCTCTTTAGTATAATTGAGTCAGAGAGGTTAAGAGAGAACTTCCTCTCCTTTTCAAAACCGGAAGCCACGGAAACGATAGTAGAGGTAATATGCGGGAAAAGAGGCTGTTAGAGGCTGCCATCTTCCTATCTCAAGAGCCTGTTAAACCTGAGGAACTCTCTGAGAAACTGGAACTACCTGTTGAGAGGGTGAGGGAGCTCCTTGAAGAGCTCTCCCGGGATTACAGAGACAGAGGTATTATCCTGAAAAAAATTTCTGGAGGGTACCGTTTTTTTACTGCTCCAGACCTTTCACAGGAGCTCAAGAAATTTGTAGAGGACAGACCGGTTAAACTCTCAAGGCACCTCCTTGAGGTTCTTGCCATTATAGCCTACAACCAGCCCATTACGAAGAGGGAGATAGCCACAATAAGAGGGCAGAACCCAGACGGTGCAATAAGGTCTTTGATGGAGAAGGGGCTGATTGAAGTGGCGGGGCGGGCTCCTACGCCCGGCAGGCCAAAACTCTACAGGACAACAGAGGCTTTTCTGTACCACTTTGGACTAAATTCACTATCGGAGCTCCCCGAAATCAAATTAGAGGAAGAGGTTGGACAGGATTCAAGAAGCAGTTGAGATGCTCTACGAGGACGAGACTTTAGCCCTGTGTTGTGAAGACGCTCTTCCCAAAATAGAGGAGTTTTTTGTACGGCTGAACGAGTCTCTTCCTGACTTCATAGATGAGGAGTTTTTCCTTGAACTTGCAGACGCTATTAGGATAAACTTAATCTCAAATCCCGACTACAAAAGGAGATTTACGGAGGAGAAGATGGGTGTCATTACCGTTACTTACGAGTTAGGTTCAATGGGGCTTGAAGTTGCCAAAAATGTAGCAGAGAAGTTGGGTTACAAGCTCGTTTTTACCGAAGTTCTCCAGGAAGTCGCAAAGAGGCTTGGAGTCCCCGAGTGGAAGGTGGAAGACTTCAACGAGTTTAAGTACGTTCCTTCAAAGCTCTCTCTCTTTGACCTCTTCCAGCTTGACAAAGACCTGATTGATTTTGGTGCAATTTTTGGAACGAAGAAAAAAGAGATAACCTTTGAGGAGTTTAGAGAAGCTCTGGTAAAGGCAGTTACAGCCTTTGCCGTTTCAAACAACGTTGTCATTGTTGGTCATGGAGCTGCCTGCATTCTCCAGGAGTATCCCAACTCTTTTCACCTGAAGGTTGAAGCTCCTTTTGTTGACAGGGTTAAAACTTACGCTGAGAACACCGGAAAGAGCCTTGACGAAGCAGAGAAAGAGCTCAAGAAGATTGATGAAAAAGAGGTAATGTTCTACAAGGATATATGTGGTGAAGATATCAGGGAGATAAACCTCTTTCACATGAAGTTAAATACATCAAAGGTTCCGGTAGAGGCTGCAACAGAACTGGTCATAAACGGATTTAAGCTTTTGGTTGAGGAGTAAAATGGTATCTCTCACCGACAGAGATGCCCTTATAGTTGTTGATATGCAGAACGATTTTATGCCCGGCGGAAGGCTTCCCGTTCCTGAGGCAGATAGGATAATCCCGAGTGTCAACAGGTACTGTAACCTATTTCACGATAGAGGGTTGCCCGTATTTGCAACGAGGGACTGGCACCCGGAAAACCACGTCTCCTTTGATATTAACGGTGGAAGGTGGCCGGTTCACTGTGTTCAGTGGAGCAGGGGGGCGGATTTTGTGGACGGTCTGGAGCTCCCCCCCGACACTTTCATAATAAACAAGGGAGACAGGCCCGAGCTTGAGGCCTACTCGGGATTCCAGGGAACAGTTCTTGACTCTCTACTGAAGGAGAGGGGAGTTAAAAGGGTTTTCGTCTGCGGTGTTGCCACAGAGTTCTGCGTTAAGAACACCTGTTTAGGGGCGCTAAACTTAGGCTACACTGTCTTTTTACTGAAAGATGGTGTTAAAGGTCTTAACAGGAATTCGGAAGAGGAGGCACTGAAAGACCTCCTCCGTGCAGGTGTGGTGGTGGTAGGGAGCTCCGATATAGTCCCTTAGTCCTCTTCAAGGTCTTTCAGTATGTTTTCTATGTCTATGGGGAGCTCTGAAACCTCGGAACTCTCTTTCTCGTAACTTTCCCTTTTCCATATAGTTCCACCTGTTGCCCTTCCCTTTTCGTCAAACCCGGTGGCTATCACAGTTACCTGAATTGAACCTTCAAGCTCCTCATCTAACGTAACGCCGAAGAAGAAGTTTGTATCATCCCTCTTTGTTCTCTCCTTAATAAGGCCAGCAGCTGCGTAGGCTTCGTCAAGGGTAAGGTCTGAGCCACCGCTGATGTTTACAAGTATCCTGCTGGCTCCCTCAACCTGAACGTTCTCAAGGAGAGGGTTATCTATGGCCTTACGGGCTGCAGTTAGGGCTCTGTCTTCTCCGTCTGCCTCACCGGTTCCCATCAGTGCGTAACCGCCGCTGTGCATAACCGTTTTCACGTCTGCAAAGTCAAGGTTTATAAGGCCGGGCTTTGTTATAACCTCAGTTATCCCCTTCACCGCCTGATAGAGAACGTTGTCTGCCAACTTGAAGGCATCCATTATCCCAAGATCTTTAGGGGCAACTGTTATGAGCTTCTGATTGGGAACGACCATCAGTGTGTCAACAAACTCCTTCAGCCTTCTGATACCGGCCTCTGCATACTCCTGACGGCGCCTGCCCTCAAAGTCAAAGGGCCTTGTTACAACCCCTACCGTAAGTATTCCCATGTCTTTGGCTATCTTCGCAACTATCGGTGCTGCTCCCGTTCCCGTTCCTCCACCCATTCCGGCGGTTATGAAGACCATATCTGAGCCTTCAAGCACTTCCCTTATCTTTGGTTCATCTTCAAGGGCCGCCTGCTCTCCAATTTCAGGTTTCCCCCCTGCTCCAAGGCCCTTTGTCAGTTTCTCTCCTATCTGAACTTTTACAGGAATGGGCATTCTTGACAGAACCTGAGCATCTGTATTTATGGCGACAAACTCCACCCCTTCTATTCCCCTTTCGTACATTCTTGATACGGCGTTTCCACCACCACCGCCGACACCTATTACCTTTATGACAGGTCCCTGAAACTGATCGTCTGCTACGTCAAACATAGAATTCCCTCCATACCTCTTAATTATTTAGAATTTTAGTTGAGGAGGTGGAGCGTGGCAAACCGTTTCTTTGCCGTTGACGTAGGAAAAGGAACTCAGGACATTGTTATTCCAGATTTTAAAGAGAATGAGGAAAACTGGGTAAAAGCTATACTTCCTTCACCAACTGAGAAACTCGCCAGAAAAGTTAGAGCTCTGAACGCAGATGTGACAGTTGACGGATATGTTATGGGGGGCGGTCCCGTAAAAAAGGCCCTTTTAGATCTTATAAAAAGGGGTTTTTCCGTTACTATAACCAAAAGGGCTGCAAAAACAGTAAGAGATGATATTGATGAAGTTAGGAGGTTGGGGTTTAAACTTGTTGATTCTGTTGACAGGGCTGATCTTTTCCTGACCGATTTGGAGTTTGATAACTACCAGAAAATTTTATGGTTAATAGACGAAGACTTAGAGCTTCAGGATTTCACAATAGGCGTCGCCTGTCAGGATCACGGTTTTGTTAAGGGGCAGAGTGACAGGGTGACACGGTTTAACTTCTTGAGGGAGCTCCTTGAGAAAGAGAGACGTCCTGAGAAAATGGTGGTGAGGGAGAAAACCGGTTTCTTCTCAAGGTTTGACTCCATACTGGAACAGCTTGAAGAGGCCGGGTTAAACGGTTTTGTTATGGATAGTAAGCTATCTGCAGTTGCCGGCATGGTGGAGTATGCGCGGAACTTAGGAGTTAGAGAATTTGTGGTTTTAGATGTAGGAAACGGCCACACGTTGGGGGCATCGGTGAGGGATGGAGAGATAGTGGGCCTTTTTGAACACCACACGAGAATGTTAAACAGAGAAAAGGTTGAGAAACTCGTTGAGAAACTCGTTAGCAAAAGGCTGACCTTTGAAGAGGTGTTTGAGGACGGAGGGCACGGAGCTGTCGTTTTTGAGGCTGTTTCTCCTGAAAAGATCTTTGTTGTAGGTCCTAACAGGAAACTCTTAAAAGGTTACGGTGAAGAGGCTTATCCTTTAGGAGATTCAATGCTCTACGGCTGTGCGGGGCTCGTTCAGGCCTTCTTAAACCTGTGAAGTGCTGTTACTTCCTGAAAAAACAGAGTCAACGACTTTGAACATTAAATCATCCCTTACTTTTGCGTACCGGGCCGAAGTGTTCGGGGAAGCATGGCCCAGGAAGGCCTGGATAACTCTTATGTCAACTCCCCTGTCAACCAGGATGGTAGCGAATGTGTGGCGGAGTTTGTGAGGGTGGAGCTCTATGCCGGTCTTCTCCTTTATTCTGTTGAAGATGTACTTCGCTCCCTGGTAGCTGAGGGGAAACAGCCTTTCGGTTTTGCAGTTTTGGGCGTAGGAGAGGAGCTCCCCCGCAAACTCCTCAGTTAGGGGTATAAATCTTTCCTTTCCACCCTTTCCAACAACTCTTAAAACTTTCCTTCCCCTGTAGTCAACTATGTTCTCTTTTGTCAGTGAGAGGAGTTCTGAAATTCTCAGTCCGCACTGGAGGATCGTTTTGACCATGAGGTAGTCTCTGTAGGAGCGCTCTCTGGCTGCTTCAAGGACTTTCTCTATTTCCTCTTCGGTTAAGGCTTCGGGAACTCTCTGCTTGACCTTCTTTATTCTGAGAGAGGGCTTTACCGGATTTTTCTCAATTAGTTCCATGTCAACGAGGAAGTTAAAAAAGGAGTTGAGAGCTGAAAGTCTCCTGTTTATGAGTGAGGGTGAGCAGTTGAGGGAGCTCCGGAATACCATCAGATGTGCGGTCTTTACACTCTTAACCGGAACGTTTCCAACCTGCCTCAGGAACAGGGAAAGGTCGTTTTTATACTCCTTTAGGGTTCTCGGTGAGAGCTCCTTGCTCTTGAAGTTGATGAAAAGGTCAATGGCTTCAGACAGTTTCACAATCTCTCTCCTGAAACGTTGATATATTTTGTCTCTGTTCTTCTGAAGGATATAACCATACCTGTGGTTTAAAATAGGGGAGATATATTAACGTTTCACCATCCCTTTATCGGTGGGGAGCTCCCTTCAGCTCTCCCGCTCTCTTCTGTTCCCATTTTACCATAACAAATGTCAATTTGTTATAGTTTGACAGGGAGACCACCCTATTAGACGGTATGCTGCGCTTAAAAAAACGGCAGGAAAATTTCTGTATTAACAGGTAGAATGGTAGAGAAGTCTCTTTCAGGGAGGAAGTTATGAAGAGTAGAGTGTTCATTCCCGCTTTATCTCTGGCCCTTACAGTTTGCGGGATGTGGGGAGCTCCCCCCGGAAAGTGCGAAAACCTTGAAGCCTTCCTTTCAAAGGATCAGCAGTTCTGGGTTGAAGGGCTTGCCGAGTTTGTTGAAGACGGCGAGGAACATCTAAAGCAAACAGACGTTAAGCCTGCAGTTGCCGGGAAGCTGGAGATCTTCACGGGAATTGCAGAGAGCTACCAGATACCTGTAGAAGACCTTGAGAAGGCCTACTCCATAGCTGTTGAAAGAGCAGCTCAAAAGAGTATGGAAAGACTGAGGGAACGTATTGAAAAAGAGAGCAGTATCTCGGATGCAGATATCGCTTTCCTGATGGGCGGTATAGCGAAGTTCTTGAAGTTCAACTACGGTAATTTGGTAGAAGATTACTCAGGAAAAATAGCAGGAAAGGAGCTAAAGGAAGCACTGAAAGAGTGTGCTTCCCTAAGGTTAAGCCCTATGGTTGAAGCCTTTATAAGCTCAGAAGACTGCAGTGCACTCCTTAAAGAGTTCCCAAAAGACGTGAAAAGAGTGGTTTTTGGTCAGCTTCAAAAGAGGGAGAGGGAGCTCCTCTCAAACCCGTCACTTACCGACAAACCAAACCTGCGCTATATTTTAGAGAACCTGAAGAGATTTGACTTTGCAGGAGGATAGGTTGGAGATAATATGGGCTCCTTGGAGACTCTCTTACGTGTCGCAGGTGGGAAAAGAGAGGGAAGGTGGGTGTTTTATCTGTAGAGCGGCAGAAGAGCATCCAGAAAGGGATAAGGAAAACCTGCTCCTCTACAAAGGGGAAAGAGCTTTAGTGATACTTAACCGGTTTCCCTACAACACCGGTCACCTCATGGTATGTCCGGTAAGGCACACAGGTGATTTTCTGTCTCTCCTTCCAGAAGAACTTGCAGAGATTGATACGTTGATAAAGCGTTCAATAAGGGCCCTGAAGAGAGCCTACAACCCAGACGGATTTAACGTTGGACTTAACTTGGGGAAAGCCTCTGGCGGCAGCGTTGATACCCACATCCACTACCACATAGTTCCCCGTTGGGTTGGAGATACAAACTTCCTGCCGGTTACAGCAGGTGTGAAGGTTATTCCCCAATCCCTTGATGAAACCTATGAAACCCTTAAACGGTTCTGGGAATAATGATTGACAGGATAAGGTCTCTTTTCAGTAAGGAGAGGAAATTCTCTGTTGAGAGCTATCTGAAGAAACTCTCAATAGACAGGCAGGATTTGATAAAGGAGATATCAGACGTTGATTTAGACAGTCCGGTTAACGCCTACCTTACCCTGGCCATTCTTTTGAAAGAAAAGGGGGAGTACTACAGGAGTTTAAAAATTCTGGAAAGGCTTAAGAAGGAGAAACTCTCCGACGATGAGAGAAAGTTGGTTGTTCTCAACCTTGCTCTCGTTTATAAGTCTGCCGGTTTTATAGACAGGGCAGAAGAGGCTCTAAAGGAGGGAATAGAGCTCTACCCGGGGGAGAGTTTCTTCTACTACGAACTGGCCCAGCTGAAGAAGGCATCGGGGAAGCTTCAGGATGCTGTAGAGCTCCTTGAAAAGGCCGTTAGCCTTAAAGAGGACTTCCGGGATGACCTTATCCATACCAAACTCTACCTTGCCAACAGCTACATAGATTCTGGAAGGACGGATAAAGCTTTCAGGGTTATGAGGAAATTAGAGCTCCCCTTTCCCGTCCCTCTTTACTACTACGTTCTGTCAAAACTCTTCTACTCGGTTGGAGAGAAAGAGAAGGGGTACGGCAGTGCCCTGAAGGGGATAAAGCTCTCCCCTAAGAAGGGAGCTCCCTTCATTGAAGTGGTAGAGAAATTTGATAACCTTACAGAGGAAAAGTTAGTCCAGTTAGTTGAAGAGTCGGAGCTCTCCCCGCCGGCTGTCGGTAGGGCTGTCAGATTCTGGATAGAGAAAGGAGAGACTGAGAAGGCGATAACTCTCCTTGAAAGATTCTGGGAGAGCGGTAAGTTTGACCCTGAGCTCTTTGAAACCTATGTGAAGATTCTCTGGGAGAGCGGTAAAAGGAAAAAGGTTGCAGAAGAGATTATCTCCCTTCTCACACGGTTAAAGGAGAGGCGGAAGATTTACAAGTGTGAGAGCTGCGGCTTCAGAACGAACACCTTTGACTGGATATGTCCAAAGTGCCGGGCCTGGGAAACCCTGGAGATAGAGTGTGAGATCTAAGGAGTTCCTGAAAGCTCTGCTGAAATCTTTAAAGAGCGGTAGACTTCACAGGGTTCTTAAAGCTCTCTTGGTTCTGTTATTCCTGTTTTTCTCCTATCAGGTTTCAATCAGTGTTCTTAAGTACTGGGTAAAAGAGCGGGAAGAGCTCTCTATTGTAAGGAAGAATTTTCACTGGAGCTTTAACTGGAAAAGGGGGGAGCTCTCTTTAAAGGCGGACTACCTGTTCGTAGAGAACCCTAAGTTTTCCTGTGAACTCTTTAAGCCCGAGTTAGACGTTGACGTCTATAAAAGTCTGAGGGAGCTCCGCCCGATTGTTTTCTTCTTTGGCCTTTCAGAGGGAAGGGTCGTTCTGAAGAAGAAAAAGGGAGAAGGAAAAAAGTTAAATCTTGAGCCCCCCTTTCTTTTAGAGAAAGCGGATATCGGTAGAGTAACCTTCCAGTGGGCCGGAGGCTACGCAGTCCTTAACCGGTTTGTCTACAGTGAAAAGGAATTCTACTGTGGAGGAGTGAACGGAGAGTTTAAAGGGCAGGAGTTCTACGTTGAGCCCTTTACCGGGGTCCGTTCAGATGGTTATTTCTTTGTTCCTAATTTCTCTTTTGGTTATAGAGGTTCTAAAGTTTTCGGTAGATTGAAGGTTTACAGTTTGGGAAAGTGGGAGTTTTCAGGTAGTTGCGTTTCTTCTTATTTTGGTGGTAAGTTAAACGTAAAATATTATGGTAAATTAATAAGGGTAAACTGGAATGGAAGGGTAAAAAACGTAGATACCAAAGGTACCGGAACTGTAAGGTTTAAAGGGAAGGGAGTGGTTCTTGAAGAGGTTTCTGGCAGATTTGACGGTGCGGAGTTTTCGCTTCATGGTGAGATTGGGGAAGGGATTGACCTAAGAGGAAGAGTTCAGTCACGGCAGTTTCTGTACCAGAAATATGGGGCTGAAGGCGTTAACATAAGGTTTTCTATAAGTGGGAAGCTGGAAGACCCTAAAGTGCAGATAACGGGGAGAGTAAAGAGCCTTAAAACTCCTCAGATTGAGCTCAGGAATCTGAGAATAACCGGAGTTACAGACAGGGAAAGTGGAAAAATCTGGTGGAGCTCCCAGAACTTAGACGGGGTCATCTCACTGAACTGGAAAGGAAGGCAGGGAAAGGGAACAATAACACTCAAGCACTTTAGTATTAAAGAAATTACTGCCGTAAGAGTTTACAGTAGAAAGAAAAAATACAGAGACTGGATACCAGACTTAGCCCTTTCTGGAGACTTAAAGTTCCAGTTAGAGAAAAACAGAGTGGAGTATAAGGGTGATTTAAACGTTGAAAAGTTCAGTTTTCAGGGGTTTAAAGCCCATGGAACAGTTCGGATAAAGGGAAACTCTGAGAAGTTGAGTTTAGAGGGCAAACTTTTAGGAAAGAACGGTGGAACCGTAAGGGGTGAAACAGACGTTTTCCTGAAGAAGAGAGAAATGAGAGGTGATTATACGGTAAAGGATATTCCCGCTGAGGACTTCAAATTTTTAAAAAAGGTAGGACTCGCAGGGAAGGTAGGTGGAACTGGAAGAGTTTGGGGAAGTTTTAAAAATCCTCAGGCCGACTTCTCTGTAAGTAGTGAGAATCTGAAGTTTAAAGGTGTTAGGCTGGGAAGAGCCGCAGGAGAAGTAAAGCTGAAAGACTTTATTCTCTACGTGAGTGCAGTTACAGATAGGGGAACCCTTGATGAACTGACTCTGAAGCTGAGAGGAAAGAGGGAGCTCTCTGCAAAGGGAGAGGTAAAGGACGTTTCTGGAAAGGAGATTGAAGAGGTTTTAAAAGGCTTCAGGGTGAAAGTGCCGTTTGGTATAGAGGGATTGGGCAGCGGCAGTTTCTCTATCTACTCCGAAGATTTAAAAGAAAAGAAAGCTCTTCAGGTAGAGATTCTTATAGACAGGTTCTATGGAGTTTTTAGTTATAAAGGCTTAACGGCCAGAGGAGACGGGGAGGGGAGAATTGAGTACAGAGGTGGAAACCTTAACGTTAAGGTTTCTGGGAATTTAGAGAGAGCTCAGTTTAGAGGAAAAGTTCTAACAGGTGGAAAGTATAGAGTTGTTCTGAACGGTGGAGAACTCTCTGTTGTTCTACAGGGTAGCTGTTATGAGAGCGGCTTTCCAGAGCTTGAAAACAGTGTATCTGGCAGTTTATCCATTAACTTAAAAACGGGTCAGTTGAGAGGAAGAGGAAAGGTAAGTGGCAGATACCTGTTGAAGGGGACAGGGGAGATTGTAGGGGATGCCGGTTATTTGGTTTCTGGTGAGTTGTCTAACTTTACCGTAAAAATTTCTGGTAAATTAAACCTGACAAGCAAACTGACCGGAAAAGAAAAACTGGAAATATCGGGAGCACTTTTAGAGCCAGATAACCTCGGAACTATAAGTATTAGAGGGAAAGATACCGACCTAAAGGTGATTGCAAACGGGAAATCCTGGCAGGCCGTAGGGTTTATCAGGAATCTAAACGTTAAAACACAACAGTTAAAGGTCAGAATAAATAT
>Ga0256831_1000314_pt1 | contig 25617 bp, 22 predicted proteins | sample 132544metaG_FD_189087 | JGI IMG/M metagenome (GOLD analysis project Ga0256831, IMG submission 189087) | Hydrothermal vent microbial communities from Lau Basin, Pacific Ocean - 132-544 | ecosystem: Environmental > Aquatic > Marine > Hydrothermal vents | place: Pacific Ocean: Lau Basin | collected... | reverse complement strand
CAGAAGCAAATACCAGCTCAGTTAGGCCAGGAGATAGAGAGATAATACGTTGTGCTGTTTGTGCCAGGTGAATGGTCTGTCCGCTATCATCCACAACTGAAATACCCTCTGCCAATACCATCGAAGGAAAGCTGATGAATAAGATAAATAATAAATAGTATTTATTGAGGGGCATTATGACTCTGTCTCTGCTAGTGTGGGTACAAAAAGTGTTTGTGAGTGACTGCTTACTTGCTCTATAGGACAATGGTACAGCTGGCTGAGGTTCTCACTGTTAAGGATATCTTGGCTTGAGCCCGATAAATAATGACCATCATCAAATAATAGTAATATGTGATCGCAAAAACGATAGGCGAGATTGGGATCATGGATCACCATAATGCCACATCTTCCTGCTTTGCTATTCTGAGCGGTCTGAGTTTGCTTAAACTGTCTTTTTAATAGAGACAGTATGTCCAACTGTGCCTTAATATCCAAATGATTGACAGGCTCGTCTAATAAATAATAATTGGGGTTTTGAGTGAGTAGGGTAGCTAAATTTAAGCGTCGTTTTTCACCCCCAGACAAACTATTAATCATACGTTCACTCAATGAGGCTAAACCGACATTGTCTAGTGCCTGATAAGCTAATTGCTGGTCGTGCTGACTTTCCCACTGCCAATGGTTAATAAACGGGTGACGACCGATGAGTGTCGCCTCTAGCACAGTTGAGGGAAAATAATACTCATACTCCTGTAGCATCAGTCCTATTTCATGTGCTAGGTGACGGCGTGAGTAATGCTGGATGGGCTTATTATTTAGCTGCACCGAGCCATGATCAATGTCTTTAAGCCCCATTAGGCTATGCAACAAGGTTGTTTTGCCAACACCATTGATCCCCATAATAGCCCAAAACTCTCCTGCTCTGAACTGTATGTTTAAGTGCTGGCAGATTATTTTTCCTGCAATGCTTAAGCTGAGATCGTGAGTACTGAGTGTCTTGCTATTACTTGTAGACATTATGCAGAACGCCTCAGTAAGTAGAGAAATAGGGGGACACCGATTAATGCTGTGAGTATGCCAACGGGCAATTGTTGGGGTGCTAGTAAGGTGCGAGCCAGAGTATCAGCCAATACTAATAATAGGCCACCGGACAAGGCACTGGCAGGTAATAAAATTCGGTGATCGGTGCCAATAATAAGGCGTACTAAATGGGGGATCACCAAGCCGACAAAACCAATGCTACCGGCTAAAGTAATTGCCCCTGCGGTGAGTAAGGAGGATAAGAAAAAAATAATGATGCGTAATTGTTTACTATGAATACCTAAGCTACTGGCCTGAATATCACCCCATAATAAAATATTTAATTGTCGGGCAATGAATAATGAGGCGAGTAAACCGATGCTTAAAATAAGATAAGCGGGTAATAAGGGGCGATCATAGCTGAGATCACCCATGAGCCAGAATAACATGCCGTGGATCTTTTCTGGGGGAGCAATGACCAGTACAAAGCTGATCAATGCACCCCAGCCAGAGGCAAGAATAATACCCGTTAATAATAGCCGTGAAATGTTCCAACTGCCCTGATTATGGGAAAAACTAAAAACCAAAAAAATGGATAATAGGGCACCGAAAAATGCACTGCTGGTGAGCATAAAACTATTAAGACCCAGTAACATAGCCAGTAAGGCAACAAACGCTGAGCCACCAGAAACACCCAATACATAAGGGTCAGCCAGAGGATTTCTTAACAATACCTGCATTAATACCCCTGCCAGTGATAATAGAGCACCCGCAGCAAAGGCTGCTAAGGCGCGAGGCAAGCGAAGTTCAAAAACGATACTCTGTTGTAAAGCAGAGGCGCTACCATTGAACAAGGATACGATTTCTTGAAATGATAATGTGCTGGAGCCATTGGCTAAAGCGAAGAGAAAACTGATAAAAACGAGCGCAATCAGCAGACTTAAAAAGAAAAATGGGTGTTGTTTTAGAGTCATTATATTGCTTAGTATACAGGATGTAAGGCAATTATTGTGTGGCTTTTGAAAACGGGGCTAACGCCCCGCCGCCAATAATAACGTTACATTTCATAATGCAAAGAGGTAAAAATAAAGCGATCGGGTTGATTGTATTGATAACCGCCTTGTTTGGTCAGGACATATTGCTTATCAAAGAGGTTGTCAACCTTGGCTTTAACAGACCAATGTTTAGTAAACTGCCAACTGGCACGAATATTCATAATACCATAGCCTGCGAGTTCTTCTCGTTCATCAGTTTTATTATAACGTCTTGAGCTGGCAATTAATGAGGCGCCATAACTGAATGCACCGCTGGTCTTATCGAGTGATATATTAATATTACGTTTGCTTCGTCTTGGCAACATAAGGCCAGTTTGTTCATCCACTGGGTTAATCAGTGAGAGGTTGGCACCGAGTTGCCAGCCATATAGATTGGTTGTGACGCCCAGTTCAAAACCATCAATGTTAGCTTTGCTGACATTTTCCATCATGCTGATAGCAGGATAGGCACTGACATAGGTGATTAAATTATCCACCTTGGTTAAAAAATAATGCGCACTCCATAAGGTTTGCCCTGTGGTAATATCAACGCCAAAGTCAAAACTTTCAGACTCTTCTGGTTTTAAGTTAGGATTACCACTGAAAAAAGCATCGGCTGGCCAATAGAGATCATTAAATGTTGGCGCTTTAAATGCTGTCCCGTATGAGGTAGTAATGCGAACATTCTTGTCCAGATTAAAGCCTGTTCCTATCCCCCATGTACTATGTGAGCCAAAAGCCTCATTGTCATCAAAACGATAGGATAACTGGCTATCAAACACATCACCTGAATAGAGGTATTGGGCATACAGGGCTTTATTCCAGCGACTTTGTTCTGAATAATCGGTTGAACTATCAACCTTATCATTTTTATAGTCCACACCCAGAGTTAAGAGATCCGCTGAATCCCGTAGGGCAATATCATTTTGCCAATTAAGGAGATTGGTCTTGGTATTAAAATGGCTTTTGGGATCAACAAAATAATTATTACTGGTACCTAAATCATGATTTGAATTGTATTGCTTGTCATAGCTCTGGCTTAGGGTGAATTTGCTATCCCAGTCCTCAGTAACCTGATAAGCCAATGAACCACTCAAGACCTGATCGATAAAACGGGTATGAGTATTCTTGTCACTATAAGCATCAAATTCAGACTCTCCCTGACTCCTTAAAAATAGGCCGGATAAGCTTAATTGATCAGTAAAGTTGTGGCTGGCATTAAGTGAGAGAGAATAGTTTTCATAGGCATCATCGTCATCATCACCGAGGTTGATAGTGCCATAAGAATCTCGACCATAAAAGTCATAGCCATCGGTTTTAAAAAGACTAAGACCACCACCAAAAGAGCTGCTCTCATTACCATCTGCATAGCTGGCCGTAATTTCTTTGCTACTATCAGAGCCCAGACCAATACTGGCAGTAGCGGACTTTTTGGCTTGTTTCGTGGTGAATATTTGGATGACACCCCCTATGGCATCAGAGCCATACAAACTGGATCGGGGGCCTCGGATAATTTCGATGCGTTCAACCTGTGAAATAGGTAGATATTCAATGGCTGTCGTGCCTAGTGTTGCTGAGCCTAGAGGAACGCCATCAATTAAGTATAAGACGTGATCAGTGTTGGTGCCTCGTAAAGAAATACCGGATGTGCTACCAAAGCCACCGTTGCTAGTAAAACTAATACTTGGGGTCATCTGTAATAGCTCCGGTACGGAACTGGCCTGTAAGCGTTTGATGTCTTCTTTGTTTATGATCGTGACGGGGACTAATGTGTCATCAACCGTACGGGCACTGCGGTTGGCAGTGACATTAATCTCTGCTAATTCAGAGGGTGTTGGTTCGGCATAAGTGACCAGTGAAGAAGTGCTTAGAGCAAGTGCTATCGCACCGCTTAATAGTTTTGGCTGCAACATATAAAGGATTCCTGATAACACACGCCCCGTGTGTTCATAATGAATGAATAATAACGGGGAGGGATGTAGGAACAGGGGACGCAGACAAAAAGTAAACTGAATTAATCTTCTGAACCAACGATTGCCCACCGCGCACGTTTAAGCTAATTCCAATGGTCGGTCTCCGGGCTTATGAAGAATAAGTTTTTAGACTTATTACTGACAATCCCTTCCCATACTATGTGCTCATCTTTTTAAGAGGCATATCCTTTTAAGAAACATAGTACAGTGGTCTTTGATTGTCATACATTCATTTACCGTTGCGGGGGCAGCGTTGGTTTTGCACCAACTTCCAATTATTACCCACTGAAATGTGGCGCTTATTCTATGGTGTCATTGGCTATTTGTCAATTAAGGAAAAACTGCGCAGTCTTAAGCTTAGCTTAATTTTTTATTGCTATAATTGCATTCTTTCTATACCTATAACTAACTGATTGTGAGGCAGACTATGCTACGTTTTACCCATAGTGGCGATGATCATCCCTATCCTTTGGCTAAAAACTTTTACCGGATTGTCTTGCCCAGTATTGTTATCCTAAGTCTTATTATTTCTCTGCTGATGGGGCAAGGTAGTAAATGGTTGATAGAAAAAATTTATCTGGAACTTTCACAGAGAAAATCGGCAACTATTAATCGAGCCATTGAAAAAAAAGATGCTCAGACATGGCAGGCTATTCAAACCACGGATGATCCCATGGCACTCTATCAAACACCAGCAGGGCAACACATACTACATGCCTTAAGAGAAGAAGTGAGTGAACTAGGACTGGCTCATTTAAAAATTTACACTAAAGAAGCATTCCTAATCTATTCTAGTGAGGAAGAAGATATTGCTCATTTTGATATGAGCGATGGTTATCGACAGGCATGGAATGGTGTGAATAACCTAATAAGAAAAGAAATGAAAGATGGTAATACTCTTTATGAACTTTATGTTAGAGTGCCTAATAGTGAGCATCATATTGTTATGGAGCTTTATGAGAGCATTGGCTATTTAGATGGAGTTTCTAAACAGATCATTATTCCTGCGATTGTGCTTCCTCTCTTTGCTTTGTTGTTGATCACGGGTGTCATTGCTTATTTTGTATTACGTGCTCAAGATGATATTAATTATCGTACCAATCTGATTTCAGAGTTTCGTCACCGTTTACAGAAATTGGTATCTCAAGAGGCAGTTTCTACTTTGCGATCAACAATAGGAAAAGGGTCAGTTATTTCAAGACGAATAAAAGCCACAGTGCTTTTTTCTGACATTCGAGGGTTCACTAATTTTTGTGATTCCCAGTCTCCAGAACAAGTGGTTTCTTTTTTAAATCAGTCATTAGGCATTGTTATTGATGCAGTGAGTCAAAATAAGGGTGATGTAGACAAAATGATTGGTGATGCTGTCTTAGCGTATTTTCAAGGTAATGATGCTGAACAAAGAGCATTTGATGCTGCCCGACAAGCAATAACTATCATGAAAACTAAAAATCTTCCTAGAGGCGTAGGTATTGGCATTTATACGGGAGAAGTGTTAATTGGTACCATTGGTGCGTCAAACCGTATGGACTTTACTATTATTGGTGATACCGTTAATATTGCCTCACGTTTATGCTCTGCTGCAAAAGAAGGTGAAATTGTGATTGATCAGCAAAGTTTTCAGTACCTATTTCCTCTAAATAATAGTTTAATTGAACGGCTCAAAATTAAAGGAAAGGAGCAAGCATTAGATGTTGTCCGTATTGAGGATAAAAACTTATGTTAGTCACTTGGAGTCGTTATTTTTTTGTAGGAATTCAAGTTGAGAGATAATAAAATTGATTTTCTAAGATTTGTTGGGCTATCAATGATAGTGCTTGCTCATGTTGGGGCACCGAATATATTCTTTCAAATTAGGAACTTTGATGTCCCATTAATGGTAATAGTATCGGGCATGTCATTTGGTTTGGCTTTTAAAGGTGAACCCTTTGTCCAGTATTTATGGAAAAGAATAAAGCGTCTTATTTTTCCTGTCTGGATATTTCTAACAATATTTTTTGTGTCGGTCTACTTGTTTAAACCATCAAAAGATTATTTGAACTGGGAGATTATATTCACAAGCTACTTCTTTATAAGTGGAATAGGTTATGTTTGGATAATAAGAGTGTTTGTTTTAGTGGCGTTAGTGGCACCATTTATTTATTCACAAAGTAATAAAACGAAGAATGATGTACTATTTCTAACTCAACTATTATTTATCTATGTGATTTATGAGATATGTCGATATATCCTTCTTCCATACACATATGATGGATTAGGAAGGTATTTGTCTTTAATTTTCTTTTATTTAGTTCCTTATTCCATATTATTTGCTTTTGGCCTAACTCTTCCTAAGCTTAAGATGAAGTGCAATATCCAACTATTGTTATATTTTTCACTTTGTTTTATCAGTTTAGCTTTATATTTATGGATTACAACGGGAAGCTTTGTTTCTACACAAAATTATAAATACCCACCCTCTATCTACTATTTTTCATATGCGATAGCAATAAGCATTTTTCTTTGGCTTGTGGGTGATAGTCTTTTGGTCACCATAGAAAAATATAAGCGACTGAATCGTATTATTATATTTGTTGCCCATAATTCTATTTGGATATATCTATGGCATATACCATTAGTAAAAATAATACATCTGAATTTTTTCTTTAATTACCTGCTTGTTTTTTCTATTGCTTTGATGATTACATTTATGCAGGTAAGTTTGGTAACAAACATTCTTATTCCTGCATTACCTAATGATAAGATGAAAAAAAATGCTAAAATGATACTGACAGGCTGAATTGAGACTGTAAAAAACAAAGAGACAAGCACCAAAAAGCCTTTCGCCACCCAAGAGCTTTGAACAATCAAAATTAAATGTTTTTGTAATAGAAACAATAACCAATAAGCTTGGCAACTAGTAACTTGAGGTAATCATTTTTAGTTAAAAGTAAGGTATAACGAATAGAATTAGAACAGAAATGGTGCCCAGACCTGGAATCGAACCAGGGACACAGGGATTTTCAGTCCCTTGCTCTACCGACTGAGCTATCTGGGCAAGTAGTTAAGGCTTGCTGTTTCAACGGCGTGTATTTTGTCGTTTTTGCTTGGTACTGTCAAGAAAAAATTATATTAATTTGTATTTAATGGACTATTTGACTACGGGGATTGAGAAAAAGGGTTGAGATTAATTACAAAATAGAGTGTTTTTATAGGATATAAGACTTGATTTTTTCCTTTAAATATCGGATAATCTCCTGCTTTTAAAATTAGCCGTAATAAAAATTACTGTAATAATATATTTTCCATATTTTCAATTTTCCACACTTTTAGGAGTAGCCCCTTGGCAAATTCACCACAAGCTAAAAAACGCGCACGTCAGGCAGTTAAACGTCGTACTAGAAATGTTGCAAAACGTTCTGAGTTTCGTACCGTACTTAAAAATACAGTTTATGCTATTGATGCAGGCGATAAAGAGACTGCAATCAGCGCATATAAGGTTGCCACACCTGTGATTGATAGCATGGTAAGCAAAGGGCTTATTCATAAAAATAAGGCTGCCCGTCATAAGAGCCGTTTGAATGCTAGAATTAAGGCTTTAAGTTAAGCTCTATTAAAAACTGAGATTACGTTTTTCGCAAGAGTTTTTGCTATTTGACTATATGGAACTAAGCTCTATATAGGGGATGTATTTTTATAAGTGGGTGCTTCTATGATTAGATGCCTTTGTGAGTAGACAGTTGATAGTATACAACTGAAATAAAAAGTTAACTCTTAAGCACAGCTACTATAATAAGTACAGCTAGATTTTTAGTACAGCTAAATGTATTGTAATAAAAAAGCCGAACTCAGTGAGTTCGGCTTTTTTATTTTCTGGCTAAATTATAAAACGAGTATTGATGTGTTTAAATCCACCCTGATTGTTAGTTTAATGACCCTGCTCTCTCGTATACTCGGTTTTTTAAGAGATGTGGTGTTTGCTCGTGAATTTGCTGCTTCTGCAGGGATGGATGCCTTTCTAATTGCCTTTAAAATCCCTAATTTTATGCGTCGCCTATTTGCTGAAGGGGCGTTTAATCAAGCATTTGTGCCCACTCTGGGTGAGTATAAAGAAAATAAAGATAAAGCGGCGGTAGAAGATTTAATTGCGCATGTTTCAGGTACCTTGGGTGGCTGGCTTTTTATAATTACTTTGCTTGGGGTTATTGCCGCTCCCTTGGTCATTATGTTATTTGCTCCGGGCTATTTAGATCAACAAAACCAGTCTCAATATGACTTAACTGTGAGTTTGTTGCGCATTACCTTTCCCTATATTTTATTTATTTCTCTAGTGGCCTTTGCCGGAGGTATTTTAAATACCTATGGACATTTTGCTGTGCCTGCGTTTACCCCAGTATTACTTAATGTCGTATTAATTTCTGCTACCTATTATATTGTTCCTATGATGGAACAACCTGTTATAGGCTTGGCTATTGGTGTCTTTTTGGCAGGCCTATTGCAATTATTATTTCAATTGCCTTTTTTGGCGCGGATGGGCTTTTTGCGTTGGCCACGCTGGAATACTCAGCATATTGGGGTGAAAAAAATACTGGCCTTGATGTTGCCAGCCATATTTGGTGCATCCGTGGCGCAAATTAATTTATTACTGGACACTATCATTGCTTCTTTATTGATGACGGGCAGTATTTCATGGTTGTATTATTCTGATCGTTTAATGGAGTTTCCTCTTGGTGTCTTAGGTGTAGCACTTGCGACCGTCATTTTACCCAGTTTATCTAAACAACATATTAGTGAGTCAAAAGAAGCTTTTTCTGCCACCTTAGATAATGCCATTCGCTGGGTTATTTACCTAGGTGTGCCTTCGGCAGTAGGCTTATTTATGCTGGCAGCACCGATTATTACGACCTTATTTGGCAGTGATAAGTTTTTGCAACATGATATTGAAATGTCTGCTATGAGTTTGATGGCCTATAGCTTTGGTTTGTTGGGCTTTATTTTAGTTAAAGTGCTATTGCCAGGTTTTTATTCCCGTCAGGATACCAAAACGCCGGTAAAAATAGGTATTAAAGCGCTGATCATTAATATGATCTTCAATATTATTATTGTTCTGCCTTGGTTTTTATTAGGTTATCCGGGTGCTCATGCTGGCTTAGCGGTGGCAACATCCATATCAGCCTTTAGCAATGCCTATTTATTATACCGTTGGTTACGTCGTCATGATGTTTATCAGCCTGCTCAAGGGTGGCCTAAAGTCTGGTTGCAGGTGTTTAGCGCCAATGTGCTTATGGTGATGATTTTATGGTGGCTAAGATATGATTTGGTGCAGTGGTTAGCATGGTCAAATAGTGATCGAATTATGCATTTATTAGTCACTATTTTACTGGCGGTGAGTGCTTATTTTGCCTGTTTAATTGTTTTAGGTGTGCGAAAACATAATTTTTTCCCTACTAGCTAAATCAACTCTACTTTAAGAAGGCATATTGTTGTAGACTTATGGGTTTACATAAAACCGTGTGTTTTATCGCAAATAAAATGAGATACAAAATGGAAATAATCCGTGGTTTGCACAATTTGAGTCCGCAAAAACAGGCTTGTGTTGCTACGATAGGTAATTTTGATGGCGTGCATAGTGGTCATCAGCATATTTTGGCGCAATTAGCTCAAAAAGCAACAGAAGCACTTGTGCCCTCTTTGGTGATTATTTTTGAGCCTCAGCCACAAGAATTTTTTGTTCCACAACGTGCGCCTGCACGTCTGACTCGGTTTCGTGATAAGGCTGAAGTCATTGCTGATTGTGGTATTGATAAGCTATTGGTTATCCACTTCAATAGCGCTTTTTCACAGCTGAGTGCAGATGATTTTGTGCAACAGATCCTAGTGGACAAGCTGCGTATTTGCTATTTACAAGTGGGTGATGATTTTCAGTTTGGCAAAGAGCGGCAGGGTAATTTTTCTTTATTACAAGAACGAGGCAAGCAGCTTGGCTTTGAAGTTGAAAGCACCCCAACGTTTGCCATCGCTGATAAGCGAGTGAGTAGCACCCGTATTCGCCAAGCCTTAATGGCGGGTGATATGGAGCTGACACGGCAATTATTAAAACGTCCTTATTGGATGTCAGGCCATGTCCAACATGGTGCTAAGTTAGGCAGAACCATTGGTTTTCCAACGGCAAATATCCCTTTGCACCGCGAAACACCAGCTGTTTCAGGTGTTTTTGCGGTACGTTTATGGGGTAAGGATTTAGGGATTTGTAAAGATTCTTTAGTGCAAGATAGCAATAATACAGATTTATTAGATGATAAACAGGGTATTGATGGTATTGCTAATATTGGCTACCGTCCTACCGTTGATGGTAAAAAAGGCTTATTAGAAGTTCATCTGTTTAATTTTTCAGGTGATTTGTACGGTAACTTAGTGCATGTGGATTTTTTGCATAAGATCCGTAATGAGATGAAATTTAGCTCTTTTGAATTATTAAAAGAGCAAATCAAAAATGATGTAATAATGGCTAAGGCCTATTTTGATAGACCTTAAGCAAATAAAAGAGTGATCCATGAAAGTGAGAATGTTGTGAGCAAGCAAACGATCTATAAAGAAACTTTAAACTTACCTAAAACAAAATTCCCAATGAAGGCTAATTTGGCACAGCGTGAGCCAAATAGGTTAGCGCAATGGGAAGAGCAGGGTATTTATCAACAATTACGTGAAAAAGCGGCGGGTCGTCCCAAGTTTATTCTTCACGATGGTCCTCCTTATGCCAATGGTGATATCCATATTGGTCATGCCGTCAATAAAATCCTTAAAGATATTATTATTAAATCCCAAACCTTAGGAGGCTATGATGCGCCTTATATTCCCGGTTGGGATTGTCATGGTTTGCCAATTGAATTAAATGTAGAAAAAAAATTAGGTAAAGCAGGCGTTAAAGTTGATGCGAAAACTTTTCGTAATGGCTGTCGTGACTATGCTCGAAAGCAGGTTGAAGGGCAAAAAACAGACTTTAAACGCCTAGGTGTTATGGGTGATTGGGATAATCCCTATCTGACCATGGATTTTAATTTTGAAGCCAATATTATTCGCACCCTAGGTAAAATTATTGATAAAGGGCATTTACACAAAGGTTCTAAACCTGTGCACTGGTGTACTGACTGTGGCTCGGCATTGGCCGAAGCAGAAGTTGAATATGAAGATAAAAAATCACCTGCCATTGATGTTCGTTTTAAAGTATTAGATAAGGCCTCTGTATTGCGTTGTTTTGCAGTTGAAACAGATAGTGATAATGATATTAATGCGGTTATCTGGACAACCACACCTTGGACATTGCCTGCCAATCAGGCGGTTGCATTGCATGCTGAGTTTGACTATGTTTTGGTGAAAACGCCTAATGAGTTACTTATTTTGGCCGAGGACTTATGTGAAAGTGCTCTGCAACGCTATGGTGTCGAAAACTTTGAGATACTGGGGCGTTGTAAAGGGGCGCAACTAGAACATCAAGCCTTACAACATCCTTTTTATGATCGTCAGGTGCCTATTATTTTAGGTGATCATGTCACTGCTGATTCAGGAACCGGTGCGGTACATACGGCTCCGGGTCATGGTCAAGAAGATTATATTGTTGGCTTAGACTATGACTTGGAGGTTGATAATCCTGTCGGTGCCAATGGTTGCTTTGTGAGTGGTACCAAGCTTTTTGAGGGGCAGCATGTTTTTAAAGCCAATCCTTTAGTATTAGAGGTACTCAAAGAAAAAGGCGCTTTGTTACACCATGAAGAATTACTACATAGCTATCCCCATTGCTGGCGTCATAAAACACCGATTATTTTTCGTGCTACACCACAATGGTTTATTAGTATGGATCAAGCCGGTTTGCGTACCTTAGCCACACAAGCAGCACAAAAAACCGTTTGGTTACCTGACTGGGGCAAGGCTCGCATTGAGGGTATGTTAGAAAACCGACCTGATTGGTGTATTTCCAGACAGAGAACTTGGGGCGTACCGATTGCTGTTTTTGTGCATAATGAGACTCAGGCGTTGCACCCAGATACGCCGGCATTAATTGAAAAAGTGGCTCAGCGAGTGGCACAAAATGGTATTGATGACTGGTTTGAGATGGATGCTGTCGAATTATTGGGTGACGATGCTCAGCACTATAGCAAAGTCAGTGATACCTTGGATGTCTGGTTTGACTCAGGGGTGACTCATGCCTGTGTGATCAACCAACGTGAAGAATTGCAATTTCCTGCGGATCTCTATTTAGAAGGTTCTGATCAGCATCGTGGTTGGTTTCAGTCGTCGTTATTAACCTCTGTTGCTGTGAATGATGTTGCCCCCTATAAAGAAGTGTTGACTCATGGTTTTGTGGTGGATGCCAAGGGTAAAAAAATGTCCAAATCCAAGGGCAATGTTGTATCACCGCAGAAAATCATGAAAACTCTGGGAGCGGATATCTTGCGTTTATGGGTTTCTTCGACGGATTATACTGGCGAAGTCAGTGTTTCCGATGAAATCTTAAAACGCACGGCGGATGCCTATCGCCGTATTCGCAATACCGCCCGCTTTATGCTGGCCAATATGGATGGCTTTGAGCCAACAAAAAATCGTGTTGATGTTGAACAAATGCTACCTTTGGATCGTTGGATCACCGTAAAAGCCGAGTTTTTACAGCAAGAAATTATCGCTGCGTATGAGCAATATGACTTTCATTTAGTGTATCAAAAAGTGCATAATTTTTGTGCCATGGATTTGGGCGCATTTTACTTAGATGTTATTAAAGACCGCCAATATACGACTCAGGCCGACAGCGTTGCTAGACGTTCAGCACAAACAGCATTGCATCATATTGTTGAAGCTATGAGCCGCTGGATTGCCCCCATTTTAAGTTTTACTGCTGAAGAACTGTGGGAATTCATTCCCGGTGAGCGCACCCAATCCGTCTTTTTTGAAACATGGTATCAATTTCCACCCGAAATTCAGGATGAAATGGACGATGCCTACTGGCAACAAGTGCTAAAAGTGCGTGTCGCATGCAGTAAAGAAATGGAAAAACTGCGGGTGGATAAAACCATTGGTTCTTCTTTGGATGCAGAGATTGATTTATATTGTGATGAAAGCATGCATGCCTTGTTAAGTAAACTGGATGATGAATTGCGCTTTGTTTTGATTACCTCAGATGTGCATTTACATCACTTATCAGAAAAGCCAGCAGATGCCGTACTTATTGATGATTTTGCAGGACTGGCACTGACTGTAAAGGCATCAGAACACGCTAAATGTGTGCGTTGCTGGCATCATCGTGATGATGTGGGTCAGCATAGTGAACACCCTGAACTATGTGGTCGTTGTGTAGATAATGTTACCGGTGGTGGCGAAGTACGCCATTATGCCTAAATCTAACTATTGGCAAGGCAGACGCTTATGCTAAAGTATTTATGGCTGACTCTATTGGTGATTATTGTGGATTTATCCAGCAAAGCCATTGTTTCTGAACACTTTTATCTATATGAAGTGCTGGTGGTTATCCCCCACTGGTTTAATATAACCTTGGCACATAATTCAGGGGCTGCTTTTAGTTTTTTAGCTAATGAATCTGGTTGGCAGCGTTGGTTTTTTGCTGCTATTGCCTTATTAGTCAGTGTGGTTATTTTTTTCTGGATCAAACGCCTGCAAGCACACGAACACTGGTTGGCAATTGCACTGGCTCTTGTGCTCGGTGGTGCCCTAGGTAATTTATGGGATAGATTAACCTTGGGCTATGTGGTTGATTTTTTAGATTTCTATTACCAAAATGGTACTCAGGCAATGCATTGGCCAGCATTTAATGTCGCCGATATGGCCATTAGTATGGGTGCCTTTCTCTTAATTGTGGATGCACTTTTTAGCAAAGACAGCTCACAGCAAAAATAAGGAGATCCCTTGACCGATTCCGATTCAATCAGCACAACTAAAACAGTTAATAGAGACAGTCGTCTAAGTATCCATTTTAGTCTGACTTTGGCTGATGGTACACCAGTAGATGGTACTCAAGATGGTGAACCTATGACCTTTACCCTAGGTGATGGTTCGATGATAGCGGCCTTTGAAGAGATTCTATTAGGCTTGTCTGAGGGGGATAAACAGCAAGTGAGTCTGGATCCTAGAGATACTTTTGGTTTTCCTGATGAAGAAAATAAACACTGGATGAATCAAGCAGATTTTGCCCTAGATATTGAACTGGAAAAAGATCTTATGATTGAATTCAGCACCCCCTCTGGTGAACAACTACCAGGTATTATACTGGAGCTAAAAGAAGACCAAGTGTTGGTTGACTTTAATCACCCACTGGCAGGCTATGAGCTTATTTTTACTGCTGAAATCATCCGTATTCATTAATGCTTAGGGCTTAAGCCTTTGCTCCGATGCTTTTCCCAACAAACTCTTAGCGCCTTTACCCCAAGGAATAACTATGCAACTAAAACTTGCTAATCCCCGTGGCTTTTGTGCCGGTGTTGATCGAGCCATTGAAATAGTTGAACGGGCATTAACCTTATTTGGTTCGCCCATTTATGTTCGTCATGAGGTGGTTCATAATCGTGCGGTGGTTGAATCACTACGTGAGCGTGGGGCGTTATTTGTTGAAGAGCTTAGTGATGTGCCTGACGGTAGTATTGTCATATTCAGTGCTCATGGGGTATCAAAAGCCGTCAAAGAAGAGGCCGAACAACGAGATGTTAAAGTCTTTGATGCAACCTGTCCCTTGGTTACTAAAGTTCATTTGGAAGTGGCTCGCTTTAGTCAGGCCGGTATCGAATGTATTTTAATTGGCCATGAAGGACACCCAGAAGTGGAAGGCACAATGGGGCAATATGATCATCAAAATGGAGGACATATCTACCTAGTTGAAAAAGCAGAAGATGTCCCTTCTTTAATGGTGAATAACCCCAATAAACTTGCCTATGTCAGTCAAACCACACTCTCAATGGATGATACTGCCGATGTGATCCATGCTTTAAGGAAAAAATACCCGAAAATAAATGGCCCTAAAAAAAATGATATTTGCTATGCGACCCAAAGTCGTCAGGATGCCGTAAAATATATTTCGCAGCAGGCGGATCTGGTCTTAGTGGTCGGGTCACCCAATAGTTCTAATTCCAATCGTCTTAAAGAAGTTGCACAAAGACAGGGGATTAAAGCGTATCTTATTGATTCAGCCGAAGAAATAAAAAAAGAATGGTTGCAGGACTGCCATTATATTGGAGTGACAGCAGGGGCATCAGCACCGGAATATCTGGTTGCTGAAGTTGTTGAATGTCTCAAGAAAAAAGGTGTAAAAACTGAAAATATTGAAGTGGGTGAAAAAGAGACCGTCGTGTTTTCATTACCCAAAGAATTGCAAAGTGTATAAACTATCATTTTTCTAGGTTTATCAAGCCTGAGCGTTATTTCGCTCCAGTTACTGATTTGTTGTACAATAGCAATTTCCATTACTAAGGATAGATAGTTAACGTGTTTTCTGATCCCATACTTAGCACCGCCTTAATTATTACCGCCTATTTGTTCGGTTCTATTTCAGCCGCCATTATTGTGTGCAAAATAATGGCTTTACCTGATCCTAGAACGCAAGGCTCAAATAATCCGGGGGCGACAAATGTGTTGCGTATCGGTGGCAAAAAAGCAGCTGCCATTACGTTGATGACTGATATGCTTAAAGGGTTTATTCCGGTCTTAGTTGCTGTCTTGCTCAATAGTGATGAAGTGACTTTGGCTCTGGTCGCTATTGCTGCTTTCTTAGGGCACTTATATCCAATATTTTTTGGCTTTAAAGGAGGCAAAGGCGTTGCTACCGCACTGGGTGTTTTTCTTGCTCTTAGCTGGCCAGTGGCCTTGGCAATGATCTTGACATGGTTATTGGTTGCCTATGGTTTAAAAATATCATCCATGTCGGCACTGGTCGCATCGGCCTTATCGCCATTTTACTTTTGGTGGCTTAGTGGTTCAAATATCTTTATCATTATGTCATTCTTCATTACCGTGCTACTTTTTTGGCGCCATCGGACAAATATCAAGCGCTTGCTTGACGGCACTGAAAAATAGGTTTATTAGGCAGGCGCTTGCAATTGATCCAGTGGCCATCTTGGCGTGGTTTGAAAGCCCTTACCATCGTGTTCTCCTGCTTTTAAACGCTGTAAGCCAGCATAAGCAATCATGGCACCATTATCCGTACAAAATTGCAGTTTAGGATAAAAAATTTCTATGGAATGATCGTGGGCTAATTTTGTTAAACGGGTTCGCAAGTGCTCATTAGCACTCACACCACCGGCAATGACTATGCGTGAGTGTTGGGTTTCTTTTAATGCCCGCTTGCATTTTATACTTAAGGTATCGACTACGGCATCTTCAAACGCATAGGCAATATCTGCTTTGGTTTGTTCTGACTGATCCGATTGTGTCCAAGTATTTAAAACAAAGGTTTTCAGACCACTAAAACTCATATCTAAACCAGGACGATTGACCATAGGACGAGGAAATTTATAACGGTTTCTAACACCTTTAAGGGCTAACTTGGCAATGGCAGGGCCTCCGGGATAAGCCAAACCGAGCATCTTGGCTGTTTTATCAAAGGCTTCACCAACGGCGTCATCTAAAGATTCTCCCAATATCTTATACTGACCGATACCCTGTACATCAATGAGTAACGTGTGGCCGCCAGAAACTAATAAGGCCAGAAAAGGAAAATCAGGGGTGTGTTCTTCCAGCATAGGGGCTAATAAATGTCCCTCCATATGATGCACACCAATGCTTGGGCATTGCCAAGTCCAAGCCAGAGTGCGTCCTACGGCAGCACCCACCATGAGCGCCCCCATAAGTCCTGGCCCTGCGGTATAAGCAATGCCATCAATATCGTCACTTTGACAGTGTGCCTGTGCCATAACCTCTTGTATGAGTGGAATGATACGCCGTACATGATCTCGAGAGGCCAGTTCAGGTACAACACCACCATAGTCAGCATGTAATGCGATTTGGCTATAAAGTGCTTCGGCTAACAGGCCATGTTGATCATCATAGATTGCAATGCCTGTTTCATCACAAGATGTTTCTATTCCTAATACTTTCATTATTGTATTTTCCTCTGCTCACTGTTTTTTTTCAAGGTTTGAAAAAATAAGCAAAGATCTTTTGCATTTATTTACTCTTAGGAGTATGATCCCGTCTCTGCGTTCTGGGTCACTAGAGTCTCTTTTTAGCAGACAAAAAGAGGAAGGGCGTGGTTATAAAAAGTCAACGTATTATCTAAGCGTTGCGATAACATATTTTAAATTTTGGTAGGAGCTAGGAGTCTACATGCCATCGGTAAAAATCAAAGAAAACGAGCCATTTGACGTAGCATTACGTCGTTTTAAACGTTCTTGTGAAAAAGCAGGCGTATTATCAGAAGTGCGTCGTCGTGAGCATTATGAAAAGCCTACCGCAGTGCGTAAACGCAAAGCTGCTGCTGCTGTTAAACGCTGGCAGAAAAAGCAATCTCGTGAGATTGGTCGCCGCAAGCGCATGTACTAAATATTAATTCTTTCTTTATGATGTTCTGATAGGTGCTTTTTGAGAGTTACTTAAAGAATGTACTTTAGAAATTATTAATAGAATAAGATATTAAATTTCATAAAGCTATCATTTGATTTATGGTTTTATGTTATGAACTTATAGGCTGAAAAATATGAGCCAGACATTAAAGTCTCGTCTTCAAGATGATATGAAAAGTGCTATGCGGGCGAAGGAAAAAGATCGCCTTATTGTCATTCGTGGCACGATTTCTGCTATTAAACAGCGTGAAATTGATGAACGAATAGAACTTGATGATACGCAAATTCTGGCAATATTAGATAAGCTAGTAAAACAGCGACGGGACTCTGCCCAGCAGTTTCGTGATGCTGATCGTATCGATCTGGTTGAAAAAGAAGAAATGGAGATGGCTATACTCCAAGAGTACCTTCCTGTCGCTTTAAGCGAAACAGAAATTGCTCTATTAATTGATGATGCCATTAGTCATGTCGGTGCTCAGTCAATGCAAGATATGGGCAAAGTAATGGGCATTCTAAAACCCAAGGCTCAAGGTCGTGCTGATATGTCACATGTGAGTAGCCTAATCAAACAAAAGCTAGCGGGATAATATTCCGTATAGTGGCTTTTTCTAGTAAGTAAAATGAGTGTTTCTACTGGCCACTTTTTATAAGCAAACATCTGCTAAAATAAATTGAGTTTGAGCATCTATGGCTGGACTGATCCCTAGAGAATTTATTGATGATGTACTGGCTCATACCGATATTGTTGAAGTCATTGACAGCAGAGTGCCTTTAAGACGTTCTGGCTCTAACCACATGGCTTGTTGTCCCTTTCACGGCGAAAAAACGCCTTCCTTTAGTGTTAGCCAACCCAAACAGTTTTATCATTGCTTTGGTTGTGGTGTTAGTGGCAATGCCATTAATTTTCTAATGGAATATGAGCATTCCAGCTTTGTTGATGCGGTTGAAGAGCTAGCACAAATGGTTGGCATGCAAGTACCTAAAGTTGCCTATGATCAGAAGGCACAAAAACAGGCACCAGAACAGTTTGCATTACTGGATCAAGTGGCTAATTATTATCAACATCAAATGAAGCACCATCCTCAGGCTCAACAAGTGCAACACTATGTGCAACAAAGAGGGCTTAGTGCTGAAGTAATCAATAATTTTTGTTTGGGTTTCTCCCCCCCAGGCTGGGACAATGTTCTCAATAGCATTGGTGCGGATGATGAAGCCAAAGTTCAGGCACTTTATGCAACAGGCATGTTGATTAAACGTGATGAAGAACAAAATACCCCTCAAAAGCAACATTATAAACAACAATCTGCCTACTATGATCGTTTTAGAGAACGCCTTATGTTTCCTATTCGGGATCGACGTGGCCGGACGATTGCATTTGGTGGGCGAATTTTAGGTGATGGCAAACCTAAATATTTGAATTCACCAGAAACTTCATTGTTTCATAAAGGCCAGCAACTCTATGGCCTGTATGAGCTGAAGCAGAAATTACGCAAGATTGAAAAAATACTGGTTGTAGAAGGCTATATGGATGTTGTTTCTTTGGCCCAATATGGTATTGATTATAGTGTCGCCACATTAGGCACAGCAACAACCGCAGAACATTTGCAGATACTCTTTCGTCTTTGTGATGAAGTATTTTTTTGCTTCGATGGTGATAGAGCAGGTAGGGATGCTGCATGGCGAGCAATGAGCAATGCCTTAGTTGCCATAAAGCCCGGCAAACAAGCGTATTTTATGTTTCTTCCTGATGGTGAAGATCCTGATACGCTGGTAAGAGCACAGGGTAAGGATGGTTTTGAAGAACAAATGACTCATGCTATGACTTTTTCAGAGTTCTTTTTTGATAGCTTAATGCAAGACATCAATATGGATTCCTTAGATGGTCGTTCAAAACTGATTGATTTAAGTCAGCCTTATCTAGAAAAAATACCCCAAGGTGCTTTTCAAACCTTAATGGTGTCTAAGCTATCAGAATTATCTGAAATTGATATAAGTCGTTTGGAGCAACTACTTGGTTTTAGTACCTCACAGAGAGCAAATAATAAGTCTCAGAATCGAAAAAGTATTTTTACTGAACAAGCCGCCTATAATAAAAGCAAAGGCGTAACAAGAGAAGCGCCTTCACCGATTAAAAATGCCATTACATACTTGTTGCAATACCCTTATTTAGCAGCACAGGTAGGTGATCCTGGGCGCTTTATGGCATTAGAGTTGGAACATGTCGTTGTTTTTGTCAAGCTACTTGATTTATTACAGAATGAGCCCAATTTAACAACAGCGAGGATCTTGACTCATTGGCAGCATAATGAGCATTATCAATACTTGTGTTCACTTGCTGTTGAGCCTTTATTAATTACCGATGAGAAAGCAATTAATCGAGAGTTTTATGATATATTACAATTGCTTATGAGACGTTTGCATCAGCAACGTCTTACTCAATTACAGCGTAAATTACGGCAACAGGGTCTGGGAAAATCACAAATGAATGAATTTTCCTCCTTGCTGTCAAAGTTAAAATCAGATTAAGTTTCTACCATTAAACTTTTTATGGATATTTTATATCGTCTACTCGCAGAATAGTGCTCTATATGTTAAAATGGCAAGTTACTTTTTCCTTTTATTCGTTTTTATTTACTTTTTATTCTAAAAGTTGTTTTGAAACTTTATCTTAACTCGTATTTAAAATAATGCATTCTATCAAGTGATAATATTTTATGGATCAAACCACTCAACAATCTAAAATAAAAATTCTTATCGAGCGCGGTAAAGAACAGGGGTATTTAACGTATGCAGAAGTGAATGATCATCTGCCTAACGATATTTTAGAGCCGGAGCAAATTGAAGACATCATTGCGATGATCAATGACATGGGGATTAAAGTTGTTGAAGCCGCTCCTGATGCTGACGATTTAATTGTTGAAGGTTCTTCAACAGACACCACAGACGATGATGCCGTTGAGGAAGCAGCGGCAGCACTTGCCTCTATGGATTCAGAGTTTGGTCGTACCACCGATCCTGTTCGCATGTACATGCGCGAAATGGGTTCTGTTGAGTTATTAACTCGTCAGGGTGAAATTAAAATTGCTAAGCGTATTGAAGAAGGCATGAAGCAAATGTATAGCGCATTAGCCTCATACCCAGCAACCATTGGTTTGTTGTTAGCAGAATACGATAAAATTGCACTTGAAGAACGTAAAATCACAGACATCCTTAGCGGTACAGGTTTTGCCCTACTTGAAGAAGAAGACATCGAAGATCATTTGTTAGCTAACCCTGCATCAACACCTAATGATTCCAAAGATGATGACGATGAAGAAGACAAAGAGCCAGTCGGACCTGATATGGAGCTTGTTAAAGAACATTTTGAGCACATTCGTACTTTGAATGAAAAGCTTTTATGTTTAGAAGAAGGTGATGGCTACGATAGTGATGATTGTAAGGTCTTGCGTGCAGAGATGGCTGAGGCATTTATGAAACTTAAGCGTACCCATAAGCTTAATGATCGTATGATTGCTGCTTTGCGTTTATTAATCGAACGTATTCGTATGCATGAAAAAATAATACTAACAGCTTGTGTTGACAAAGCACGCATGCCAAGAAAAGAATTTATCACCTCTTTCCCTAAAAATGAGACCGATCTAAATTGGTTGGATATGCACATTGAAAAAGGCGATGCTTACTCAGAGGTTCTGAAAGAGCATGCAGATGAAATCAGAAAAGCACAAAGAAAACTCGTTGCTATCGGTAAAGAATGCCGTATGAGTATTTCAGGCATTAAAGATGTTAACCGACAAATGTCTATTGGTGAAGCCAAAGCACGTCGTGCTAAAAAAGAAATGGTTGAAGCTAATTTACGTCTGGTTATCTCCATTGCTAAAAAATACACCAACCGCGGCTTACAATTTTTAGATCTGATTCAAGAAGGCAATATCGGCTTAATGAAAGCGGTCGATAAATTTGAATACCGCCGTGGTTATAAATTTTCTACCTATGCAACATGGTGGATCAGACAGGCAATTACTCGTTCTATTGCCGATCAGGCTCGTACCATTCGTATCCCCGTGCATATGATTGAAACCATTAACAAGCTAAATCGTGTGTCTCGTCAACTATTACAAGAAAAAGGGCGTGAAGCAACACCAGAAGAACTGGCAGAAAAAATGGAAATGCCAGAAGATAAAGTACGTAAAGTGCTTAAAATTGCCAAAGAACCTATTTCAATGGAAACCCCCATTGGTGATGATGAAGATTCACATCTAGGCGATTTTATTGAAGATCAGAATATTCAATCACCTTCTGAAACGGCGAATACAACTGGCTTAAAAAATGCGACCAAGAATATTTTAGAGGGTCTGACCGCCAGAGAATCTAAAGTATTAAGAATGCGTTTTGGTATTGATATGAATACTGATCATACCTTAGAAGAAGTCGGCAAACAGTTTGATGTCACGCGTGAACGTATCCGCCAAATTGAAGCCAAAGCACTGCGTAAATTACGTCATCCAACACGTTCAGAAACACTACGCAGTTTTATGCGCGAAGACTAAAATGTCACTATATAAGCTGGTCATATTATAAAGAACCCTTTATAATACCCAGCTTCTTAAATCACCCTCTTCGGGCCTGTAGCTCAGTTGGTTAGAGCATCCGACTCATAATCGGCAGGTCGAGCGTTCGAGTCGCTCCAGGCCCACCATATTAAAAACCCTTGTATATCAATAGATTGCAAGGGTTTTTTGTTGCCATGGCTCCTATTTTTAATTTAGAGAAAAATCAAAAAGTACACACAGGATTAAAAAATTATTTTTTTAAGTCAGTATTATGCAAAGCACTTTATTAATTTCTATGACGGCCTCTTGCTTTTCAAGGGTTTTATTTGTGTGTTTTATAGTTGTTTATTCCACATATCCTGATCCATTTCAATATACACATAATTAAGAGCATTGAGTCTGACTTGATAGAAAGCCTCTTCTTGCTCTTTTAGATCACGGATGCTACACATTTTTGCAAATTGCATTAGTATCTGTTCTGCACGTATATTATGAGAAACAGGCTCTTTAATTAACGGAAGCATTTATAATATGCATCTTGTGTATGCGTGTGTATAATAAAGCAATGAACAGCAAAGAAATCATTAAAAGGCTTAAAGCCGATGGGTGGGAAAAAGTAGGTGGCAAAGGTGATCATGAAAAATTTAAGCACCCTGAAAAATCTGCTCACGTTGTTGTACCTCATCCAAGAAAAGATATTGCGATTGGAACCTTAAGAAATATTTACCGGCAAGCTGGCTGGGATTGGAGTTAATTAATTATGCTATATCCTGTTTACGTCCATATGGGGGATGAAACCCATGCTTATGGTGCTACCATACCTGATTTCCCAGGTTGTTTTTCTGCATCAGACAATTGGGAAGCTTTGCCTAGTATGATTCAAGAAGCTGTGGAGCTTTATTGTGATGGTGAAGACATGAGCATTCCAACCCCCAGCACATTAGATGATTTAATGAAGAATAATGATTATCAGGATGGGCTTTGGATCATGCTAGATATTGATATTTCAGCCTTAAATACTAAGTCTGTACGCTTAAATATCTCCCTTCCTGCCAATGTGGTGGCCAAAATGGATGATTATGCCTTCAAACACCATATGACCCGAAGTGCTTTAATTGCTAAGGCTACTACCAGCTTAATGGAGCAATAAGGCTTGATTTAGAGGAGTCTTTTATCTGGGATGTTGCAAAAAATATTATGAGTTAATAAAAGTAAAAGCTTATAGGATACACCTTTTTTTGACCCAGCCAGTCAAAAACGTCTTAAATTTTTAAAAGCCAGCTATAACGAAATATACCTACCTAAGTCCAGCAAAAATTGGTGTCTGACACATTGCAGTCTGAGCAACGTATAGCGGCATCAATAAAAAATAGTTTTCGCACTGTTTTTCCTTCAAACTAAAAAAATGAAAAAAAGTGAATTATTTTTGAACTTTTTCTCATTTCATCGATCAGATCAGTAGACTCACAACAAAATTGGGAAACTGAAATGTTCACACAACACTTTGAATTAATCCAAAAGGCTGATTAGATATTGGCCTCCTTAACTAAAACTAAAAAGCACCTGAGCTTTAATGCATTACGGATGGCAGTGACTTCACATTTTCAGGCGATTAAAGATGAACGCCAACAAAGTAAATGTGGTTATAGCCAAACAGAAGCCCTGATGAGTGCATTGCCTTCATAGGCCCTACTTTTGGTGTCTGTATGTATTTTCAAGAACCCTCTCTTACACAATTTCAGTTGCGAATGGAAGAAGAACTTCATAAAAATAATTTACGGACTTTATTTGGTGTTGAAAATATTCCTCAAAATAGTCAGCTACTAGACATACTGGATGCTATACCCAGTGAAGAATTCGTGCCTATCTTTAAGGATTTTTTTGAACGTCTAAGACGACATAAACATTTAGAAGATTATGCTCTCTTTCCTAATACATTACTGTGTGTGATTGATGGTACACAGTACCACAGCTCAAAAGACATTCATTGTGAGCAATGCCTGCATAAAGAACACAAAAGTGGTGAGATCAACTATAGCCATGCAGTATTACAAGGTGCCATCATGCACCCCAATAAAAAACAGGTATTGCCGGTCATGCCTGAAGCGATCCAAAACAAAGATGGAACAAAAAAACAAGACTGAGAAAGTAATGCTGCTAAACGCTTTATAACCCATCTAAAAAAAGCCCATCCTTGACAGATTTTTGCTATCTGTGGTGATGCTCTAATGTCACATAAGCCAATGATTGAAACAATTAAAGAAAATGGCATGCACTACCTATTGGTTGCCAAACTAGGTGATCATATCTACCTCTTTGAATGGATCAATGATTTCTCAGCACTACCCTATCTTGAAATTATTGATGATAAAGGTCGTACACATCAATATCGCTGGAAAAATTCCGTGCCATTGCATGGTAAAGCCAATGCGGTCAGTGTCAACTTTCTTGAATATCATTTGATTAACCCAGAAGGTAAAGTCATCTATCGCAACAGCGGGGTAACTGACTTTCAAATCAGAGAACAAAATATTATCCAATTGGTTCAGGCTGGACGTTGCAGATGGAAGATTGAGAATGAGTGTTTTAATACGCTGAAAAACCAAGGCTATTATATTGAACATAATGATGGTCACGGTAAAAAACATCTCAGCTATAACATGTACCTGCTTACCTTATTTGTAGTAGCTCAGACTTCATCAAATATTTGAACTGACGGATGGCGCCTATCAGGCCTGCCGAATAACAGCAGGCTCTAAGCGCTATTTATGGGAAGTTTTCAGAGGAACAATCCGCTTTCTTGTTATGGACTCATGGGAAGAAATGATGGATTTGTATTTAAATCCAGATGACTACGAGGTAATCAAAACGAAAAAATCTTAAACCCAATTGATTGGAAGAATGCACTTGAGTATGTAACTCGATCTGTGCCTGCTATTTAATCAGGTTAAACCTAGTTGTTCACAGAAGGTGCCATAATTTTTAAAAAAGTCTGATTTAGGCTAACAGATGAAGTTTAAGTGGCTTCACCGATTTTTGCTGCCCTACACAACTTAACCTCGTCTTGTATTCTACAGTCTACCCACAAACTCAGCTACTGGGTATTAAAGCTATTTTCATAGCTATCACATAAAGTCCACATTTGAATATCGGGTTCGTCCAACAAATGGTTCAGATTGTGGTTCGCTCTGCTCTTACAATCTAACCTTATTCGTTATGCTTTATTCGTGACCATTCTGAAATTTAGCTCAGAAAATCTTTTTGATATTTTATCAAGATTTTTTTCAATAGCACCAATCCCTCGACCAGAAAATTCATAATCTTGAACCCCTTCAAGCAAAAGTAGTTCAAATGCTGTCGAGGTAACCCAATTAACATCTGTTTGATAACCACAAACAGCTAGAGCACCAGTTGACTTGATAAAGTTTTTAATAAATCTTTTGTCTATATTCAACGTGTTACATGATGCAAAAATAATAATACGATTTTTACACTTATCTTTCAAAATTTCAGATAACCTTAGAAG
>Ga0256831_1000313_pt1 | contig 25684 bp, 28 predicted proteins | sample 132544metaG_FD_189087 | JGI IMG/M metagenome (GOLD analysis project Ga0256831, IMG submission 189087) | Hydrothermal vent microbial communities from Lau Basin, Pacific Ocean - 132-544 | ecosystem: Environmental > Aquatic > Marine > Hydrothermal vents | place: Pacific Ocean: Lau Basin | collected... | reverse complement strand
CTGAGCGGATTGAAACACTTGTTTTCTCTGGGTGTGGCCCAAGGCTCGGTCTCTTCGAAGCCTTTTACCTTGACAAGAGTATTGAACCTCCATATTACTCTCTCGATGGGGCATGTACATGCCGCGTTCAGTTCCACGAGCGCTTCACTGAATAGGTTGTAATCCTTAAAGTCTGTCCATTCCTTTACAGGCGTTAGAACTGAGAGCTTCCAGGTTGCATTGGTCATTGGGATGTACTGGATCCCAAAGTAGACATTCCCAGGCGGCAGTTCCAACTCTCTCGCCTGTGGCCAACACTTCCGCTGGTGTACCGGCAAGGTTTCGCTCCCTAGGTCGGGCCAGTAGTAACTATTTCCGCTTTTATTTGAGTCGGACACAATGTAAGTTGTGAAACCTCCTATGGAACAAGGTACCGTCAGGTTAAACTTTTCCGGCCAGTACGCAAGATAAGCTTTCCAGCCCTCTGGTTCTCCTGTTGTGCGGTTTATTGGCGGGTATATTATGAAACGATCATTGAACATTGTTTTTGGGTCATTAATAAGCATGATTGTCTGTCCTATCCACTGCCCGAGATGCTCTTTTTGGGTATTCCCATTCAGATTAAGATTGCATGTTCCGTCTACCCCGTTCGGATCATAGAGGTTAAAAGTGGTGTTTAATGCCATTATCACCCCCAATGCAGCTAAAAAAATTAAAAAAATGAAAATTCCAGCGAGTTTAAGTTTTTTCATGTGCCCTTCACCCCTTGTAAATGGGTCTGACTATGGTTAATGCCGGATTGTTAATGCTTCCGAGATATATCCATGCAGTATATGGGCTGTCTACGGTGGTGTGAACGTAAATATACTTGGAACCGTCACTGTATGCCTTATATCCTGTAACAGTGACTGAATGATATACACCAAATCCCTGGGACGGCCACCTAAACGTGCCATCTTCACTTTGTCCACTACTGGAGGTTAATATTGCCGGCCTATTCATATCGATTTCACTTTTGACATACGTGTATAACTGAAGATTTGTAGAGGGATACAGTGTGAATGCATCATAGTCATATTTGGGTTTTCGGTATATTGATCCCTCATTGTAAACTTCTAATGCCTTTTCATAAAACTGCTCAATTCCCGGTGCAATATTTGAGGTACTTGTCCACTCCCCTTGCGTTTGCATGGTCATGTGGAGTATGTCTATAACCGCTTCGCGATACCAGCTGTCGCGATACTGGATTTCATAGTATGCTACTATCATTGAACCAGCTATCGGAGCACATCCATCGTAATCTGTCCAGGGATCAGGATTGGGGCCCACGAATGAGTAGTATCCACTTGATGACAAAACTTTTGGAACGAGGATGCTGTTGGATCCTGGTGGGCTTGGATCAGCTCCACCACTATCGGTAGAGGTCCATGAAGGTACAGTATAAAGCACTTTATATTCTGTTGCCGTTGCAGTAGCCCCAAATGTAAATGTCTCTGATACTTTTTTGTCCGTGAGCATCTTTGTTTGCAACACTTCCCAGCCTCCAGCATTTTTGGGTATATTGCCTTCAATTGAGAGTTTGTAGGTGTTTGGTTTTCGGTACTCTCTGCCTTTCATGTCCACAACCTTGTCTCCAGCTAGGATGCCGTAGTTTAACCCGCTGAAGTATGCAAAGTGGTAGGTTTTTACTCCTTTCCTCGCCGCGAGTTCTTTCACCAGGTCGCTTGGGGTCTTCTCACCAAAGCCCGCCTCCAGGATTGCCGGTGGCAGGTTCCTGTTGGCAGAAACGATTATGTATCCTATGGTCTTGCCGTTCCTCATCATTCTGAATTCGTAGGCTGCCAATCTACTGTCAGGGAAGTAGAGGGGTGTTGGGTTGGTTGGAACTGCCCCGTTGAATTCTGGGAACTTGTGGAGTTCCCTGAGCGCGAGTGCCTTGACTGTGGCTAAGGGCACTGCCTCCGGCTTGTCAACCGGTGCCGCCGTCACGACCCCCCCCAACAGGAGGAGTCCGACAAGTAATACTATCGGGACTTTCCAGTCCATAACCTGCACCTCCAATTCCATAACCTGCACCTCCAATAGGAGGTTGCGTTACGAAATATGCCGTTAGATTATTTAACCCTTTCTATCACTCAAAGTGGGGTTCTGGCTAAAACCAAGTTATGTCAAGGCGAACCACATACGATTTTATATAATACCCACTACACGGGGTTCTTAAAATCTCAAGATAACAGCGCTCGTTGACTGCCGGGGACTCCAACAGAAGTTGATGCAAAACGAATACACGCAAGGGTTTAAAACTCCCAACCCTTTTATACTCCAGGTACAAAAACCAGAAGGGTGATGACGATGAAAGCTTACATCGCTGAAAACGTTAGGGGCGTTTACGCCTTTGACGAGAACGGTAACACCGTCGCAAACAGGCCGTTTTCAAAGAAACCAGAGGTGAGCCTCGATAAGCTGCTGAAGGGCGAGCCCGTGGAGGAGCTCATCGAACTGATGGAGGGGCTCGGGGAGAAAGGCTACACCGAGTTCGTCGTGGAGGACACGGAACTCGCGAGGAACCTTAAGGAACTCGGATACAATGCGACGGCGGAGTTCCCGAACGTGGCCGGGGAAAGGCTCCGCTCAAACCCGGAGGAGTTCCTCGGGGAGAGGTGGTTCGACGAGTACTTTACAGTGGGTGTGGCATTAACCAGGCTTCGGATACAGGAGCAGAGCGGCGCGCGCGACAAGATGATAATCCAGGCCATAGAGGCACTGGACGACATCGACAAGGTCGTGAATTTACTCGTTTCCCGCCTGAGGGAGTGGTACGGTCTCCACTTCCCGGAGCTTGACGAGATCCTGCCGAAGCACGAGCAGTACGTGGCCTTCGTGAGCGCGGTGGGTTCGAGGGAGAACGCGACAGAGGAGAAGCTCAAAGACCTTGGACTTCCCGAGTCGAAGATCGAGAAGATACTGAAGGCAGCGGAAAAGTCAATGGGTGCTCCCCTCGGCAAGTTTGACGAGGAGATAATCAGGAAGCTCGCCCGGGAGATAAACGATCTCTACAAACTAAGGAGGCAGATAGAGGACTATCTCGAGATGGCCATGGACGAAGTAGCTCCTAACCTCAAGGCCCTCGTCGGAGCAAAGCTGGCCGCGAGGCTGATGAGCCTTGCCGGCGGTCTCAAAGAACTCGCGATGATGCCCGCCTCAACAATCCAGGTGCTCGGAGCGGAGAAGGCTCTGTTCAGGCACCTCAGAACCGGCGCGAAACCTCCAAAGCACGGTGTCATCTTCCAGTATCCGGCTATAAACCGCTCGCCCTGGTGGCAGAGGGGCAAGATAGCGAGGGCTTTGGCCGGAAAGCTGGCCATAGCGGCGCGCGTTGACTACTTCTCGGGCGAGTACATAGCGGAAGAGCTGAAGCAGGAACTCGAAAGGCGCATACAGGAGATAAAGGAAAAGTACCCGAATCCGCCAAAGAGGAAGGCAAAGCCCGAGAAGAAAAAGAAGGAGAAGCCCAGGGGCAAAAAGAAGGGCAGGAAGTTCGAGAGGAAGGAGAAGGTCAAGGGCAAGAAAAAGGAAAAGGGTGGAAAGGACAAGAAGTCTAGGAAGAAGAAAGCTAAGAAGAGGTGATCGAAATGAAGGTTAAGAAGCACAGGTTTCCGGGCGTGTACATCGTCGTTGACGACGACGGAAGCGAGAAGATAGCAACCAAGAACCTGGTCCCAGGCCAGAGGGTCTACGGCGAGAGGCTGATAAGGTTCAACGGAGAGGAATACAGGATCTGGAACCCGACGAGATCGAAGCTGGCGGCCGCGATCCTCAACGGCCTCAAGAACTTCCCGATAAAACCCGGTTCAACCGTTTTATACCTCGGAGTGGCGAGCGGAACGACCGCTTCGCACGTCAGCGACATAGTCGGATGGGAGGGCAAGGTCTTTGGAGTGGAGTTTTCGCCGAGGGTTTTGAGGGAGCTCGTCCCCATAGTGGAGGAGAGAAGGAACATTGTCCCCATTCTCGGCGATGCGACCAAGCCGGAAGGCTACCGCGCCCTCGTCCCAAAGGTGGACGTCATCTTCGAGGACGTGGCCCAGCCGACTCAGGCGAAGATCCTCATAGACAACGCGAAAGTATATCTCAAGAGCGGCGGCTACGGCATGATCTCGGTCAAGAGCCGGAGCATTGACGTGACGAAGGAACCGGAGGAGGTTTTTGAAGAGGTCGAAAAGGAACTCTCCAGATACTTCGAGGTCGTGGAGAGGGTCTCGCTTGAACCCTACGAGAAGGACCACGCGCTGTTCGTTGTCAGAAAACCCTGAGACCCCCTTCAAATTTTTATCGCCGATCGTCGAAAAAGGTTTTTACTTTCACCGAAAGGCTTTTATAACTTCTCCCTGAACCCCATGCGATGTTACTCTCAGCTCTTGTGGGTGGTACGCCATGGGAAAACTCCTGAAACCGAACCGCGAGGTTGGTATCGTCGGCTACGGCGCCTACGTGCCGATGTATAGAATAAGAGCCGAGGAGATCGGAAGGGTCTGGGGGGTTTCGAGGTTCCCCATCGAAGAGAAGGCCGTTCCGGGTCTCGACGAAGATGCACTCACGATAGGACTGGAGGCAGCAAGGAACGCTCTGAGGAGGGCCGGTGTTGATCCCGAACTGATAAGGGCCGTATGGTTCGGGAGCGAGAGCAAGCCCTACGCGGTGAAACCAACGGGGACCGTCATAGCCGAGGCCATAGGGGCGACGCCCGACGTGAGCACCGCCGACTTCGAGTTCGCATGTAAAGCTGGAACCGAAGCGCTTCAGGCGGCGATAGGATTCGTCGGTTCGGGAATGGCGGACTATGCGATGGCCATCGGTGCCGACACCTCCCAGGGGAGGCCAGGGGACCACCTCGAGTTTACCGCCGGAGCCGGGGGTGCTGCTTTCATAGTCGGCCCGAAGAGCTCCGAGACCCTTGCCTACTTCGAGGCGAGCTACTCCTACGTGACCGACACTCCGGACTTCTGGAGGAGGCAGCACGAGCACTACCCGAGGCACGGCAACAGGTTCACCGGTGAGCCTGCCTACTTCCATCACATAATAAACGCCGCCAGAACGCTGATGGAAGAGCTCGGCTACTCCCCCAACGACTTCGACTACGCCGTCTTCCACCAGCCCAACGTCAAGTTTCCCCTCACCGTCGGGAAGATGCTCGGCATCCCGAGGGAGAAGATCCTCCCCGGACTGCTGACGGGAATCATCGGCAACACATACAGCGGCGCCACGATGGTCGGTGTCTCGGCGGTTCTCGACATAGCAAAGCCCGGCGACAGAATCCTGTGGGTCTCCTTCGGTTCGGGAGCGGGAAGCGACGCCTTCAGCGTCGTCGTTCAGGACGCGATAGAGGAGAAGAGGGATTTGGCTCCAAAGACCATGGACTACGTGAACAGGAAGAGGTACATAGACTACGCCCTCTACGCGAAGGCGAGGAGGAAGTACATCGTTTGAGGTGGTCGAGATGAGGAAGGCGGTCATAATAGGCGCCGGAATGGTTCCGGTCAGCGAGCACTGGAAGCTCTCACTCAGGGACATGGCCGTTGAGGCACTCCTCAACGCGATGGACGACGCTGGAATCGACAAGGTGGATTCCCTCTACGTCGGGAACATGGCCTCCGGTTCGTTCGTCGAGCAGGAGAACCTTGGCGCGCTCATAGCGGACTGGGCTGGTTTGGGGCACATACCAGCGGTTAAGGTCGAAGCGGCCTGCGCCAGCGGCGGTGCAGCCGTCCAGGAGGGTGCGAAGGCCGTCATGAGCGGCCTTGAGGATGTGGTCGCCGTCGTCGGCGTCGAGAAGATGACGGATGCGTGGCCGAGCGACGCGACACGCTACCTAGCTTACGCCGCCGATGCTGACTGGGAGCTCTTCCACGGGGCGAGCTTCGTAGCTTTGAACGCGCTCATAATGAGGCTCTACATGAAGGAGTACAATTACACCGAGGAAGATCTGGCACTCTTCGCGGTCAACGCCCACGCCAACGGTGCCAAGAATCCCTACGCGATGTTTAGAAGGCCAATCAGCGTTGAGACCGTCATGAAGAGCCCCTACGTTGCCGATCCGGTAAAGCTCTTCGATGCATCGCCGGTCTGCGACGGTTCGGCAGCTGTGATAATCACCACACCGGAGAAGGCGAAGGAACTCGGCGTTCCGAAGGAGAAGTGGGTCGAGGTGGCGGGAATGGGCAGGGCCATAGACACTATCAACCTCGCCAACAGGGAGGATTTCCTGACGTTGACGGCCGCCAAGATTGCAGCTGAAAGGGCCTACGGAATGGCCGGGGTTACCCCGAAGGAGGTTGACTTCTTCGAGGTTCATGATGCGTTCACCGTGATGGCCGCTTTAAGCCTTGAGGCCCTCGGCGTGGCGAAGAAGGGGGAGGGCGCCAAGCTAGCCAGAGAGGGTCAGATAGCGATTGACGGGGATTATCCAATACAGACGATGGGCGGACTGAAGAGCAGAGGCCACCCGGTTGGAGCTACCGGAGTTTACCAGACGGTTGAAGCAGTACTCCAGCTCCGCGGTGAGGCACCCGAGGGGATACAGGTCCCCGATGCTGAAATTGGCCTGACCCAGAACATAGGTGGTACCGGCTCCAACATAACGGTCAACGTCCTCAGGAGGGTCTGAAATGGGGAAACCGATGCAGGTTTCCAGGTACTGGAGACACTTCCCCGAAAAATACGGATTAATAGGCGGGAAGTGCGAGAACGGCCATCTGATGTTTCCGAAGAGGGAAGTTTGTCCTGTCTGCGGCTCAAGGAAGGTTGAGGAGCACCGGTTCAGCGGAAAGGGTAAGGTGGTGAGCTGGACGATAGTGAGAAACCCGCCGAGCGGGTTCGAGTACTACAAACCCTACCCCCTCGCCCTGGTTCAGCTCGAGGAGGGGCCAGTGGTTTTGGCCCAGCTGACCGATGTTGACCCGGGGGAGATCGACTTCGGCATGGAGGTCGAGATGGTCACCAGAAAGGTCAGGGAGTTCGACGAGGACGGGCTAATCCTCTACGCCTACAAATTCAGACCGGTTCTGAAGTGAGGAATCGGTCCACCCTACTTTTTCTTTCGGTACTTGAGCTGGATAGCGGAAGCCGCTGAGAGGAGCGGGGAGATAATGGAAGATGCGGGGCCTCAAGCCCTCTCTATCTTCATCCTATCCCCGCTCTCGAATTCCATCTCAAGCTTTCCGCGTTCCATTCTGACCTTCACGCCGTCGACAACAGTCTCTATCTTCCCCTTCTCGGCTTCAACCCCGAGCATCTCCGCGATTTCATTGACGCTCTTGAGCGAGCCGTTTATTGTGGTCTCTATCGTCTCACCATCACTCACGATGGTGACCCTCAGCTTTCCCTTTCCCTCCCGTATGAAGCTCTCCTCCTTCAACTCCCTCACCCTCTCCGGCTGGGGCGGTTTTATGCAGGGCATCATCATCACCCCCGTAAACTCGCCCCGACCCTTTATCATCCTTTCGGATATCCCTGATCATCCTCACCCATATCCCGTTCTGCCCCGCTCTCCTGAAGCCGTGGGCTTTGTAGAACCCGATCGCTCCTTCGTTCTTCTCACCGACCCAGAGTTCCACCCTGTCGTTGTGTTCTCCCAGGTAATCGGGGCACTTTTTCATCAGCCTGCGCCCTATCCCGCGCCCCTGGAACTTTTTGTCCACCGCGAATTCGTGTACCGCACCCACGGTTTTTCCCTCCTGCCCGCTGTACCAGTCGTTATCGCAGACTATGAAACCAACTATCTCGTCGCCGACCTTCGCCACGAAGAAGCCGTCTTTTGCCCTGTTCCAGCACCACCGCAGGTAGCGCTTGGCATATCTAACGCCTTCGCCACCGTACTCCCGCATTCCCTCGTAGGCACTCATGTAGATTTCCACGAGTCTTTCCAGGGTCTTTTCGTCAAGTTCCCGAAGGCGCTCTATCCTCACTTCCGGCATCGGAATAAGCTCATCGTGGGGTTTAAAAAGCCTGACTCCGAGCCCCAGGTAGAACAAGAGGGTGATGATGATGGCGAAGAGCAAACCCAGATACTGCGAGATATGCGGAGCGCCGATAAGGGGACAGGGTCACAGAATAAGAATCGAGGGCGCGGAGGTTCTCGTCTGCGACCGCTGTTACGAGAAGTACGGGGGCAAGAAGCCCGGAACCTTCAGCATAATGCCAACGGGAAGGCAGCCGAGGAGACGAACGTACTCAAGCCCGAGACCCAAGCCTGCCCCAAAGCCCCGGAAGGAGAGACCGCTCTACACCGAGGAAATCGTTGAAGACTATGCCGAGAGGGTTTACCAGGCCATACAGCGTTCGAAGAAGAGCTACCAGGAGCTGGCCCAGGAGATAGGGCTTTCAATGAACGATCTCCGCGCTATAGCCCACGGCCACCGCGAGCCAACCATAAAGGAGGCCAGGAAGCTGGAGAGGTACTTCGGGATAAAGCTCATCGAGAGCGCGGAGACCGAACCGGTGGAGAAGAAGACCATTCCGAGGGACTATGAGCCTACCCTCGGCGATATAGCCAACGTCCGGATCAAGAAGCGGAAGAGGTAACTAAAACCCTCCCCCCAGTTCCTTCTTTCCGCGCCCCCCTGTTCTGGTCTTCTTCGGCGGATGGAAACCGCGGAGCTTCTCAAAGGTTCCCCAAAGACGCATCAGCTCCTCCCAGGCCTCGCTGTCGGGCGGGATCACCAGCACGTGGGCGGGGGGATGTATGTCCCGCAGCCGGCCTATGGCCTTTGAGGGCGGGAAATCCACCTGCGCAACGACGTGGGCCCGAAACCTCCTCCTCGGCTTCTCACCGCTCACCCTCTCAACGACCCAATCCGAGAGGGCGGGGGGAATTATCCTCGGATCGCCCCTTATTCTCATTCCGCCGTAGCGAACGAGGTCCGCTAGAGCAACGCTGGCCTTCTGAAAATCGTCGGCCCTAACCAGCACGATCGTGTTCCTCATCCTTTCACCCTCAGGATCTGGGTTCGTTCCCTTTTAAAGCTTGCCGGATTTTAGTAACCGAAATTTTTAAAAACATTCTGTTCTTAAAAAGCTCGCAGAGTTTTTAAGGGGTTGCCCTTAAATCCCACGGAGGTGTTAAAATGTACTTGAAGAAGAGACACATCGAGATCCTCAGGGAAATGGGAAAAACGGAGAACCGGGCTGAAATTGAGAAGAAGCTTCCGGAGGAGTTTCAGATAAGGGCCATAGAGCTCTACATCCTCGGCTTTGCTGAGCTCGAGGGTGGAACGATAAAGCTTACCGAGGCGGGCAGGAAGCTCCTGGAGGTCACCGCGGGGCTCAATCTCGACGAGCTTCCGGACGTCATAGCGGACAGCGAGATAATCAAGATGCTGGAGCTCCTCGAGGAGACCGGGAAGGTACCCGAGAGGTGGCTTGAGAAACTGAAGGAGAGGAAACTGGCCGATGAGAGCGGTCTCACCGAATTCGGAAGGGCTCTCCTGGAGATATACCGCGAGACCCACCCCGTCGTCTACCTGACGCCGGAGATAGTGTCCTTCCTCCACGGCATGCCCAAGCTCGGCACCCTCGACGAGCTCGTTACCTTCAAGAATTCGAGGCTCTACGGGGACAACATAGTCAACGCCCTCCAGGCGATGAGGCTTCTCCTCATCTCCCCGCCGACCGAGAAGGGAAGGGCCTTCGCCACGACGCCCGCTGCAAAGCTCGCGCTCAAGGCAGTCAGCATGATCCCCGTCTTCGCCAGGGCGATAGTCCTCAGGAAGGAGGACTTCGAGATGCTGAAGGCCGGTAAGAGCAGCGCGGAACTCGAGAGCATGGGGCTCTCCGATGAGGGTGGAACCACCGAACTTGGAAGGGCCATGATGGAGACCTACGAGGCGATGGGGAAGGTTGAGAGGAGGGCCCTTCCGATATACCTCCTGGATGACGAGCTTTCCGTCCTCAAAGGAATTCAGGAGATCGAGAAGAAGTACGAGACGAACCCGGATATACTCCCGACCGAGAAGGAGATCGGGAGAAGGGTTGAGGTCGAGGATCTAGGTGCCATACTCCACCTCCTCGAGAGCAAGGAGCTCATAGAGAGGAGGCTCATAAAGAACAAGGACACCTACTGGCTAACCGACTGGGGCAGGGAGGCCATAAACTTCGGAACCGTCAGTCCCGATGCGATGAAGGCGATAACCTACGCCGAGAGCGGCGACGTGCCCATAGCCGAGTGGGTGCTGAAGGGCCAGGAAGAGGGCGTCGTGAAGTACGGCGTGACGGACAAGGGCAGGTTCTACCTCAAACTCAGCAGGGGAATAAAGAGAAAGCCCTTCATCACGCGCTATGATGCCGCCATACTCGCCAAGACCCCGAGAAAGAAGTACATACACCGCGACGAGCTCGTTGAGCTCGTTCAGAACTACGTTGGTGGCGAGGAGAAGGAAATCATCAGGGCTATCGGAGAGGCGGAAGCTAAGGGCTTCGTCGTCGAGCTCCAGAACGGCATGGTGAAGCTCACGGACCTTGGGGACAGGGTGAAGGCCGCCCTCGAGAACGCGAAGCTCCAGGAGATAGTCAAGGTCAAGTTCAGCGTTACGCCAACGCTATACAACGTGCTCAAGGTCATCCACGACAACCTCGAGGTCTTCAACAGGATCTGGAAGGAGAAGGGTGAGATCAGGGGGTACAAGATGGAGGAGGTTGACGTCATAAGAAAGCACCTCAGCCTCAGCGACGACGAGATAAAGAAGGCCCTGACGATGCTTCGAGAACTCGGATTCCTGGGAACGAAGAGCCTCACGGAGGGCGGAAGGCTCCTGATTAAGGCGTATTCGTGAGGTGGGATTATGAGCGACGCCGGATTTTGGAGTTCAATGTTCTGGCTTTTGTTTTTCCTTTACCTGCTGCTCTGGCCCCAGATGCAGTTTAGAAGCCTCCAGCTTGCCAGGGCGAAGCTGCTGAAGAGGATAGCCGAGAAGCGCGGTTCGACGGTAATAACGATGATCCACAGGCAGGAGAGCATAGGCCTCTTCGGGATTCCCTTCTACAAGTTCATAAGCATCGAGGACAGCGAGGAAATACTGAGGGCCATTCGGAGCGCGCCCAAGGACAAACCGATTGATTTCATCATCCACACCCCCGGGGGACTGGTTCTTGCGGCAACCCAGATCGCCAAGGCCATCAAGGATCATCCCGCCGAAACGCGCGTTATAGTGCCACACTACGCCATGAGCGGTGGAACCCTCATAGCCCTCGCCGCCGACAGGATAATTATGGATCCCCACGCGGTTCTTGGGCCGGTTGACCCGCAGCTCGGTCAGTATCCGGCACCGAGCATAGTCAGAGCTGTTGAGAAGAAGGGATTTGAGAAAGCGGATGATCAGACGCTCATCTTAGCGGACGTCGCGGAGAAGGCCATCAAACAGGTCAGAGACTTCGTCTACAGCCTCCTCAAGGATCGTTACGGCGATAAGAAGGCGAGGGAACTTGCCCAGATCCTCACGGAGGGCAGGTGGACACACGACTATCCGATAACGGTAGAGCACGCCAGGGAGCTCGGACTCCATGTGGAGACCGACGTCCCGGAGGAAGTTTACGCCCTCATGGAACTCTACAAACAGCCCATGAGACAGAGGGGAACGGTTGAGTTCATGCCCTACCCCACCAAGCAGGAAACCAGGCGCTGACGCCATCCTTTCCTTTTCACCTAAACCTTTAAAAACTCCCGCGGGTCATTTATAAAGGGTTTTTAAACCCACCATCGGGAGGTGTAAGCCGTGGTTGATATGAGCAATGTAAAGCTCAGGATCGAGAACATCGTCGCTTCTGTTGATCTGTTCACGCAGCTCAACCTCGAGAAGGTCATTGAGATATGCCCGAATTCGAAGTACAACCCGGAGGAGTTTCCGGGAATAATCTGCCGCTTCGACGATCCAAAGGTGGCACTTCTCATCTTCAGCTCCGGAAAGCTCGTCGTCACCGGGGCAAAGAGCGTCGAGGATATAGAGAGGGCCGTCAACAAGCTCATCCAGATGCTCAAGAAGATTGGGGCGAAGTTCCACCGCGCGCCGCAGATAGACATCCAGAACATGGTCTTCAGCGGTGATATAGGCATGGAGTTCAACCTCGACGCGGTTGCGCTCAGCCTGCCCAACTGTGAGTACGAACCGGAGCAGTTTCCTGGGGTTATCTACCGTGTTAAGGATCCCAGAGCGGTGATACTGCTCTTCTCCTCCGGAAAGATAGTCTGCTCCGGGGCAAAGAGCGAGCACGATGCCTGGGAAGCCGTCAGAAAGCTCCTCCGCGAGCTGGAGAAGTACGGTTTAATCGAGGAAGAGGAAGAATGGTGAGGGCCGTTGGCCTTCCCAATCCTTTACTCCCCCCTTTTCCTTGAGCACCGGCCACCCGGTCCACATCCTGAGAATCCGGACAGGCTTCTGAAGGCCATCGAGGGCCTCAGGAGAAGGAACCTCTGGAGGAACGTCATAGAACCCGAACCCGTCCCGGAGGAGGAGCTCCTCAGGGTCCACACGCCCGAATACGTTGGCCTCGTGAAGTCCATCAGGGAGTTCGCGTACCTTGACCCGGATACGTACGTTTCTCCGGGCACGTGGAGAGCTGCCCTGAGGGCCTTTGGGGCCGCTGGAAAAGCCGTTGAACTGGCACTCGATGAGGGGGGACTTCACCTCGCCCTGGTCAGACCCCCAGGACACCACGCCGGAAGGTCCGGCAGGGCCTTCAACGCTCCAACGCTGGGCTTCTGCATATTCAACAACGCGGCCTACGCCGCGAAAGTGGCCGAAGAGAAAGTTGGAAGGGTTCTCGTCATAGACTTCGACGCCCACCACGGCAACGGGACACAGGAGATACTGTGGGATGATAGTAGAGCGGTTCACGTGGACCTCCATGAGCGCGATATCTACCCCATGACCGGCTACGAGTACGATGTCGGCGGGAAGGGGGCGGAGGGGAGCAAGATCAACGTTCCGATGCCCCCGTACTCCGGTGACGACGACTACGTTCACGCCTGGGACGAGATAGTCCTGCCAGTACTGCGTCAGTTCAGGCCGGAGCTGATAATCATCTCTGCAGGCTTCGACGGTTTCAGGGGAGAGGGTCTTACAACCCTGGGGCTCACAGAGGTCTTCTTCGCCCACGCGGGGGCGACGCTGTCCGGCTATCCGCTCGCGGTGATCTTTGAGGGGGGCTACTCGATCGGCCTTGAGAGGGGATTGCCGGCCTTCATTGAGGGTTACCTTTCCGGCGAAGCTCCTCCGATGAAAGCGCTCCCGTCACCGGAGACCATCAGGATTGTGGAGCTGGTTAAGAGAATCCAGAGGGAGTGGTGGGTGCTGTAGCTTGCTGGGGAGTAAGTTATAATGGAATGCGCTGTTGGGGAAAGGACGGAAAACTGTCAAGAGGGGGATAAAACCGGGAGAAAGCGAAAAGAGGGGCATCAAAGCCCCAGCAATTCTTTCGCAGCCTTCACGCCGAGGTCGAAGGCCTTCATGTTCATGTCCACGGCCTTCGGCGGAACGCTGAGCCTTATCACTTCCCTGACGTGCTCCTCATCGAGCGGGAACTCAGGTATCTGGGTCAGCGCGCCGATGAGTACTGTGTTGGTGGTTATGGCGTGGCCCGCTTTTATCGCCAGTTCCTCGGCGTTAAATCCTATCCACCTGGCCCTGAAGTCCTCCTCGACTACCTTCCTTATCTCCTCCAGGCTGGGATAACGGGCCTGACCCATGGAGACCTGAACCGGAACGATGGGCTTGGTGTTTGTGACTACCATTCCGCCCTCCTTGAGGTGGTTGATGTACCTCAAAGCCTCAACAGGCTCGAAGCTCAGGATGACGTCGCCCTTTCCCTCCGGAACCATCGAGCCGTAGACTTCCTCACCGAAGCGGACGTACGAGACCACGCTTCCAAAGCGCTGGCTCATTCCGTGAACCTCACCCATCCTTACCTTATAGCCGGCGCGAAGGGCGGCCCATCCGAGTATGTTGGCAGCTGTCAGAACACCCTGGCCGCCGACACCGGTGATGACTAGGTTGTACTCCTTAACCTTCATTCGTCTCCCCCCTCTACGGGCTTGAAAGCACCGAACGGACATATCTGCGCACATCCGCCGCAGCCCCAGCACATGCTCGGCTCAATCCTGGCCTGCTTCTTCTCCTCGTCCCAGTAGATTGCCGGACAGCCGTAGGCGTTGATACAGATCTTACACCCGGTACAGGCGTCCTCGTCAACGTAGTAGATGGGCCACTTCATTCCCCTTCTGCGCATCTGTCCTATCTTGTAGAGGGCACAGATCTGCCTCGAGACGACGACGCTTACCCCTTCGACCTCGAGGGCCTTCTTTATGGTCTCGTAGGTGGCCTTTATGTCGTAGGGGTCAACCACAGCCACGAAGTCCGCGCCCATCGCCTTTGCAACGTCCTCTATGGCTATCCTCTTGCCCGGACCGTGGGGCGTCTGGCCTGTGCTTGGGTTCGGCTGATCGCCGGTCATGGCCGTGACGAGGTTATCGAGGACGACTACGAGGATGTTGGAACGATTATAGATCGCGTTGGCCAGAGCTGGAAGGCCGGTGTGGAAGAACGTTGAATCACCGATGGTGGCCACTATGATCTTCTTCTCTTTCTTCCTCTGCTCCTCGCTTATTGAACCGTGCTGGGCTATCTCGAGGCCGTGGGCGATGCCTATCGAACCGCCCATCGCAACGGTGGTGTCAACCGTCTGAAGCGGCGGGAGGACTCCGAGGGTGTAACAGCCGATGTCGCTTGGATAGATGCCCCTCGCTCTGGTGGCCTTCTTTATGGCGTAGAAACTGTTCCTGTGGGGACAGGCAGGACAGAGTGAAGGTGGCCTCGGCGGAACGATCTCCAGAGCCTTCTTATACCTTTCGTCGAGTTCCTCGTAGTTGATGGGTGTCGGGAGGCCAAGGAACTCGGAGATCGCCTTAACGGCCCTCCGCGTGGTCATCTCGTAAACCCTCGGCACGAGATCCTTGCCGTGGATCGGGATTCTCAACCCCCTGTCGTAGGCCCAGGTCTTGACCTGTTCCTCAACGACCGGCTCGAGCTCCTCAACGATGAGAACCCTCTCAAGGCCATCCATGAACTTCTCAAGCAGGCCGTAAGGAACTGGGAACGGGGTACCGAGCTTGAGGATCTTGACGTTCTCGACGCCGAGCCAGTGGAGGGCCTCCTTAACGTAGGCGTAGGCAAGACCCGGAGCGATTATGCCGACCTTGGCGTTTTCATTGCCCTCTATCCAGTTGAAGGGCATGTCGTTGAACTCCTCGCGTATCTTCTCGATCTTTTCGAGAATGAGCGGGTGGAAGCGCCTCGCGTTTTCTGGAACGTCCACGAACCGCCGCGGATCCTTTTTGAACTTTCCGAACTTCCTCTTTCCGGCCTTTATTTCCTCGGGGAGTTCGCCGAGAATGACCTCTCCCCTCGCGTGGGAGCTCCTCGTGGTGGTTCTCAGAATGACGAAGTGCTTGAACTTCTCGCTCAGCTCGAAGGCGTACTTCGTCATCTCCTTCGCTTCCTGCGGTGAACTCGGCTCCAAAACGGGAACGTTGGCGAACTTCGCGTAAATCCTCGTATCCTGCTCGTTCTGACTGCTCCACATGCTCGGGTCATCTGCCACCATTATGACGAAGCCGCCCTCCACACCCATTCCAACGGAGCTGAGGAATGTATCCGCGGCAACGTTCAATCCAACGTGCTTCATAGCGGTCATCGCCCTCAGGCCGCTCCACGAAGCCGCGAGGGCGGTCTCGAATGCAACCTTCTCGTTGGTTGAGTACTCCATGTAGACGCCGGCCTTCTTGGCGACTATGGCCATGGTGTCAGTGAGCTCGGAACTTGGGGTTCCTGGATAGGCCGCGTAGACCGCTATGTTCGCCTCGAGCGCACCCCTTGCTATGGCCTGGTTGCCGAGCAGGAGAACCTTCTCCCCCGGCTTGTCCCACAAAACCATGTCGGTAACCTTCGCCATCTAAACGGCACCTCCGGGTATCTCATTAAGGTATTCGTTAAGCTGTGCTTCATCCAAAACATAAAACGCTCTAATACCCATCTTCCTATCACGGGTCACCATATCCTTATCGGACGATATGAGTATTGCCTTGAACTTCTTGGCAGTGGCTATGAAGTAAGAATCCGCAGCCCTCGGATGAATCTTCCGGGCTATCGTCTTCGCATCCTCAAAGATCCAGTCCTCTGAGACCTGAAGAACCTTTGACTCAAGGTATTCCACTGTTAAATCAACTGCCACCTCTTTGCCAGTTAGTCCCTTCACCAAGCTCATGGTTCCAACTACCCCAAGGCGGGGCATTAGTAGGGGGATCCCTTTGGCCTCAGCAGCGGAGATTGCCCTTCTTGCCAGTCTGTTTCTATCCTCTCTATCCCTAACTGGGGGGATGGAGTCTATGAATGCCGGTGTATCAACCACGAGCATTCCGCATCTCCCTTAAGATTCTGTGGGGATCCTCCACCTCTCCTACCAGAGCCTTCATTTTCTCGTAGAGGTCGTTTATAGTAAGGGGGTTGGTGGGGGTCGTGGGGGCTTCCCTCTTCTGGGAATCCGCTTTGACCTCCATCACTCTTCCTCCTTCAAAACTCCCTTTGACCTTGCAAACTCGACGAGGGCGTAGGCTCCAGCGGCCACATCCTCCGGCCTTTCATAGCTCGGAATCCCGTTCTTCTCCAGGAGATCCTTGGCCTTCTCACTCACGTAACCGGCCATGAAGAGACCGAGGACGGGCTTGCCGTTGTTGACCTCCTTAACAGCCCTGATGACTCCTTCCGCGTGTTCGGTTGGCGTCATCCCAGCGAAGGTCGGGACGACGCAGATGCTTATGAGCATGTCAACGTTTTTATCCTGAAGCAGGGCCTTTGCCGTTCTGTAGTAGTCCTCTCCCCTCGCGGAGGCTATCATGTCAACCGGATTTTTGAGGGCAGCCATCGGTGGGAGGAACGAGCGAAGCTCCTCAATCGTCTTCTCCTCGAGGTCGGCCAGCTTCAGCCCGCGTTCGTCTATCTGATCGGCGGTCAAAACTCCCGGACCGCCGGCGTTCGTCATTATGGCGACGCGCCTGCCCTTGGGCAACGGCTGGGTGAAGGCCCTTGCCATGCTGAGCATGCCGTCTATCGTGTCCGCTATGAGAACGCCGCTCTGTTTGAAGGCAGCCTCGTAGATCTTCCAGCTTCCCGCTAAAGAGCCGGTGTGACTTGAAGCGGCTCTCGCTCCGCTCTCGCTCTTCCCAGCTTTGAGCGCTATTACTGGCTTCTTCCCGGTCACGCGCCTGGCGACCTCCATAAAGCGCCTGCCGTTTTTAACGCCCTCGATGTAGAGCGCTATTGCCCTGTCCTCCTCGGTACCAGCTAAGTACTCCATGAAGTCAGCGAAGTCGAGGTCCGCCATATTGCCGACGCTGACGAACTTCGAGAAGCCTATGCCCTCCTTTACGGTCTTGTAGATTATCCCCGCTCCCAAAGCCCCGCTCTGGCTGACGAAGGCTATATCCCCCTTCCTAGCGTCCATTATGAAGGTGGCGTTGAGGTCATTGTGGGTGTTCATTATGCCGACGCAGTTGGGACCGATAAGCCTCATGCCATAGCCGTGGGCGATCTCCACAAGCTCGCGCTCCTCCCTCTTGCCTTCCTCACCGGTTTCACCGAAGCCCGCCGTGATCAGGACTATCCCCCTGACACCCTTTTCACCGCAGTCCTCTATGGTGCCCTTTACGAAGCGCTTCGGAACGACGATCACGGCGAGATCAACCTCATCCGGAATGTCCTTCACGTTTTTGTAGGCCTTAACGCCCTGAACGACCTCGTCCTTGACGTTCACAGGATAAACCTTACCCCCCTTGTATTTCTTGAGGTTCTTGAAGACCTCGTAGCCGAGTTTCATCGGATCGTTTGACGCGCCGATAACCGCTATGCCCTTGGGCCTGAAGAAGTAGTCTAGATCCATCAGCCTCACCGTTAAAATCTCGGTGGAATCGTATATAAGCTTTCCCAAAACGGACAGCGGGGCAAAGAGGGACGTGAATGCGCTTTAATATGACCCCAATGGGCTTAGTTGAACACGAGAAACCCCGGCGAAAGCTTTAAGTAAGGAGAGGTTATTTTAATCTGGAGGTGATGGCGATGGTGAAGGTGCGCTTCCTGGGCCACGCGGCTTTCTCTATAGAGGGGAGCAAGAGAATCCTCATAGATCCCTTCCTCACGGGCAACCCGCAGGCGGCAGCGAAGCCAGAGGAGCTTGAGGCCGATCTCATACTAATAACCCACGCCCACGGCGACCACATAGGCGATGCGATCGAGATAGCCAGGAGAACCGGAGCTAAGATCGTTGCCATGTACGATATAGCGAACTACATCACCGGGCAGGCCAACGGCGAGGTCGAGACGATAGGCATGAACTACGGTCCAACGGAGATAGACGGCGTTGGAATAGTCCAGGTTCCGGCCTGGCACTCGAGCAGCGATGGAGTGCACAGCATAGGCAACGCCTCCGGCTTCATAGTAAAGCTCGACGGGAAGACGATCTACCACGCGGGAGACACCTTCGTCTTCCTCGACATGGGGCTTTTCAATGAGCTCTACGGACCGATTGACCTCGCTCTGCTCCCGATAGGTGGACACTTCACGATGGGGCCGAAGGAAGCGGCGAAGGCGGTTGAACTCCTCAAGCCGAGGAAGGTCGTTCCGATGCACTACAACACCTGGCCCCCGATAGCCAAGGATCCGGAGGAGTTCAGGAGACTCGTTGGAGACAGGGCTGAGGTCGTTATTCTCAGGCCGGGCGAGGAGCTCGAGCTCTGAGCCTCAAAAACCTTTTAAGTGCCCTTTTCTTATCTTTCCCAAGGTGGTCCAATGGAAAGAAGGGCCCTCGCAGTACTCCTGATGCTCATCTTTACCTCGTCCCTCCTCATTCCCCTTTCCTCGGCTCAGACGGGGGATGACAGGCCGAAGTACGACCTCATAATAGTCAGAAACGACGATCTTATAGACTACATCATAGCGCTTCCCTACGCCAAGATGATAGACGCTCCCGTCCTGCCCGTTAACCCCAGGGAACTTGACCCCAGAACCCTTGCCCAGCTTCAGAGCTATGCCCAGTTCGGCTGGAACCACGTGCTCATAATAGGGGATTCTCAGGCCGTCAGTGATAAGGTTCAGGACCAGCTCCTGAGCCTGGGCTTTGTCGTGGAGAGAATAGGTGGCGCCGTTAGAACCGAGACCGCGGCGAAGCTCGCCCTCCATTTCTTCCCCCACGGCGCCAGAACCGTGGTGGTGGCGAGCTCCAGCGATTACGGTTCCGCCCTGGCCGCGGCGAGGTGGGCGATGATCTACGGCTATCCCCTCCTCCTGACCCAGGAGGACACGCTTTCCGACTCAACGGCCGAGGCCATAAGGCGGCTCAACCCCGAACTGGTGGAGCTGATGGGTGCCGGGATGTCCAAGGAGGTCCAGGAGAAGATAGAGGCGATGGGCTACAAAACCTACTGGGTGCGGGAGAACATCAAAATAGAGGTGCCCAAGCAGGAGAAACAGACCAGCTGGACCACCGTGATCATTGCGGTTCTACTGTCCCTCGGAATAGCCGTTCCGGTATCGCTCTACTACGCGAAGAAGCGGTGGTCCTCCAACAGAGTACCGATTGAGGTCCTCACCGAGAAGGAGCGCATAGTCGTCAAGGCCATCCTCGACAAGGGCGGAACCGTGAAGCAGGAGGAACTTCCAGAGCTGACGGGCTATTCCAGGCCGACGATAAGCAGAATCATCCAGGAGCTTGAGAAGAAGCAGCTCGTTGAGAGGGAAAAGGTCGGGAAGACCTTCATAGTGAGGCTCACAAAGGAGATAGTGATGAGGGATTAGCGGTCGGGAAGCCCTCCGCTCATCATCCCTCAGGGTCCTGGCTGTTTCCTCATCCCGCACCGGGTCACTTCCGGAAGAGGTGGCCGTGGGCTTTGTTGACGTGCCTCGTGTACTCCTTCTGAGTGCGGAAGAGCATTCCGCAGCGCGGGCAGCGGTAGTAACGGGTTCCATCGCGGTCGTAGAAGATAATCGCCTTCAGCTCCGCCACTTCCACCACCCCCGAACCGGATGGGGAGCCGGATTTTAAAAGTTTGCGGAAGGGGAAGAAAGGAGATCAAACCCATATTCTGTTGCCCTTCACCTTGAGGTAGCCGAGGGTCTGGAGGGTCTTGAGGAAGTCCTCTATCGCGTCCTCATCGTAGTAGATGTTCACCCTCTCCCGCTCGCCCTCGATCACTATCGGCTCCCTCTCGAGCAGGGCCTCGATGAGCTCGTTTTTCCGCCTGTGCTTCTCGGCCAGCTCGAGTATAACGTCCGCCAGAACGGAGCGGGCTATACCGTCGAAGGTCGCCTCAACAAGGCTCTCCTCGGTGGCGTACTTCTCAGCTATCTCCAGGGCGGCTTCAACGAGCTCTCTATCAACCTCCAGAACCTCGACGTAGTAGTTCTTTTCGAGGGTGTACTCGGTGACCATGCCCGGTTTGAAACGCTTCTCAAGTTCGTCCAGGTATTCCTCGACTTCCTCTATCGGAAAGCGGAGTTCCACTTCAAGGAACTCGAGGGAGGGTTTCTCAAGGAGGACGAGCTTTCCATCATCCTCCTCCACCGCGCCCGCACCGATGAGGGCCGTCACGAGTATCAGCTTGGCAAGGTCTGACTCGCTGAAAACCTCCTCCGCGGTCTTAGTCTCACCGGTTTCCCATCCGGCCATTAGCTCCTCGTACGCCTTCTTCATGTCCTCGAGGCTCTTTTCAATGGGGGTTATACCCTCCGCCCTCTCGAGAAGCTCCCCGTAGGTCCCCCTGATCACGAGGTAGTGCAATATCTCTGGAGAAACCTCTTCCTTCGTCCTGTTCATTATTCCCGCCCTGCTTAGCTCCCTTGACAGGGCGTTCATATCCTCCCTGCTGAGAACCTCAAGCTTCAATTCCCTCACCGTAGAGAGAAGGGCGGAGGATGTTATAACGTTAGCCCTTAAGGAGTTCCAGCAGCAGGGCCTTCAAAGGCCTGTTGGTGAGCTTTTCAACCGTCTCACTGACCTCATCCTCGAGCCCGGGTTTATAATTCGCGTAGAGGTAGAGGGCGTAGGCGTTGAGCTTGGGATCGCCCTCGGCCATCCTCTCGATGGCACTGGCTAAAAGGGGGTTGCCGAGGAGCTCGTCGGCTATGACCTTCATCCGCTCCCGGTCATCCCTCCCAACGGCCTCCCTGAGAGGACGATAAAACCTGTTGAGAAGGATTCTCGCGAGTTTTTCCCTCTCCTCGAGGTCTTCCATCGGAGTGGAGGGCATCTCCCCCCGGGCCAGGAGGAGGTAAATCCCGGGGACAACGAGGAGGACGAGGGCCATGAGGAGGTAAGGCGTTAGCGGAACGTTGAGGTGGTGGGGGAGACGGTTCTTCATAAAGATGAGCGCCAGCGTGCCTGTTATTATCCATGCTCCCATGAGGATGAGGTAGTGGACGGTGTAGTCCTTCCGCCGGATTGTCCTGTACTTGGTGGATGCTCCGATCCCTTCCAGATGGCGCATCCTCTCCTCCGCCATTGAGATCTCGGCTTCGAGGCGCTTAATACGCCTGTCTATCTCCGCTAGAACCCCGTCCTTACCCATTCGCCTCACCGCCCGCTTCCTGCGAGTATTGGATAACTCCCCTCATAAGACTTTCCGGAGTTTCCGGAGAGACGGATTCATCAACGAGGGGGAAGAGAATAGAAAGGGATTACCTGCCCTTTTCCTCGAGGAGCTTCCTTACATAGCGCGGCATCTGGAAGAGCGTCTCGTGCCTCTCCGGGTCGTAGTAGTAGAGATCGAGGTTCCTGGCGCGCTCCAAATCCACCCTCGTGAAGTCTATATCGCCCTTCACACCGACGAGGAAGCTCCAGGGCGATGCGTAGCCGATGACGGGGAAGCTGAAGTAGTAAACCCTGTCGAAGACCTTCTTCATGGCCCTGTAGGCATCGAGGAGCTCGTTGGTGAAGAGGTATACACTCCCCGCCTGGGTGATGTAGATTCCGGGATCGTTGAGCTTCTCGTAGGCGTCGCGGTAGAACTCCTCCGAAAACAGGAGCTTCGCCGGGCCAACGGGGTCGGTCGAGTCGACTATTATGGCATCGAACTTCTCCCCGCTCTCGCGCAGGTACTTCACACCGTCCCCGATTATGAGCTCCGCCCTTTTGCATTCCCCCTTTATCAGCTTGTCCAGCAGGTCTTTGGCGACGTCAAGGTAGAGGTATGAGGCTTCAACGACGCCGTCATCTATCTCCACCATCGTGGATTTCTCAACAGTCTCATGTCTGAGGACCTCTCGGAGGGTTCCGCCGTCACCGCCGCCTATGACCAGGACGCGCTTTGGATTTGGGTGGGCGAGAAGGGCCGGGTGAACGAGGACCTCGTGGTAGCTCTCCTCACCGACCTCGACGAGCTGGATCGTCCCATCGAGGGCGAGCAGCTTTCCGAATCCCTCCGTCTCGTAGATCTCGAGCCTCTGGTACTTGGTCTGGGTCTCGAACAGTCTCCGTTTTACCTTAAAGCCGACGCCGTAGCCCCTCGGATACCACTCGATGAAGGCCCTTTCCTCGTTGCTGTAACCCATGATAACCACCTTCCCAGGTTCTGTCTCACCGTTTTAAAGGTTGGCCGTCAGTAGGGGAACATGACCACTACCGCCAGCGCTGCAGCTGGTCTGTCCCTGACGGTTATGCTCGCGCTCGCGACCCTGAACTCCGCCAGCTTCCAGCCCCTCTGTCTGAATCCCTCTTCCACCATCTTTCTGACCATTTCCTCGGCCTCCTTCTTCGTGCAGTGTCCTGAGTATTCATAGATCAGGCCCCCCTCGTTGTTCTCCCTTATGCCGACTCCCAGGGCCGCGCTTATCGTTGTCCCCGGTTCATCGCTCTCGATGTGCGCGTAGACCGTGGGGAGAAGCATCCCTATAGGAACGTCATGAACTTCGTCCATCCACTCGATGTGGGCCGGGATGACGCTGCTCAGCCTGACGAGGTTAACGTTGCCTATTCCAAGCTTGAGGAGTGCGTTATCGAAAGCATTTAGGGGCGTTGACCCCTCGGCAGAGGCTGCCCCGATGAAGGCCTTTTTGGGTGTCGTCCAGCTCATATTCACCACCCGTCTCCTTTCAAACTATTCCCGGGTCAGCGGGAGGTTTATAAACGTTTCGCGGAAGAAATAGGGGTTTAGGGAACTTTTTTAGGAGGTGATTCCCCCATAGAGAGAAGCCGGCCTATCGTGGCCGCCATGAAGATGCCCGCTATCGATGTGAAGGCCGTCACGGAGTAGAGTCTGCCGTTGATTATACCGTAGCCATAACCTATGTCGGCAACGACGAGACCGAGAACCCCAAAGCTTACCAGTCCCGTTGCCTTTGCGAGGGAACTCCTGGGAGAGCCGTCCCAGGTCAGTATTGTTGTGAGGAGGAAGCGGATGGAGTATATGACCAGCATCAGGTAAACCACCCCCCATCCAACCTCCGCCCGGAAGTTCATGCCGCGCCACGCGAAGAATATGGGCGCGAAGATGCCGTAGGTGACGCCGCTGATTATGGTCTCGAGCCTCTCGTACTGCCTCGTTCCAACCAGGTCGCTGTGGAGGATCAGGCCGGCCAGGAAGCCACCAACGGTGAAGTGCATGCCCACCTCCTCGCTGAGGAAACCGAGGAGCGACGCGAAGATCATGAAGAGCCCGAAGACGGCCTCATCGCTCCTCAGCCTGCGGAGCCTTGTCATTAGCCAGACCTTGTGCTGGATACCTATGGCATAGTTGAGGTACAGGACGATGCCGACGAAGAGGGCCTGCTTCAGTATCGTGACGGTCAGGCCTAGGGGATCCGGACTGGTCTCTATACCCGCGAGAACGTAGACCACCACCAGTATGGCCACCTCGCTTATTATGGCATAGGACAGGGCAACGTGGAGGTAGTCCTCACCGAAGAACCTCTTCAGCCTGACTACTATGGGGGCGCTCGCGATGGCGAGTATCGAGGCAGCCAGAAAGTTGCCGGTGCCCACGGAGTAGGCCGTCAGGGGAAGTGTTATCAGAAACATCGTCACTATGGTGACAATATAGATGGGGAGGGCCTTTCTCCCGCCCATCCTGAGCTCCTCGGGGGTTATCTCAAGACCGGCGGAGATCATGAGGAAGAATATCCCAAACTCGGCCAGGAGGTTCATCTCCTCAGCCGGAACGTCCCTTAGGATGTAACCGAGCAGCAGTCCGGCGGTTATCTCACCCACGAGCCCGGGGTAGCCGATCCTCTCAAAAAGCTCAGCAAGGAACCTGCCCACGGCGATTATGATGAGCACGTAGCCGATTATCTGCACCGCCTCACCCCCGAAGGAGAACGATCCCCTTTGGATTCCCCCGATATAAGCCTTTCCATTTCGAGAAAGGTTTAAATGCCCAAAGCTGTTACACCGTCCGGTGGTGCTCATGATCGAAGTCGGAGAATACAGGGTCAAAGAGGGCCTCTACTATACGAAGGACCACGAGTGGGTTCAGGTTCTTGAGGACGGAACCGTTCTCGTTGGCATAAGCGACTACGCCCAGAAGGAGCTTGGCGATTTAGCGTACGTCGAGCTTCCGGAGGTTGGGAAGGAGGTTAGCAAGGGCGACGTCCTCTGCGAACTTGAGAGCGTTAAGGCCGTTTCCGAGGTCTACGCCCCCCTCAGCGGAGAGGTCGTTGAGGTCAACGAGGAGCTTGAGGATTCTCCAGAGTTGCTCAACGAGGACCCCTACGAGAACTGGATAGCCAGGCTCAAGCCGAGCAACCTCGACGAGGAGCTCAAGGAGCTTATGGATGCCGAGGCCTACGCCGAGTACCTCAAGAGCCTCTGATTCTTTCCATCCCTTCCGATAGACTTAAATCAACCTTTTCCAACCCCTTAGAGGAGGTGGTACCATGGAGGTTCTGAAGGAATGGGACGTTAAGGTTAAGCTGGTCAGGACCAAGAGGGGAGCGATCCTCCACATGATAGAGCTTGAGCCGGGGCACTTCTATCTTGAGCAGAACCCGCTGAAGGATTCCAAGTACGGCGTAGCCTACAGGAAGATAAAGGAGGTCTTTCCGGAGTTCTATATGTTCTGGGAGATAAAGAACAATCGCTACACGGGAAAACTGCTCGCGGGCGCGTTCCTCAAGAAGAGGGAGATAGATGACTTCATAACGCTCCTGGCCCAGAGTGAGGATTTCAAGAAGTTCGAGGAAGTATTTGAGGAGATAGAAGAGCTCGAGGAATGAGCTCGGATCTCTTTTCTCATCATTTGGTCATCAGATACCCTAGAGCTCGTCATCGCTCGTTTTAAGTTTTAGAAAGAGGTTAAAAGCCTAGCGGCTCGGCCAGTATGCCCCTCATCACGGTGCTGCGTGAAGCGCAGTTTCAGTCATCGTGAGGCTCGTCATTGTCTTCCCCCTCTTCCTGCTTCCCTTCATAAACTTCACTGAACTTCAGGGGTTTGGCCTTTCAACTGTCGGGGCCTTTTCTGGACTCGCAGAGAGTTTCCGCGAATCATTGGGGACGCGCGAAGGTTCCGGTCGGTATAGAATGACGTCAAAGCACTGGCTGGTTGTGAAACTTCGCTCGACGAGTTTACCAACATCGAGTCCAACGAGAAGAGGTCAGTCGCGTAGTTTCCAAAGCACTAGCT
>Ga0256831_1000312_pt1 | contig 25751 bp, 29 predicted proteins | sample 132544metaG_FD_189087 | JGI IMG/M metagenome (GOLD analysis project Ga0256831, IMG submission 189087) | Hydrothermal vent microbial communities from Lau Basin, Pacific Ocean - 132-544 | ecosystem: Environmental > Aquatic > Marine > Hydrothermal vents | place: Pacific Ocean: Lau Basin | collected... | reverse complement strand
ATCACACATAATGACAGTTTTTCAATTAAATTCAAACATGGATTATTTGTTATTAATGGAGAGATTACGGGGTTAAATTATAGTGAAACAAAATATTGGTTATTTTACGGATTAATTTTTATTGTTTCGTTTTTCTATTATAGTAAAAAGAATAAATAATTTATTTAAATAAAAATGAAACAATATGTTCTAATCTACCTATTGTTAGGTTGGCAGTTACTAACATACGCCCAAGTGAAAGCGCCGCAAACGGCGGCGCATATCACTTTCGGGTCGGGACCGGAGTGTGAAGTAAGTGCTGACGTGTGCAGTATGGATACGGCAAACAAAGCCCCAAAAGATACCCAACTAAGCTACCAACCTAAAACCCGGGAATTGTTAATCAGGCTTGATAAACAAAAACTCGGAAAGGGAAATACAGATAAACTCTTGTCGGAACAACGACACAAAGGCAAGATGCAATACCGCTTTACCTATGACAATCCCTTGCCACCCGATGTGGTGCAACAACTGGGACTCAAAGGTAAAGTCTATATCAAAAAAGGCGTCTATCCCATCATCGTAACCAAAGAGGCTTATCTGTTGCGTGTTACACTTGTTTTTAAGTGATTTTTTGAACCTATATCGGTTAAGGTTAATAATTTTTATCCAGAAATACTATAAGTTTCAAACAACGAAAACCTATTAGCTTTAAGATAGAAGGTCACAAGTCAAATAGCCAAAGAATATATTTTATTAATTATCATAACCCTTAAAAAATGAAAAAAATTTCCTTTATCATTGTTTTGATTATCATTCTTGTTTTTTCTTTTGGTATTCAAATAGGTAACATTAAAATTGGCAAGTTTCATGATTTTAATGATTCTCATCATAAGGATGTGCAGCATTCTGTCTTTTTTAATGATTTAAAAAAAAATAAATTAATTGTTTTAAATCTTTGGGCCACATGGTGTGAACCTTGTATTGAGGAAATACCAAGTTTAAATGAATTGCAAAGGAAATATAGAGATAAAAACATTTTATTCTATGCTTTATCCGTCGACAATGATTCTACTAAACTTAAAAATTTTGTAAAAAAGGGAATTTTTAAATTTAAAGACATTACACTTGAAAACATAAAATATAGAGACACTATTTTGGCTTTTTTAGAAAAAAAACAGACAGGTTTAATTAAAAGTCACAGTATTCCAAAAACATTTGTAATAGAAAATGGTAGAGTTATTAAAACTTATAATGGCATGCTTAGTAAAGTTGACTTTAAAGAATTAGATAGTTTGTTATCAAGTAAATTATATAAAATTGAAAAAAAATAATTAAACATCTATATATGAAAAAATATTTAATCTACTTCTTAATTGGTGCAATAATTGTGATTGCAGGCGCATTATTGAAAATATTAAAAATTTATGACAAAGTCGAATATATATACATAGTAGGTTTTGTTTTTGAAGCTTATGCTATTATTAAAATAATTCAATATTTGAAACTAAGTAATTCCAAAAGTGTTTAGATCATTTCTCCTAACCTACTTCCTACTTGGTTGGCAGTTACTAACATACGCCCAAGTGAAAGCGCCGCAAACGGCGACGCATATCACTTTCGGGTCGGGACCGGCTTGTGAAGTAAGTGCTGACGTGTGCAGTATGGATATGGCAAACAAAGCCCCCAAAGATACCCAACTAAGTTACCAACCTAAAACCCGGGAATTGTTAATCAGGCTTGATAAACAAAAACTCGGAAAGGGAAATACAGATAAACTCTTGTCGGAACAACGACACAAAGGCAAGATGCAATACCGCTTTACCTATGACAATCCCTTGCCACCCGATGTGGTGCAACAACTGGGACTCAAAGGTAAAGTCTATATCAAAAAAGGCGTCTATCCCATCATCGTAACCAAAGAGGCTTATCTGTTGCGCGTTACACTTGTTTTTAAGTGATTGTTTGAACCTATATCGGTTAAGGTTAATAATTTTTTTTCAGAAGTAGTATAAATTTCAAACAACGAAAACCTATTAGCTTTAAGATAGAAGTCACAAGTCAAATAAATATCACCTGGCCGTACGAAGCTTTTCCATAAATTTCAAGTTTCACGGACGTTAAAAACAATCTGCTGTTTGAGCATAACAAAGTCTTAAACAAAGTTTAAATTTATATTTATTTCAAAACATGATTAAAGTATAAAAGCTCGTGCGAGTTCAGATTGTTTAGGTAGAGAAACCTAAGAAATTTGGAAAAGCTTCGTTTGGCTAGATTTTTTTGTTACTTTTTTCATCGATGGAAAAAAGTAATCATATAAATACCAAAACAACCAAACTATGAAACCCAAAATATACCTGCTTGCCCTGTTGTTATGGGCAATGCAAACTGCTGTGGCGGCACCACCGGACAAAGACCCTATCAACCAAAAAGTTGATGAGATGATCAGCGCCATTCGCAGGGTTAAGGCTACTTATCAAATACGAAAACAAGATATTTATAAACGTCTGGAACAAACCCGGCAAGCTTTATCCAAAACCACCAACTTGGAAGAAAAAGTCAACTTGTTGATACAAAAAGATGCCCTACAACAACAACTCAAGGCACTTGCAGACAGCGAACGGTCTAATATTCAAAAAATCCGGTATATCAAAGGGCTGTCCATTATCAAACTCTTGTATGAAAAAGTCTTGAGTTTGGACCATCATTTTTCGTCTTTGGTCACCTTTAACGAAATCAACAAAATATCCAACCCCAATAACTATCCGGAATTTGAAAAGGTTAAAGAACTCATCAATGAAAAAACCGACAAAAAGGATCGTTTAAAATTGACCAATCTGTTGGGGCAAAATATGTACACTTCTACCATTGACCTATTTATAGGTTTGTTTAGTGCCGATGCCAAACCCGAAGAAAAACAAGCCGAACTAGAAAATATCCAATGCATCTTGGATTTTACGCTTCGCATGAACAACGACCTGAAAACCATTTATTTTGAAACCAGCTTTTTGCAAAAAACTAACCAAAAAATAATAGAGGACATTGAGCGTTTGTTTGTGGCTTATACCAAGCCGGTGGGGTATCAAACGCCTTTAAAACAATGTCGTGAAAATGATGATTGGGAAAGTATTCGTGAAAAATTAGATGCGTATCTCGACAAAATGCAAACTTTACAGCAAGACAGCAGCAAAGTCATTGCTTACCAGCGCATGCTTATCAATTTGAACTTTCCTATTGATAAGCTTTTGCAATTTATCAATGAATACAATAGCTTTATAGACCAAGGCGTGCAATACTACCAAAAGTTTAAAATCATTTTAAACAGCTACGAAAACGAACGCCAATGCCGTAGCAGTCTGCCGCCGGCATACACCAAACTCAAAGCGGATATAGATGTGTCCATTCAAAAATTCAATTTGGCTTATCGCCCTGTAGAAATCAACGGCAGTAAAATGAAAGAACTTTTATACGGCATTAATGAATATGAATAATAGATATATAAATTTGAATTTATTCTTTTAAAAGCGCCAAGCTTAATAAAACTTCGTATATAAGATATAGAAAATAAAGGATTATAATATCAAAAATGACATTATTGTCCAATTTTAAATGGGGTATGAGCACAAAAATGATAAAAAATCCCATCACCAACATCACTTTAAGCATAGACCAAATTAGGAAAGTGTAGCCTATAAACCTGCTTTTAAAGATGGCAATAACCAACACATTAATAAGCATGACAGCCGAAATAAGGGTTATAAAGCTATAAAAGCGCTTTACAAAAGCATTTGTACTTACCCCAAATAAGGTGCTCAACAAGTGGTGTAAGAAATAAATCAACCCAAAGGCAAAGAAGCTCACAAAGGTCCAAACCAAGGCTTTATGTCTCATTTTGTCAGCTTTTGTATACGACGAATAATATAAACCATAGCCAATACTACCGCTAACAATGTCATGGCCAAACTGTACCAATTATTTTTATTGGGATACATCCCGTCCAGCCAAGCGCCAAACTTATAACCACCATAAATAATGAGAAACATCTCAAAGGGCATGGAAGTTAACTGCAATAGTTTGGTCGTTTTATTTGGTTTTGGTTTGGGCATTTTGGTTGGCTTGTGCCCCTTTCATTTGGCAAGTGGCATTAAATACAGCACCGGGTTCAATAGCCAATTTATTGGTAACAACATTTCCATCAATATTGGCGGTTGATTTGATGCTTAATAAGTTGTCGACAACAAAATCGCCTGAAATGCTGCCTTGTATTTCTGCATTACCACATTTAATGTTGCCTTTCAAACGTCCTTTTTCGCCTAAGACAATTTTGCCTGTGGTCGATAGGTTTCCTTCAAAATAACCATCTATTCTAAAATCTTCTTGCGAGGTAATGTCTCCTTTTATTTTGGTCGTCGCACCTATATGATTCGGAAGCTTCGAAAATTCACTGGCATTTTTTTTCTTTTCTGCAAACATAATTTTTAATGTTTTAAAGCTTGTTTGTTTGTGTCAAGCGATTGTTTTTGAATAAATATTTTATATGCGTTCAATTTTTTCGTCAATTGAAGCGTTTTGTAATTTTCTGACGAAATTACAAAATAATTTTTTGGCGCACAAGCGCTTTTCTTGAGTAAATCGATAAAAAAACGGGCAGATTGCGCACTATAAAAATTATGAACGACCACGAAAGATTGTGTGGCATTAAATGGATCTTTAGAAATTGTCAATTGTGTACTTTTGTTTTTAGCAATGATTTGATTGAGACATGCGATCAACTTTTCTACTTTAGGCGAATAAATATCGGCCGGTATGACAAGCTTGTATGACTTGTCCGGTTTATGGGTAAATTGTAATTTTTTATACCGGTTTACTAATTTAAGACGTTCTTTAGCCTCAACTTCATAAGGACTTTTCGGATATTTTAGAATGATGTTCTTTAAGGCTTGTTCATAAGCTGCCAAACCTTGACTTCGTGCGATGGCAGTAGCGCGGAGCAATTCCATCTTGCCTAATTCGGGATGAAATCCAAATTTTACAAGTAAAGGTTTTGACTGTTTAACAAGACTGTCATATTGTTGAGCTTTAAATAAAGTGTAAAGTTTATTATAGCTTTGTCGAAAAGCTTTGTCTGATCGAGCAGATATTTTTCCAGGGTTTTTAATTAGTTCGGCATAAATAGACTTCGGATATTTTTGAACTATCTCTTGCGCCAAATGTTCTGCCAAAAGTTTGTCGCCTAACAAATTATAAATTTTATATAGATTGAATTTTGCCGGCAAAATTAATTCCGGTTTTGGGTGACTATTGAGCATTTCTTTCAAATGCTCTTTTGCTTTCTCTAATTCTTTAAATTTTTCAAAATAAATCATTCCGGCTTGGTAATGCGCATAATTTAATTCATCCGATATACTATCAATTTTTTTGGGCTCGACAGGAATTTGCTTATAATAATATCCCACTTGATATTTTTTGGGCACATTTTCATCTTCTACCTTGCTGCTGGCTGTTTCGGAATTATCCGGATTGTTTTCGCCACTTTGATCGTCAAAAGACTGTTTACTTTTTAAACGCCATAAATCATTTAGGGCAATTTTTCCCCATGTCTTATTAAAATGCGCTTTCCCCTTCTCAACCAAAGACCGGTTATAAAAATAAAAACTGGCATATTTGGGTTTAACAACTGCATAATCTTTGCCGGTTTGACTATTTTTTTCAGCTTCAGCTTCTTTTTTGCGCAATTGGTCAATATAATTATTAATCATTTTTACACGGGTTAAGCTATCGGCATTGACCAGTTTCATAATGCTGTCATTGCGTTTAATTATTTTTTCCAACACAATAATATCATCGATATTGCTACGTTTATGCCGGGTTTTAAGATATTTTAAAGTTTCTTTCGGCATTACCTGCAAAAGGCTATCTAAATAGGCGCCTGCCAACACATAATCCTTTTGTTTAAAGCCTATGTGCGACATATTTTCATATGCTTTTTCTTTGAGAAATCTATCGGAAGAATGAGCGGCTTTGGTATAATAATTAACTGCCAACTTTAGACTATCTTCCTTCTGGTAAATTTCGCCTATTTCATAATTTATATAAGGATATAGTTTATGATATTCATAACGTTTAAGCTTAGCAAACAAATTTTGTAACATTTGCGGATGCCATTGCGTGCTATCCAATGACAAATGGTAACGCAACAATTCAGCTTGTAGACTATATTTTCTGGGACGCTTTTGCATTTCAATTTGTCGTAAATATTGAATAGCCGAATCTTTTAAATTCTGACGCTGCAAGAGTTGTGCGGTTATAAAAGCATATCGGGCTTTTTTTTCTTTATTTTGGGCCAATACTACGGCTTTTTCCATATTGACAGCAGCGCGTTTTAAACTATCTAAGTTAATAAAGGCTTGCGCAGCATAGGCATAAGCCTCTGAACGGACAGTCTTCGGCAGATGTTTTTGCCGGCCTAAAAAAGATAAGTTTCTGGCCGCCTGCACATTGTTTTCCATGCGGATGTTGGTTTTTTCTTTCCAAAGTTTAAACCATGGACGCAAATCGGAATTAAAATCGTTATCCAGTTCATAGTTAAAAGCATCTAAAGCCGGCATAAACCGTTTTTGATAATAGCGGCTTTTGCCTAACAATAAATAAGCTTTATCAATTTGATTGTTTTCTTGTACACCATGGATTTCCATGGAATGCTTTTGTATAGCTTTAACGGCTTTTTCTTCTGCCCGTTCAAGCCCGGCATTATCGTGGTTTTGCCCCGGTAAACTAATGACATATTCAGCCTTAAATTGTTCAACAGGCAATATATCGAAAAAATTATCTTGATAAGTTTCCTTAATCTTTGCCACCGACTCATTTAAAGCTTCTTCACCGTTAAAAAGCACATTGTATTTGGTCGACAATTCATGCAAATTTCGATTGACCACATTATTGCGTTGGGTAGAACAATGGGTTAAAAACAAAAGAACCAATAAAGATAAAATAAAATATTTTGCAGAGGTCGTTTTAATCATTTTACAATTTTTACTTAAATCCGGTAGCCGGCTAAATGCTAATATAATAAAACGCTAATTTAAGCAAAATAGTATAATTAGAAAGATTCGATTTTAAGCCTTACCGGCTAAAGTAGAGAAAATCCGGCATTTAGGCTGTGCCATAATGCAATCCAAAATGGCATAGCGATTAAACAAAAAACATAAGTTATAAGCATTATAGAGGCCACTTTCTGTTGTTGTCCGCCATAAGCTCTCACCTGAATAATCAGACCGGTAGCTGGTGCTGCTGCCGACTGTATGACTAAAAAATCTGCCAACAAAGGATAAGATATCCCTATTTTAAAATACCATAACGACACAACTACCACCAAAGGAATCAATATATACTTAACACTCAAAACCTTTACTATCTCTACCCAAGAGGCCATTTCTTTAAAAACAATGGCACCCAAGGTTGCGCCCAAAACAAAGGTGGCCATGGGCACTGCTGCTTCACCTAAAAAATGAATGGAATCTATAAGAGGTTTAGGAAAAATAGATTGCCAGCCCAACATAACTAAAACCAGAGAAATAATATTAGCGGCAGCCGGCGGTGTAATTATTTTTCGCCAATCTATTTGAACAGTTGATGTATTGGTGGACGTAATTAAATATTTACCTAATGTCCATAATACAGGATTGTAACCCAATATAAACAGAAACGTCAGTAATGAAAAGGTCTTAAATTGAGTAGGATAAATAATTTGTCCAATGGGCAAAACCAAATAACCGGCATTTTGCATGGCAGCTATTGCCAGCAAATTTTTCTGTTGTAGAGGCCGGGGCAAAAAAATAACATAAGCCGTTATAAGCCCCAGTAAACTCAAAGCAACACCTAACAGGGGTAAAATCCACCAATAAGTTAATTTAGCAGGATCAAAAAATTGTAAAGTATTGCCAAAAACCAGCGCCGGTAATAGGACTAACACCGTGACACGGGATAAAGCGTCAATTTGGTTTTTGTGAATGATATTTTTTCGCACTAAAATCCCTGCCAACAAAATAATAAAAAAGACGCGAAACAAAGCCAATAGCATTTGATCAAACGCCGCTGAAAAAATACCGGTCATGGCGTTAACTTTTAAAGCAAAGTTAAAATTTATAAACCAAGTTTTAACTGACAAAAATTTCTTTTATAAAGTTGCAAACCGGTAACCTTTAGTTAATAGGGTATTAATGACGGGGTCTAAAACTTGCTTAAGTCGGGGAAAGCTATGCGCATTATCATGAAAAACCAATATATCCCCTGCTTTTATATGATGACTCAGATATGAGATCGCATAATCCGGGACAAAAAAACGACTAAAATCTCCCATTAAAATGGACCACATCACAATTTCTATTTCTTTATTTAAAGATTGAATCTTTTTTATTAATCCCGGCGTAAGACGTCCATAAGGCGGTCTAAATAATTTTGACGATATTCCGGCGGTTTGCAATAGACGATCTGTCTCTGATATTTCGTGTATATACTTTTTATGACTTGTTCTCCATGCATCGACATGACTGAAAGTGTGATTACCTATTTGATGACCTTGCGCTATTATTTCCTTAACTATGTGCGGATAGGCTTGTATATTTGCACCGGTACAAAAAAAATTGGCTTTAATATGATATTTTTTTAAAACCATTAAAATCCAAGGGGTAATTTCCGGGTGCGGACCATCATCAAAAGTAAGATAAATTTGGTTAGCATTATCTGGCTTAGCATAAGTTAAAGATGGAAATATAAATGGAACCAAAAACGGCATTTTGGCCGGATAAAGCTTAAGCATTTTGGTACTTTTTGTATTGTGCAATAATATTGCTGATACTTGCCTCAAAAGGAATAAAATTAAAATTTAAAGTAGATTGCAATTTTTGTGATGAATAATGCGGATGTTTATAAAAACTCTGCAAAATAGGTTTTGGCAATAAACCTAATAGATTTAGGCCATAGGCTAAAGATTTAGGCAAAGCTTTTTTAGGTGGCTGCACTCCCAATACATTGGCTATTTTATTAAATAGTTGTCGAAATGACAAATCATAAGCACCCACAATAAATGCCTCATTAGTAATAGAACTATGGGTTAAATCATACATAACCTTTACCACATCCCAAACATCAACAAAACTATTACCCCCCGGCAGATAAAATTTCAGTCCTTTCTGTATTCTTTTTATGGTTTGACCGGTCCCTTTTTCCCAAAAACCGGCACCCAGTATTACTCCCGGGTTAATGACAACAACCGGCAAGTCTTCCTGACCCGCACGCCAGACTTCCATTTCGGCTAAATATTTGGTTAAGGCATAAGGGTTTTGTTTGTCTTTCCAGTTCCAATGCGTTTGTTCGGTAATGGGATTTTCGTATTGGCCTAAACTTGCAACTGAACTCACATGAAGAAATTTCTTAACAGGATAAGATTGGGCTATATTCAAAAGATTTTTAGTTCCTTCCACATTGGTTTCGTGCAATAAAGCTTTATCTTTCTTTTTAAAAGAAATTAAAGCAGCTGTATGATAAACATACGCAATATTTTCAAAAATATTATCTAAAGTAGTCAGATCGGTTATATCTGCTTTTACCCATTCAATTTGCTTAAATAATTTGTCCGGATGATGGCTATAAAGTTTAAAGAGCTGAAAGGTTTTATCAATTTGCTTTTTATGCCTGAATGTGGCACGCGGATATTCGCCTTTACGGGTCAAATAAAGGAGAAGATGACTACCGGTAAGGCCGGTACCACCGGTGACAAGACTTTTGTTTAAAACTTTGCTTGTATTCATAATTCAAAGTAACGCAAAAAAAAAATTGAAAAAAAATAAAATTTTATTTGGTAATTAAAATAAATGCCTTATATTTGCACTCGCAAAACGCAATCAACAGGTCCGGTAGTTCAGTTGGTTAGAATACATGCCTGTCACGCATGGGGTCGCGAGTTCGAGTCTCGTCCGGACCGCCAACAATAAGAAAGCCAGTTCATTATGAGCTGGCTTTCTCATTTATAAGCCCCATTAAACCAATCATTGTCAAATAAAAAAAGCCGGCTTATACCGGCTTTCTAAAATTTTTCCTGTTTTATTTAAAAATTAGCTGTTTCATAAATATAATTAGCAACGGCTTTGATTTGCGCTTCTTTAAAGGGCATTTTAGGCATATCCGTGAAATTATCTATACCGGCTTTATAAATGGCATTTTTTTTATCCGGATTTTCAACAAACTTAGTAACCGCCTTGACAAAAGCTTCTTTGGTCTTATATTTTTTTAAATAAGCTGCTTTAATTTTATTCATATCCGGCGCAATTAATTCTTCTTTGGTATGACAAAAAGCACATTGGGTTTTATAAATCTTTTCACCGGATAACGCCTGACCGGCTTTGTTACCGACAATAGAAATATAATTTTCATTTCTTAATGTTGCCGGTGCTTTACTTAGAGTTAAAAGCAAAAAAGCTAACATGAACATTTTACCAAATAGTTTAATTTGTGAAGTCATATGCAAATAATTAAAGTTTGTGTTTGATGCAAATGTAATCAAAAAGACAGGTTATCAACTTTTTAAAATAATATTTAACATTTGTTACATTGAATTTTAACATTTTACAATACAATCAGCCGGGTCTCTCCGGCTGATTGTATAATAAACTTAGCATAATAGTTATATGATGACGATCTCCGTCCTTCTGTTTTGGCTATGTTGCTTTTCCGTGCATTTAACACCATCTTTACAATGGTTTAATAATCTGGTTTCACCATAACCTTTGGCCCGGACGCGGGTAGATAAAATCCCTTTTTTTAATAAATAGGTCCTAATGGCTTGCGCCCGTTTGTTGGATAATTCAAGATTGTGCTTAGCGGTCCCACGGGCATCTGTGTAATTTCTGATTTCTATTTTTATCTCGGGGTTTGCTTTTAAAAAGACCACTAACATATCTAATTGTTTTGCCATTTTGGCATTTACTTTAGATTGGGCATAATCAAAATCAACGGCATGCAAATTCATAATTTTACAAATATCCGCCCCTTTGGCCAGCCCAATATTGACATTATAAATTTTGGCCTTGCTCTTGTTTTTATTTTTTGGCAACAAACTTTTATCAGGTTCTATTTTTAAGGAATAAACCGGCACTTCTACATGATCATAGATATATTCAGCTACTTTTTGAATCTTTTTTTTGTCAAAAAACATCCCTTCGGGCATTACTTTATATTTCCCTTTGTTATTGACAATAAGCCTGTTTTCATCAATAGGCTTCAGGACAAAAAGGGTCATTTTTTCCACGAAATCCTTTTTATTAGGATAAATTTTAATATAAGCCTCTTTTATTTTTCCCATTGGGGGACCCATTCTGCCCTTATCATTATGACAAAAAGTACATTGTTTATTATAAAATTTTTGTGGATTAAAATATACACCATCAGCGATTGATGTCGTGCTAACTTTTTTCAATAATTTATAATTGGTCTGGTTGGCAGGTTTAGCCGAGGTAAGCAGCAATATAAGCACAAAGCCTATAAAGCTAAGATATGCTATAGCTTTCATTATAATGTGATTTTAAAGGTTAACATCACAAATATAACAAAAAAACCTTAAAAATCAAACACTTACAATTTTATTTTCAAAGATAATCATTTATTTAATTCTTTTTTTATAATATCGGCAACCCTAAAACTATTGGCATAAATAGTCCAAGTATAGGTAACACTGCCTCCTGTAGGCATAAAACTACCATCGGTTATATATAAATTTGGCACCTCGTGTGCACGACATTGGGCATTTAACACAGAACTGTCAGGGTTATGACCAAAGCGGCATCCACCCGCTTGCAAATTGTTGGGCGGCGCCCCACTGATGCCGGCATAAATGTTATGTGCGCCCATTTCTACTAATACTTGTTTAGATTTTTCGGCTATAATCTCAGCCACTTTTAAATCATGTGGATGATAACCTACTCTAATTTTAGCTACAGGATCGCCCCATTTATCTTTTACTTTTTCACTTAAAGTCACAAAACAATTATCAGTAGGAAGCCAATCGACAAAAATTTCGAATTTTAATTTCCGCACATTGGTAAAATACCGGTATAGATGTTTTTTTAGTTTTATGCCCGTTCGCAAATCTCCATCATCATCCCATTTTTCACGAATAGCTTTTGAAACCGGATTGGCGTGTTCAAATAAAAAATCGACCGTACCGCCTTTCATCGGTTGCCCGGTGTCAGGATTTTTTAATTCATAAAATTCTTGTATGGTCCGATTGACAAATACCCCCGGTTTGGCCAATTCTTTCGCAATATCCGGTGATAATTGCGAATAATAAAAATCGCCGCCGCCAACGCCACCGGCAGAGAATAAAAGATTTTTACCTACTTGGCCGTGATTGTTAGCCAAACCCTGTGGAAATTCTTTATTTTTACTCATCAACAAAAGACGCGACGTTTCTATAGCTTGCGCTGCAACCACAAATATTTTAGCTTTTACCACTTGTTCTTGTCCATTGACATCATAATACCAAGCTTGTTTAAGTCTGTAATTGCCATCTGTCTCTAAATGAAAAACTTTGGCATTGGGTATGATGGTACAATTGCCGGTGCGTAATGCGTCATGAATAAGGGCCACGCGTGCACTGCCTTTGGCATCGGATGCACAACCATAACTGCCACAAAAATTAGAATAATAACAGGCATTGCGATCAGCTTTTTTTTGAGATAAAATAGCCCGTGGTAGTGGTATCGTCTGTATATTTAGCTTATCCGCGGCTTGGTCTATCCATTGCGAAACAATATTTTCTTGAAGTGGCGGATAAGGAAAGTCGGGCGTAGAACGTGGTTCTAAAAATTTATGCGGTACCACTTTGCCGGAGATGCCGACAATTTGCTCTACTTTGGTATAATAAGGTTCTAAATCATCATAAGAAATAGGCCAATCGGCTATATTAGCGCCTTCGATGGGACCATAGGTGGATAATAATTTAAAATCGACCGGCTTTAAACGTGAAAAATAACCACTCATAAAGTTGGATGAGCCACCAATACAATTGCCATTCCAAAAATCGCGACCGGTTTCAAAGGTCGATTTTGCTTCCCATTTTCCTTCTTCGTTTAAATCTTCAATGACCTGCGGTTCATCTTTTAAATTGGGCGTATAAACACTGCGACGTGTGGCTACCATTTCATCTTTGGCAAAATCTTTGGTGCGATACCAGGGTCCTTTTTCTAAGACCAAGACTTGATAACCGGCCTTGGAAAGTTCGTAAATGACAGGTCCTGCCCCGGCACCACTGCCCACTACACAAATGTCATATATTTTGTTTTGCATCTTTTTATAATTGGTCAAGTTGTGTAATAATAATGTTTTCCTTTTTTCTATTTAAAATAAGTGGATATTTATTATGATGGTTAGGTCGTGGTAACCCCGGATGATGATGCAACCATTTCCAGCCGGTTTCATCAATATTAACATGGTATAACGGATCGAGGAGTAAGGACTCGAAAGTTAAGGTTAGTAATTTGGACAGCCATGCTTCGCCCCAGTTTTCTTGTTTTATTTGAGAAATTATTTTTTGTTGACTATTTTTATCTAATGCAGTAAAATTTTTTTCTTGGTTTTCCTGTGCTGTTTCATTGAGCCAATCAATACCATTTATGACAAATTTTTGCTCATCAGGATCAATATTTGGGTCGGATAAATAAAAAAGAATATGCTGCACCGTATTTAAGTCCTCTATCAGCGGGGTCTGTTTATAAGGCGGGAACAAAATATGAAGGCTTTGTTTTAAAATAAGCAGCTGTTGCTCGTTTAAAACAGGCGCTGGTGACACTTCGTTACAGGACTGCCATACGGGCATTTGTGCCATAAGCCATGTTGCCCCTAAGCCTTTTAAGAAAGTTCGTCTGTTATGTTTTGATTCCATTAGATGACTATATAAAAAAACTGTCCGGAGAAGCCATTATTTTATGAATAATTGGAACATTTCCGGACAGCCCTTATATTAAGAGTCGGTAATTTTTATTTACCACATTTTCCTTCACCGCATTTGCCTTCGCCACATTTTTTGGCTGCTTTGGCTTCTTTTTTCATGCTTTCGCCACATTTTCCTTCACCACATTTGCCGGATTTTTGCATTGATTTTTTGAAGGCAGTTAATTCTTCTTTAGAAACACTACCGTTTTTGTCGGTGTCAATAATAATAAATATAGCTTCTGCTCCTTTTGTAAATTCATCTTTAGATACTCCATCGTCTCCGTCTTTGTTAAATTTATCGAACATTTTACATTCGTCTTTGCTTAATTTACCATCCTTATTTTTGTCTTTTTCGGCAAATTTTGCAACATGCATATTTACGAATTCTTCTTTGGAAATTTCACCGTTTTTGTCGGCATCCATTTGTGAGAACATGTCCACTTTGTTTTCGGAAGTACCTTTTTCGGCAGTTTGTTCTTTGGCAGCTTCTTTTTCAGCAGCAGGTTCTTGTTCTACTTTTTGTTCAGTAGTAGCTTCTTTTTTGGCATTGTCATTTCCACAAGAAGTGAAAAATACAAATCCGGTCATTAAAAAGGCTAAAAGCATTAATTTTTTCATAGTTTATGATTTTAATTGTTTATGATAGGTCAAATATATTAAATATTCTTGTGAATAATGCAATAATTGATAAAATTTATTTATACTGATTATAAATAAAATTAACTTACTTATTGTTAGGCATTTGATTCTTAATTTTGTCCTTAATTCCGGGTTCTAATTGATAGGTTTCATTAAATTTTTCAGCTAACTTTTCTGGTGTCATTTTAAGTATTTCATCAATTTTTGTGCTTTGAACTTTAAAATTGTAACAAAAATTGCAATTTAATAAATGCAATTTTAACCGGGCTTTTTCAAACAAATTTAATCGGTCATCCAATTGTTTGGTTATCAAACGGGTAGCTTGTGCACAATCAAGCATTGTCCGGTCCATTAATTTTATAAAAGTTTTTTTATACGTCATTTTAATTTATTTATAACCATTTTTTCTCAACACATTCCCTGACTTGCAACCTTGCCCGGTGCATAATGGTCCACAAATTGGCCACACTGATAGACACTTCTTCACAGACCTCTTCATTGGTACATTCATCCAATATTTTCATTATAAAAACCACTTTATGTTTAGGTGGTAATAACGAAAGACAATATTGTAAAATTTGATGAAACTCATCAAATTGCAATCCTTCATCGGCTGACCAACTTTTGGGGGCACGTTGTTCTATCCAATGATTTTGATAATCGCCATTGTCATAAAAAGGTAATTGATAAGATGTCATATTGCGTTCATGCTTACTGGCCTCTTTTCGATAATAATCGATAATACGTCTTTTTAAAATGCTCACCAGCCAGGTTTTCTCACTGCTGTTGCCTTTAAAATTACCGGCGGATTTAAATGCAGACAAAAAAGTTTCTTGTACCACATCTTCAGCCGCTTCTTTTGAGGGTAATTTTAAGCGGGCATAAGTATAAAGATAATCTGCATAATTTTCCAGCCATTTTTCGGGCGCAAGTCTATTTTGGTGTGCCATAATTATCGTGTTGTGAAAAATTAGTCGTTTAAAGTTAAAGAACCTTTCAATAAAAAATTATTTTTTGGAAAAGTTCCTTAATTTACCCGCCAATGGCTGTCATACTTCTGTTATTGGTATGCCGGTTAGGATCTTTAAGTTTATCAAAATTGTCCATGCCGGCGCGAACGGCTTTTTTATGGTAAATAGCTTGATAAATAAGCGGTTCGAGAGGTTCCCCTGCCCTGTATTTGGCCAGTAAATCGGTTTCGATATTAGAAAACAAACAGTTTTTGATTTTGCCATCAGCCGTCAACCGGATTCTGTCACAAACTTCGCAAAAAGGATTGCTAACCGAACTTATAATCCCGAATTGCCCTTTAAAAGCTTCAATTTTAAAATGGCGTGCTATGTAATTCGGACCGTCTGATAATTTAATTAATTTATTACCAAATCGCTCAATGGCAATATTTATAATTTCTTGTTGGCTGACCAATTGCTTTTGATTCCATTTATTGCCATCAAAAGGCATAAATTCGATAAAACGAACATTTATAGCTAAATCTTTGGTTAAATTTATAAAATCTAATATTTCATCATCATTTACCCCTTTCATTAAGACGGTATTTATTTTGACTTCAAAACCGTTATTTAATAATAGTAAAATGTTGTCGTATGTTTTTTGAAATTGATTTCGTCGTGTAATTTGCGCAAATTTACCGGCTTTTAATGAGTCCAGACTTACATTTATTTTGTTTAAATGATACTTTTTGAAATCGTCTATATATTGGTCCACTAACAGAGCATTGGTCGTTAAGGCCAGGGTTACATTTAAATGGGACAATTGGGCTAAAATTTGTGCAAAATCTTTTCTGACTAAAGGTTCGCCCCCTGTTAAACGAATTTTGTTCACCCCGTTTTGCACAAATATTTTGGCTATTTGATACACTTCTTCATGACTCATCAAATGACTTTTGGGGGACAGTTGTATGCCGCCGGCGGGCATGCAATAGGTACAACGCAAGTTGCATTTCTCGGTCAATGAAATACGCAAATATTTGTGAACTCTATCAAATTGGTCGGTTAATATTTTGGCGGAATTAGACATTTAAGTTATGTTGATAACCTTTTAAAATTTTAAAAATATGTAAAACATGCGGAAAAACAGCCTCCATTGATTCTTGTGCTCCTTTGGTTGATCCGGGAAGCGCCAAAACTAAACAGTTTCCAATGGTCCCGGCTAAGCTTCTTGACAACATGGAATAAGGAATCCGGTTTTGACCGTAACTGCGAATGGCTTCTTCAATACCCGGGATGCGCCGCTCCAAAATGGGTTCTAATGCTTCGGGGGTGACATCCCTTTTTGATAATCCCGTTCCACCGGTAAATATAATGAGGTTATGGTCTCCGGCATATTCTAAGGTTTTTTTACGGATAATTTCCAACTCATCAGGAATAATTTCGTAATGCTTAATGTTTACTTGACTCTCTTTTAGTTTTTTTATGATCGCTTTACCCGCTTTGTCTTCTTTTTTGCCGGCATAAATAGAATCGGAACAGACAATGACACTGGCCGTCAATTGGTCGGTATTGGTTTCTTTAAAACTGCTTTTACCACCTTTTTTATTTATGAGTTTGATGCTTTCTATTTCAATCTGTTTATCGATAGGTTTCAGCATATCATACATGGTTAAAGCAGTAATGGCTGCCCCGTGCATGGCTTCTACCTCAACACCGGTTTTGTAAATGGTTTTGACTGTTATTTGTATGCTAATGAGCAAATCATCTATTCTGTAATCTATCGCAGTATATTCTACAGGCAGCGGGTGACAATCGGGAATGACACCGGCGGTATTTTTAACAGCCAATAAACCGGCGGCTTTGGCCATTTCAAATACATTACCTTTTGGTACTTGATTAGTTTTGATGGCATCAATAGTGTCAGGTGAACTTACCTTGACACGGGCTTCGGCTATAGCCGTTCGTAAAGTGTTTGTTTTGGCGGTGATATCTACCATAATACGTGTTTTAATGATTAATTTTCCATTGATGTGTGTAGTCTTCTAAAATTTCCTTACCGAAAATGGGCACCTTTTCTTTAACTTGGTTGACGATATATTCAGTCGCTTCAAAAACTTCTTTGCGTCTTTTGGCTGACACAAATACGACAAAGCCTATTTCGCCAGCCTTGACGATTCCTATACTGTGGTATATATGCATGCAAGACAGCGTATATTTTGCAAAGGCATTTTCACGGATTTCGTGCAGTTTTTTTTCTGCCATTTCTTCATAGCATGAATAATTTATAGCCGTTACTTTCTTACCGTTTATTTGATCGGCCCTTACTTGACCCAAAAAAATATTGTGTGCGCCAATAGAATGTTTGATGTGGTGTTTGGCAATTTTTTCGGTTATAAAAGCCGGTGTTATTGCCCCCTTAATAAATACTTTTTTCTTTTTCATGTTGCCATAAATTTAAAATCCGATCTGCATTATCGGTTATGTAATAAAGATTTAAGTTATAATTGCTTAATTGTTGAACAGCCTGTTGGCTTATTATTCCTTTTTGACAAAAAAGGGCATAATTTTTATTTTCATCTAAGCGGCTTACTGCTTGGTTTAATTGTGAAAATGGGATATGCAATAAATGAGAGCCATGTTCTTGTGGTTGTTTTTCCCTAATGTCAATTAAGATAAAGTTTTCTTTAATGGCTTTTTCAGCTGAAATCCCTTTATTGGCAGTAGCATAATCTTGTTGATGAAAATGACAATTTATATTTGCGTGTTCATTTTTCTTAAAATGAATAAGCGTTTGTTGGTTGTTTAAAAAATTATAAAGAAGCAGTTTGCCCGAAAGAATCTGACCGGTCTCTAATATTATTTTTAAGACTTCATTTGCTTGGAGCGTTCCTATTATACCAACATTTGGACCTAAAATACCAAGCTCTTCGCAACTGCTGGCAGCTTGCTTATTTTCCGGAAATAAACAACGATAAGTTGGGCCGTTTTTATAATTAAACACCGAGATTTGTCCTTCAAATTTATGTACCGCCCCATATACAAAAGCTTTATGCATCATTACACAGATATCATTGATCAGATAGCGGGCATTTATATTATCGGTAGCATCAACAACCAAATCATATTTATTAATAATCCTGAAAGCATTTTGCGCCGTTAAATAAGCTTTTATGGCTTCCACTTTTATTTGACTGTTCAATTTTTGGATATATTTAGCAGCTTCCTCTACTTTAAATTGACCGACCGATTTTTCCGTATAAATAATTTGTCTGTGCAAATTGGTCTCATCGACACAATCGCCATCAATCAGCCCTATTTTTCCTATTCCGGCACTTGCCAGATAGGGTAAAATAGCAGCTCCTAAACCACCGGCACCAACAATCAATACTTTGGCATCGGCTAATTTCTTTTGGCCATCCTGTCCTACTTGTTTCAATTTTATTTGTTTGTCGTAGCGTTTCATAACTTATCCACCGGCAAAAGGTGGCAACAGGGCCACTTCGTCGTTATTTTTTAGGGTTACATTTGTCGTCACTTGGGCCCGGTTTATGGCCACACTAAAATTAAGCTTGGTTAAATCATATTTTTGACTAAGGTCCTTTATTAAAGTATTTAAATTTGGCGAGACTAATGTTAATTGCTCTTCATCTATACCAGCTTTTTCGGCTATTTGACCGAAATATTTCAGTTTAACAGTTATCATAATAAAAATAGTTTTACGGATGCCATTAAAAGCACGACCGACAGAATAACATTAAGTGTGCGATTTGAAAATTTAGAACTGCCATATTTTGCGCCCAAAATTCCACCCAATAAGGCAAATGGTACTAACCAAAAAGACTTGGCAGGCCAAATGTTTTGATGCAACAAATAGCCCGTTATACCGGCCGCAGAATTAACTAAAATAAATAAGGCGGAAACAGCAGCCGCTTCTTTCATATTGCCCCAAGCCAATAGGAGAATAACCGGACTTAAAATGATGCCACCGCCAATACCAATCATTCCTGAAAATAAACCTATGACAAAGCCGATGAGCAAAGCCCAAAGAACATGAACAGGTTTTGTATTCTTTTTCTTTCTGTCTGAAGAAACCAACATCTTAAGCACGGCAATCAAAAGAAAGAAAGCTAATAAATACTTATACAGTTGTGCATTCATCCGTAAATATCCACCTAAGAAAGCTGCCGGTATCGATGTAATGGCAAATGGATAAAAAAGCTGCCAACTGAAATATTTATTTTTTTTAAAAAACCAAAAAGCGGTTCCTGCCACAAAAAGATTGAGCAATAAAGCTGCCGGTTTTATAAAACCCGGGTGAAAAGAAAATAAAGCCATCAAAGCCATATAACCACTTGCACCACCATGCCCTATACTGGCATATAAAAAGGCAATTGCTATTAGCAGGAACGTAAAAACAATTATTGACACCGGCAACTCTAAGCTCATAAATCCATTTTTTTAAGTTCTTTTTGGAGAAAAATTTCACAATTTTTATTTATTTCCTCAAAAACCGTAATTAAGTTTCTGCCATAAGATGTTAATTCCGTACCACCGCCATTTTTGCCGCCTATATTTTTGATAATAACTGGTTCTTTTACATATTTATTGATATCACGGACTAACTTCCACGCCTTACTGTACGACATATTCAGTTCTTTGGCCGCCGCATTGATTGACTTGGTTTCATCTATTTTTTTTAATAATTTGATGCGACCAAAACCCAATACCGGATGCCCATCTTTTTCTAACCAAATTCTACTTTTTATTTTCATTCTGGCAATTTTATACAGGTAATTATATCACCTTTTTTTATCATATTCCTATTCGCAGGAATATAAGCCAAGACATTACTCTTGGCAAATGACCGCAACATGGATGATTGTTGTCCTGTTAATATTTCCAATTTTTGATCAGGATTTAAGTAAGCTTTTAAAAACAAAGCTTTTCCTTTTTTATTCGGAAAATCATGCAGACTAACGCCTTTTACCCGGGGCAAATGTCCACTTATATAGCCTTTCATTTTATGTAACAATGGCCATACATAAACATAAAAACTTGTCAGAGCAGAAGCCGGATTGCCCGGTAAGGCAAATACATATTTATTTCCCTTTTTGCCAAACCATAATGGTTTACCGGGTTTTTGCCAAACTTTATAAAAAATTTCTTCTACGCCATTTTCTTTTAAAGCTTGCTTTACAAAATCATAATCACCGACAGATATACCACCTGAAACAAGCATTAGATCACTTCCATCCATAGCTTTATTTAATGTGTCCTTGGTCGCTGTAAAATTGTCTTTTACACTAAATTTATTGATAGATGTAACATCCATATTTTGCAAAGCCATGGCCAACATAAGGCCGTTACTTTCATAAATTTTTCCTTTTTGCAGCTCTGTCCCCGGCTTTTGTAATTCGTTGCCCGTTACAACAACGGACACTTTAGGCGTCTTAAAAACCGAAACTTCGGTTATGCCCAATCCGGCTAAAAAGCCGATAGTGGCAGGCGTCAATTTTTGCCCGGTGGTTAAAACCCTGTCGCCTTCTTGTACCTGTTCACCTAACGGACGTATATTAGCTTGTTTTGGTATCTTTTTGGTCAGTTTTATAACGGTATTTTCTTTTTCTATATCCTCTTGAGGCACTATCGTATCAGCACCTTCCGGCACCATGGCGCCGGTAAAAATACGCATGGCTTCACCACTATTCAAAGACCGGCTAATGGCATCGCCGGCCTTGGCTTCTGCCATCAGCCGGTAGGTTAATGAACCGTTGAAACAGACAGCATAACCGTCAACTGCCGACTGACGAAAAGGCGGCATATTTATAGGAGAAATAACATCTGCTGCTAAAATTTTATTTAAACTCGCCGACAAAGGAATTTTTCCGGTCTCTAAATTTACTTTTGCCGCATCTATGTAATTTAAAGCTTCCTCAACAGAAATCATAGCCCTATTTTTATCGTTATGTGTAAGCAAACATAACGACTAGCCTTTAAATTTTAATTGATAAAAATCATTAAATTTAATAATTGGTCAAAAAGTTATTTAAACTGCTTTCTGAAGATGACCTTTTGCGCTTCACGTTTTAAAATAAGATAGCAAGTTTGTTCTACGACTTGATCAAATGAAGTCTCAATAATTTTGACCATTTCTCTTTCAGGAACATCGATGCGATACATCAGCTTATTAAAATCTTCGGAATGATAGCTGATAAGATCCATTATTAAACTTTTAAATAAGGTAAGAAAGGCTTCAGGGGTTTCTACTTTAAGAAAGGCTTCGTGATCAATTCCCGACATATTCAAATCTTTTGAAAATTGCCGGTTAATTTCTTTCCAGCTTACAGCCGGTATATTAATTACATTGTGAAGCCGTTCCATAAAAAGATTTTAAACAAAGATACAAATTATCCCAACAATAATATTAACGGCAACTAAAGCGTTTTTTTATAACTTTACCCTAAATTTTTTTTATGAATAAATACCGTGTTTTTCCGTTCATTTTGATAATGATTACCGCTTGTGCCAGAGTAGGACGACCAACCGGCGGCCCTAAAGACACCGAGCCACCTAAGTTAATAAAGAGCATACCCGAAAACAATGCCACAAATTTTAAGGGACGGCAAATAGAATTGCATTTTAATGAATATGTAACCTTAAAAGAACCACAAAAAAATATTTTAATTTCACCACCTTTAGTACATCAACCACTTATAAAACCTGCCGGCATTGCCTCAAAAACCATAAAAATTATTTTTCACGATAGTTTACAACCTGACACGACCTATTTAATAAACTTTGGTGAAAGCATTGCTGATTATAATGAAGGGAACATCTTGCCAAATTTTCAATTGGTTTTTTCGACAGGTCAACAGATTGATAGTCTAAGTTTGTCGGGGCATGCTACAGCCTTGCATTTTGCTAAACCACCCAAAAAAATCATGCTCGGTTTATATCCCGATGCCCATTTCAAAGATTCAATGGTTTACACCCAAAAGCCGTACTATATTGCCATGGCAAACGATAAAGGCCAATTCAAATTTACGCATTTAAAAAAGGGTCGTTATAGACTCATTGCACTGGCAGATCAAAATAGCGATTATAAATACCAACCGGGGAAAGAAGGCATCGGTTTTTGGCCACAAGCCATAAATGTCCCCTCAGATTCTATTTATAATATCATGGTTTTTAAAGAATATCCGCGTTTTAGCATTGACAAGATTGAACAGCTTAGCCGGAATCATTTTTATATAAAATATGAAGGTGCACCGGATAGTTTACAAATAAAATGGGACATGCCTGTCCAAAACTTTTTTATGTCTAACAAAAACAAGAAAGCTGACATCTGGTACCTCTCCCCATCAGACAGTTTAAAGTTTCATGTAAAAAATGGTCGCAGATTCAAATTTTACCGGCGTAAACGTTCCGAAAAAGAAGATTCGTTAATGGTATCAATGCCAACCCAAACCAAGTTTAGTCCCATAGACAGCATTTACATAAAAGCCAATGAACCGCTTATAAAAATGGATATCAGTAAAGCACATTTATTGACTGACAGTATCTCTGTTCCTTTCAAATCTTATGTACATCAGGGGAAAATATTTCTTTCCTTTGACCCACAACCCGGCAAAACTTACCATTTAGACTTATTACCCGGTGCCGTTACAGGTTTGTTAAAGACCAAAAATAAGGATAGCCTAAAATCCAGTTTTAAAATTTTGTCATTAGATAAATTCGGCACCTTAAAAATACATTTAAAAGACCAGAAAGAATTACCTGTTTTTATAGAGGTATTGAAGAATGGCAAAGTAATAAAACGAACGAAAACCCAAACCAAACCGGATTTTGAGATACCTTATTTATTACCGGGAAAATATAACTTACGGATTATCAGCGATTTGAATAAAAACAAGCGTTGGGATAGTGGTAATTATCTAAAGCATCTATTGCCCGAACCCATTTTTAGCCCTTCTCAACCAATTGAAATACGGGCCAATTGGGAAATAAATCAAACTTATGATTTGAAATAAATATTAATATAGGCTGCCCTTTTGAGACAGCCTATATAATAAAACTAATATTGTTATGCTTCTTTATATTTATACTTTATTAACCTTTTTTATTTCTTTTATAAAATCATCCAATTCTACCTCATCAACAATCAAGCCAACGGCTGTTTCATAAATTTTATCCACATTTTGTGGCGGAAATCCCAAAGCAACAATGGCATTTTTTAAAATCTTCAATTCATTATTATCTATATGTCCATCGGCATAGATTATTTTGGTTAAGTAATATAATTGTTCAATACGTTCATCGTAATTATAGGTTGGTTCTAAGCTATATTTTTCGTAATTTTTTAAAATATAGGTCAAATCATCCGGGTCTAACAAGCCGTATTGACGAGCCACTTTGGCTATAATTTTCATTTCGTTTTTATCTAAAACGCCATCAACCAAAGATAATTTTATCAAAGTGGCTAAAACAGAAATTCTGTTTTTAAATTCGGCGTTTTCGTAAGCGTCTATAATTCCCATGTTTATTTATTTTTTTTGCTGGTTATAAAAATTGTAAAAATAAGTAATCGTTTCTATTCCTTTTAGATAATTAAAAACCCCAAAATGTTCATTTGGCGAATGAATGGCATCCGAATTAAGACCAAAACCCATCAAAATTGATTTTGAGCCTAATTCTTTCTCAAACAAAGGGACAATCGGAATACTGCCTCCCGAATAAATAGGCAACGGCTCCTTACCAAAGGCACGTTTCATGGCCTTGGCTGCAGCCTTATATCCCGGATTGTCTGTCGGCGTAACATAAGGATGACCACCATGTAAATTTTTCACCTTAACTTTAACCCCTTTAGGGGCTAATTTTTTGAAATAATCGGTGAACAGTTGCGGTATTTCATCCGGATCTTGGTCCGGCACTAATCGCATACTGATTTTGGCAAAGGCTTTTGAAGGAATAATCGTTTTGGCCCCCTCACCGGTATAGCCCCCCCAAATACCATTGACATCTAAAGTAGGCCGGATACTTTGGCGTTCCAAAGTGGTATAACCAGCTTCGCCGTACACATCTTCTATGCCTAAATCTTTTTTAAATTCTTCCAAATCAAAAGGCGTTTTGGCAATGGCAGCCCTTTCCTCAGGTGATAATTCGCGGACTTTATCATAAAAACCGGGGATGGTTATATGGTTCTGATCGTCAGTTAATTGGGCAATCATTTTGGTCAAAATATTGATCGGATTGGCTACTGCACCACCATACAATCCGGAGTGCAAATCGCGGTTGGGGCCAGTTACTTCGACCTCGACATAAGCCAGCCCACGCAAGCCTGTGGTAATGGCCGGCACATCATTAGCCACCATGCCTGTATCCGAAATAATGATCACATCATTTTTTAACTTATCGTGATTGCTGGCAACATACCAAGCCAAACTGGGTGATCCTACTTCCTCTTCACCTTCAATCATAAATTTTACATTGACCGGTAGGGCTTTTTTATTTAATAAATATTCTACCGCTTTTAAATGCATAAACATTTGCCCTTTGTCGTCTGAAGCACCACGGGCAAAAATGGCACCATCAGGATGAATAGGAGTTTTTTTTATCACCGGCTCAAAAGGATCCGATTCCCACAGTTCGAGCGGATCTGCCGGCTGCACATCATAATGTCCATAAACCAAAACCGTCGGCAATGCCGGATCGATTATTTTTTCGCCATATACAATTGGGTAACCCGGCGTTTCTTCGATAGAAACATTATCCAAACCCATTTGGGTCATTTTGTCCCTTATAAATTCGGCTGCCGATTCAACATCAGTTGCATAAGCCGGATCAGCACTAACAGAAGGAATACGCAACAAATCGAAAAGTTCGTCCAAAAGACGTTGTTTATTTTGTATCAAATAACTGTTTATATCTTCCATGTTTTATTTTTATGATAAAATTACAAAAAATAGCTGATACAATATTAAAAAATTGCGGGTGACTGATGAAAAATGAAACGAGGCCATCAGGCTTTGGCCTTTAGCCAAAAAGAGTATTAGAAAAACTTATTATTATTGAATAAATATTCAATGAATGAAGTATAGCCTTTTAGAATATCTTGAAGTCCTTCTTCTCCATCGTAATCATTAGGAAGAGATGAAAATTTTGGGTATTTGTTTTTTAATTGTACAAGACTTATTTTAT
>Ga0256831_1000311_pt1 | contig 25776 bp, 28 predicted proteins | sample 132544metaG_FD_189087 | JGI IMG/M metagenome (GOLD analysis project Ga0256831, IMG submission 189087) | Hydrothermal vent microbial communities from Lau Basin, Pacific Ocean - 132-544 | ecosystem: Environmental > Aquatic > Marine > Hydrothermal vents | place: Pacific Ocean: Lau Basin | collected... | reverse complement strand
GGCGGTGTGGACTTCGACTATGGCCTTAACATCGTCAAGTGTCGCCTTCCTGATAATCATCGCCCTCACCGAGGTAGCCAAACTTCCTCAGGATGTGGGTTACCGCCTCCGCTCCCCCGTCACCGTAGGGCTTCTCAGTCACGTAATCGGCCTTCTCCTTCAAACTGGCAGGGGCCTGGGCTATCGCCACGCGATAACCAACCACCCGGAATGCATCTAAATCGTTCTCCCCGTCTCCAACGTGCGCCACTTCGCTCGGTTTTATCCTGAGAAACTCGCAGGCCTTCTCGATTCCCGTCCCCTTGTTTATCCAGGGCTTTTTAACGTGGATTGCAAAGCCTGAGTCCACCGCTATAAGCTCAAGTCCAAGCTCCTTTATTATCTCCCGAACTACTTCCACGGGAACGGTTCTCCTCAGAACGAGGCCGGCTTTTCTCTCCATCATCGAGAAGCTGAGCTCCGCCTGGGGGTATCTCTTCTTCAGCTCGCTCCAGAGTATCCACTCCTCATCCATATCGGTTAGAAAAACGCGCTTCCTCATCGTCCCCTCTCCCTTTAGGGAAAGGGCTCCACCGTCTTCCGCTATTACCGGCCCGCTCGTGCCTATGAAAACCGCCGCGGCCTCAGCAAAGGGAACGGAATTTCCGGTGACGAGCATTACCGGGAGACCGAGGCTCTCGGCAAGCCTTATGGCCTTCAGGGCTTCAACGCTTATCCTCCTGTCGCGGTATGTAATCGTCCCGTCTATGTCGAGGGATATCGCCTTAATCCTCCTCATCGTTTCACCCAAAACGGGAATGAAGGGGCAGATATAAGGCTTTCTACACATTAATGGTCCTTCATAATCTCCCTCAGAACGCTCGTGGCGTAGACGCCCTTCGGCAGGAAGAAACGGAAGCACATGCCCGTGCCCGGGATGTAACCGTAGGTGAGCCCGAGAGGCCTTATGAGGAGCTCCCTCCGACCACCGGGTTCGGCCATCGGCTTCGGCAGTTTCCTGAAGGTTTCAAGGCTCAGGCCTTCCTCCTCAAGGATTTCCCTTTCAAGTTCCCCGGGAAGACCCCTCGCGCGTCTCATGGCGAAGCCGAACAGGGGGCCGGAAACCATCGCCCGGTTTTTCTTTATCTTTTCGTTAACGAAGTCCCTGTTTGTCTCCGTAACGCGGTAGGTTCTGTCGCGGTATGGGATGCCTCCCTTCACCTGAACGACGATGTCTCCAACGAGAGCCTCGTTGAGTGGAAGCTCCTCCATTCTTCGCGAGAGGTAGAGGTTGAAGAGGTAGCTCTGGTAGGCGTGGATGAAGATGCGCATCACCGGGAGTGGGAGGCTCAGAAAGGCCCGTTTCCAGCTCCCGGTTTTCCTGTAGGTGTAAAGCAACGTTCTTTCGTACCTCAGGAAGCGCGGGAACTCCTCAAGGGCCCTATCCACGTCGCCTGTTTCCCAGAAGTTTTTCCTGGCATCATCGCCCTCCATACTTCCATCGGCGTAGCCGAGAAAGAGCTTCGCCGCTTCATCAAACTTCCCCTGAAGTAGGAGCTTGCCGACAAGGTGATTCACAACGCGCCTCTCACCGAAGCGCTGGTAGCCGAAGTAATTCGGAAAGCCCCCTTTCTCACGAAGTTCGCCGACTATCTCCTTCGTCCTCTCAAAGGCCTTCTCATCGACGTCGCGGACGATTATCCTGAACCTGTTCCCAAGGAGGTGGCCGAGCTTGATGAAGCGACCGTAGGAGACGAACTTCAGCTCAACGTCCCTTATCTGAACGCCTTCAAACTTATCTTTGGCATCTGCCGGAACGCTGATGTACTGATACGTTACGGCGTGCCTGTCCTTGGTTCCGGCGAAGCCTATATCGCGGTGGCTTATTCCAGCGCGCTTCGCTATCTCCTTTATAGCCGTCATAGTGTCCCAGTTGCGCTTTTTCAGAAGGAAGATAGCGTACCTCTTCCCCTCAAAGACTGAAGGCAACGGCTCCTCGATAACCACGAAGTCCTCTGGAAAAGCCTTTATCCTTCCGCCTATCCCGGGCTTTTCACTCAGATAACCAAAGTGGGAGAAGAACTCGCGGTAGTCCACTTTAATCACCCACGATTTTCAAGAATTCCCGAAACGATTTGCACTTATTTTTCAGTTTCTTGAAATCAAGTTTGTCTACGTAGTCGGGCAAGTTATGTTTGGCGTATCCTTCACGCCGTTTCAGCTCGTCGGAGGGTTTTGTGGCCCAGTTGTATCCCAGGCTCCTGCATATCCACTCCTCAATTTCATACCCAAAGAGGAGGATTTTGACAGGCGTTTTGATATTTCTTGGGATATGTTTTTCCACGTCTCTTCTTCGGAACTTGTAGTTTGAGGGACCGTCTCCATCGTATACGAGGAGTATGAAATCCGGATTGGAAATCTCGGATGCACGGAGTATTTTTCCCAGCTTTGGATTACAGAGATAGGGGGCATGAATCGGGTTTTTCCTTCCTGAAAGCTTCTTTAACCTGATATCTGCCAGCCCCTCACTTCTTAGCCGGTTTAGGAGCCTCTTGAAAAACTCTCCCCCATATGCGTCTTCGGTTATTATGACGATCTCCCGAGCCATAGCTATCACTGTTCATCAATATCGAGCAACGAGCCGTAGAGCCAGCCCTCACTTAAAGTAATGCCCTTCTCGTTGAGGAACCTCTTGATTTTCTCGGGATCTTTGATCCTCACAAACCTGCTTTCTCCTTCAACTTTATCCACCAATATCAGGTCAGAAGGTTCTGTCATGTCAACAACTACTGGGGAGTGAGTTGTTATAATAACCTGGCTCTCACTCCCGCGGAGAACATCCAGAATTAATTCCAGGGTCTCCGGGTGGAGGGAGTTCTCTATCTCGTCTATCATCAGGAGGGGGGGCTTGAGGTAAGCGGCAGTAAGGATTGCAAGAGTCTTGTAGAAGCCGTCGGAGATGCTTGGAGGAGCGAGCTCCAGGTTTCCCTCAAAGACTTTCATCATGACCCTCCCATCCTCAGTCAGCTGGAAGAAAACTCTGGTGTTGGGAAAGGCTATGGAGATGGGCTTTGAGATTTCATCGGGCAGTTTTCCCTCACGGAGCCAGATGTTGTAGAGGAGGGGAACAAGGTTGGATGCGTCCTCAGAGAGGGCCCTCTCTTTGCGGGGGAATTTTGGAGTTCTTGCCTCCCTCAGGTTTGCACCCTTTAACACAAGGCAATTCACAAAGTTAAGAAATTCCCTGAGAAACACTGAAACAAGGGGATGCTTGTTTAAGGAAGGAGAGACTATGTACCCCTCTTTTTCATTGTATTTAAATTTGGTACCGCTGATGGGCATTATTCCGAATACTATGCTTGCAACCATTTGAAGGAACGATTCTTCGGGATTTTCCGGAATTAGAAGCTGGAACAAAGATTTATCCTTAGGTGCTTCAAGTTCCATTTTTGGCATAACTCCCGAGTGGACCTCTTTCAGCAACACAGAAGGAGTCTCAGTTATAACCCTGTAAAAGCTGGGAGAATACTCGGTTAACAGGTTAGAACCGGTCTTGATAAGCTTTAGGTACCCCTTAACCTCCAGAACCTCCCTCAGGATCCTGAAGCTCCCGCCGGTTCCGGTAAAGGTAGTCTCAAAATAGACATCGTGTCCATCAACGTCAAAGAGCATTCCAACGGTTATTGGCAACTCTTCCTTTCCACCCCATACCACGTTGTTGTATCCCCACCACTCGAGGAAGGGGTTGGTGTCTTTCTCAACGTATATCTTTCTCAAAAGTTTGAATACCTCAATGAGGTTGGTTTTCCCGGAGGCGTTTGGACCAACAAGGACGTTGAACTTACCGAGCTCGACTTCACAGTTTCTAAGGCTCTTGAAGTTCTTAACTATGAGCTTCTTCAGCCTCACACTCCCACCGAAAACGAAAACGGCAAACCGATTAAAAAGGCTTCTCTCACACCAGCTTCAGATGTCCGGTGACCTTATCTACCAGCTCCTCCGGGGCTGGACCAATCGCCAGAACCGTAATCGTTCCGGGGGGAATCTCGGTTAATCCGGCGTCCTTTATAAGCGCCGTCGGGATGCCGAGCTTCTCCGCCTCGGCCTTGAGCTTGAAGAGCTCCTCAAGGCTCTCCGCCTTGACGACGACCTTCTTCTGCCCCTCGTGGAACCAGGCCTTGAACCACTCCGGTCTCTCCTTCTGGGCCTTTATTGCCGCTGTGACCGCCCCGTGTGCTACCTGAACTGCAAACTTGCCCTTGCTGAGCTTTAAATCCTTCCTTGAAACGATGACCTGCTTGTACTTGAACATGACCCATCCCGGGAGCTTTAAGTGCGGCCTCTTTATAAACTTAAAGGGAGAAAAGGGGAAGGTTCAGAGGTTCTGGATCTCCTCCGGGAGCTCTTCTTCCTTCTTTGGCAATCCTCCGGGTCTGCGCTGCTTTCTCCTCTCCAGTTTCTCCCTGAGCTTTACAGCCTCGTCCCAGTACCGATAGGCAACTCCGGCTAGGGCGAGAGTAAGGACGAGAAGGAATATTGCCAGGGGCTTCCAGGGATTGCTTCTTTCCGGCAGGTACCTGAGTGAAACTTCAAGGAGCTTCTCGGCTAGAGGCTGGGGGTTTTCCATCTGGGCGAGGGTTCTGTTGACGTACTCCGGAAGCTCCTCCGGGGTGGGCCAGACCTTGACCTCCCTGATTATAACCCTGGGGGGTATGCTGTTTATGGTGACAAGGTTGCCGAGGTTGAGACTGTGCCGGTTGCCCAGAGGGTCGAGGTAGACAAGTACCGCCCGGACGTTCGTGAGGTTTTCTCCGATGACCTTGACATCGAGGCCAACAGTTTTTGCCTCGCCGGCCCTGACGGTTCCCACCTTAACGGTTTTCGGCCCATCAAGGGTCTCTGGTAAATCCAGGACGAGGGTGGCGTTCTTTATGAACTCAAAGTCCGGATTGTTTCCGGATGCGCGTATCTCGAACTTGAGCCTTACGGTGTCTCCAACCTTCGCGGTAACGTAGCTGGCCCAGGTCCCGTTGTAGGCCAGGCCCCGTACGTCTATCGCCGGAACCGCGTAGACCTTCACGCCGGTGAGGGGCTGGGAGTAGACAACCCTTTTCTTGCCCGTTTCGAGACTCTTGTCGTCGTAAAATGTTACGATGACCCGCCCTATCTCGAACTCGCCCACTTTGGTTGGCTTGAGGACGTAGATGAGCGCCGGCATGCTGGTGAAGGCCGGGAAGTTCTTGAGGGTCCAGCTCTTCGTCATGCTGACGAGCTCGAAATCGTCAGGTATTGGGGCGGCAACGTTGACGTCGTAGGCGTCGCCCCTCCCCAGGTTCTTGACGTTTATGGTTACCACCAGGTTGTCGTCGATCATTATCTCCTTCGGGATGGCATCTATGGTCACCAGTATGTTGGCAGGCCTTAGGATCGGAGTCACCTTGGCCCCTGCGGGCGCGTACACCATCACTTTGGCGCGGTGGTAGTCGGGTTCAACCTCCTGAACCGACAGTTTCAGAGGCGTTTCCGGGACGGGCTTCGGCAGGTCGCCGACGTTGAGAATCATGGTTCCGAGGCTCTGCTTGCCCCGGAGGATCTCGACGCTAACACCGATGGGAGTCACGGTTCTCAGGGAGATGTAGTAGGTGGTCCCGTTGATCTCCACCGGGAGCTTCTCACCTGTGTAGAGGATGTCGTTGTAGACCAGAACGGTCTGAACGGGTGTTTCCGGAGGTTTCTCCTCCTGGCCCTTTCGGATTATCTTGAAGTCCGTGGCTGCCACCCTGGGAACGTAAATATCAACCACGGCCGATTTGCCCTTTGTCACGTTTAGGACCCTCAGGTAGAGGTAGTTGGCGTAGTAGTGGTCCTGGTCGAGGCGGTAGCTCACGCCACCCCCATCGCCCTTCTCTATGACGAGGGTTCTGGTCTCTCCGTAGGGCAGGGTGATGCTGAAGGTGGCGTCGGTGCTTGAGGTCGAGACCAGCTTCACCTTTATGGGTGGAAGTCCCTCCGGCAGCGTCAGGCTCTCGCCGACGAGTAATTTCTTTCCACCCATTATCCGCTGGAGGGGGGATCTTATCTCCAGGAGCACTGCCTTGGTGCTGTGACCGATCCACTTGTAGACTGTGATGTTGAGGTATACGTTGTCGGCCGAGGGATATGCCCAGCTCTCGCCGTCCCTGAAGAGATGGCTGGCGGTCCCCTGGGGCCCGCGGACTTTTATAAAGAACTGGGTCATGTTGACGTTCGTGTCAACGAACTCTATCTCGAAGGGGCCCAGCTTTACCTTGTCACCGAGGTTCAGGTTTATTGAACCGGTTATGCTGGCACTTGGAATGCTGCTGGCGGATTTTACGGTATGAACCCCGGGTGTGATTGACAGAAACATTATACCGAGCAGGATTAGAGCAACGGCCTTTTTCATACCTAGCGCCTCCGAAACGGTTGGTTGGCTAATACCAAAATGGAAATGTGGTATAAAGGCGTTACGGTGTGAGCCTCCTCCTGTCCCTCGGGAAGAGTATGACCTCGCGGATATTGCCGAGGTCGAGCATCTGCTTTATCAGCCTCTCAGCTCCAAGGCCGAAGCCGCCGTGCGGTGGCATACCGTACCGAAAGGCCCTGAGGTAGAACTCGAAGTTGGCTGGATTGAGTCCCTTCTCCCTTATCTGCTCGACGAGGACGTCAAAGCGGTGTTCCCTCTGGCCTCCTGAGGTTATCTCAACACCGCGGTACTCAAGGTCGAAGGCCCTGCTGATCTCAGGCTTGTCGTCGTACTTCATGATGTAGAAGGGTTTGGCCTCGCTCGGATACCGGTAGAGGAAGTAGAGCGGCGCGTTCTCGTTTTCAAGCATGTACTTCCCGAGGAGCTTTTCTCCTTCAGTGTCTATGTCCTCGCCCCACTCCATCTTTTTGCCGAGGTCGGACAGGATTTCAAGGGCTTTATCGTAGCTCACGCGCGGGAAGGGCAGTTTTGGTTCTTCAAGCTCGAAGTTGAGCGTTTCAAGCTCCCTCACGTTGTGCTCGCGTACGTAGTTGATTGTGTAAGCGACCAGCCTCTCGAGGAGGTTCATTACCTCCTCCTCGTTCTCAATGAAGGCCATCTCAGCGTCGATGCTCCAGGCCTCGTTTAAATGTCTGGTCGTGTTGTGCTCCTCCGCTCTGAAGATCGGTGCTATCTCGTAGACCCTGTCCAGCCCGGAAGCCATCATCATCTGTTTGTAGAGCTGAGGACTCTGGGCTAAAAAGGCATCCCTCTCGAAGTATTTCATCGGAAACAGCTCGGTTCCGCCTTCGGTTGCCGTCGCTATGATCTTTGGCGTGTGTATCTCTATGAAGCCCTCGCCGTGGAAGAAGTCCCTTATGGCTTTGAATACACTCGAACGTATCCTGAATATTGCCATTACCTCGGGTCTTCTGAGGTCCATGAAGCGGTTGTCAAGCCTCGTATCGAGTTCCGCCTTAACTTTCCCCGTCGGGTCGAGGGGAAGAGGGCTTTCAGCCCTGTTGAGGATTTCAAGCTTCTCCGGCAGGATTTCAAAGCCGAGTTTCGCCTTGGGTGTGAAGTTGACGGTACCCTCAACGGCTACAACGTCCTCGCTGTTGAGCTTCGGGATGAGCTTGAACAGCTCGGGGTCAACTTTCTTCTTTGGCGCCGTTACCTGGACTATTCCCTCCCTGTCCCTTATCCAGAGGAACTTTATTCCACCCAGGTCCTTGATCTCCCATACCCAACCGGCAACTCTAACCCTCTGGCCGTTCAGCTCCTCCGTGATCTGGCTCGAATAGTGCGTCCTGTGCATCTCACCTACCTCCTCGGCAAACCTGTTGGGAAAGAAAAGGGGTTCAAATAAAGTTTATCCTTACCTCGGTTCCCGCTATCTGGGAAAGTATGTCCTCCAGGAGTTCCGGCTTTTCCGGGAGCTTCTTCCTGTCTCTGCCAAGAACGAGAACTTTGTAGTAGTTTCCACCGCCAGGCCTGTAAACCACGTTGACCCCAAAAACCCCCGCTGGGTAGAGAAGGTCGGTGGCGAGCTTCTTCAGGTCCTCGGTGTCCTTAACCTCGACGGCCTCTATAACCCTAACGCGCTTTCCTAGTTCTCTCATAAGGGCTTTTATGTTCTTGCCGCCCTTCCCTATGGCAATCGGAACGTCACCCCTGCCCACCATTATGACTATTAGATCCCCCGCCTCAACGGCCTTTTTGAACTCCATGTCCACGTCGCCCAGGAGCCTGTAAAGTAAGCGCGCCACTCTGACGTCAAGCTCCGAGATGATACCTTCCTGGAGCTTCTTCTCGTCGGCGGGACAGAGAATGTCGTCGGTCTTCAGACACACCTCACAGATTGGCGCCTTCATTCACTCACCTCCTCGCTGAAAAATGACACTGAACGGGCCAACCTTAATTCTGGAAGACGTTTAAAAAACTTGTTATGGGGGGATTAGACCTCTCCCACCATTTCCCTTTCCATCCGTTCGATGAACTCCCTGGTAAAGCGGTGTCTCTCCTCGGCGAGCCTCCTCCCGGTTTCCGTGTACATCAGATCCTTCAGCTTCAGTATCTTCTCCCTGAAGTGTTTTATCGAGTCTTCAATGCTCCTCCCGTGCTCTCCTGAGTACATAAAAACCCTCGCGATCCCGACCGCCCCCATCGCATCGAGCTTATCCGCATCGCTGAGTATCTTCGCCTCCAGGGTTTTTGGTTCGGGTCCCCTGGAGAAGCGGTGAGATTCTATGGCATGGACTACCGCCTCCACCTTCTCCTCCGGATAACCGAGCCCCCTGAGGAACCGTCTCGCTATCCTCGCGCCCTCGACCGCGTGATCCTCAACCTTTCCGGCGCTCTCGAGGGGCCTCGCGACGTCGTGGAGTAGCGCCGCCAGGGCTAGAACCTCGAGATCCGCCCCCTCTTTCCTCCCGATGTTGATGCAGAGGTTTAAAACGCGCTCAACGTGGGAAAATCCGTGGGTTCCCTCCCGTTCAAAGAAGGACCTCGCGAACTCCCGTGTTCTCTCTATGAGCTCCAGGCTCTTGGGATCTGTTATGGTCTCTAAACGTTCCACCTTATCACCCGAAGGGGGGATGGAGGGGGGATTAAAAGCCTTTCTCAATCCGCTGTTTTTCCCTGAGGAGCTCAAGTCCCTCCAGGAGAACGTCCCCATCCTCAACGGCATCGCCCGGCGAGAACTCCAGGGATCCTCTGGTGGTGTACTCCCCATCCCTGACGATTTTTCCCATCTCCCTCAACATCTCTTTCACTGCCCTATCGCCCCTCTCCCCTGAACCTGCCAGGGTTCTCGCGGCCTTTACACGGCCTTTTTCCACATAGATCCCCCAGGCCTTTGGGCCGTTTCTGACTTCAACATTACCCCTGTGTTCCCTGAGGAGGAGAAGCAGGGAGTTTATGTCTCTCTCCCCGGAGGTCCCTCTATCGTCCACCTCAACCCGGGCTGAAGGATGCTCTTCCAGTATCTCATCCACGTTTGCCTCGTAGATCTCCACCGCCTTTATCAGCCCTTTTCTCACTGCCGTGAGGATCTCGTTGAGTGCTTTCTCACCCTTCAGGACTTCCCCCTGAAGGATGTTCTCGGCTATGGCTCCGACTATCTCACCCTCCCGTACGAGGAGGTAGCCTCCCTTCAGGTCCGCCCCGTCCCGCCAGGCCACGTGAAGGTACCCTTCCCTGACTCTCCCCCCGAGATCCAGGGGATCACTGAAGCTTGTTACTACCTCCACGTACCTCCCATGGAGCATTCAGACCACCACCAAAACACAAAAGAAAAAGGCTCAAAGCATCGAGGCAACTTTCTGGGCGTTTCTCTTGAGGTAGATCCTGACGAGACCGAGGTTGACCCTGGGGTCTGTGATCACAGTCAGGACCGCGTTTTCACCGGCTTCGACCGTTATGATCTTGCCCTTTGGCGACTCCAGCGTCACCATATCTACTGCCTCCTCGTGAAATACTTCCTTAGATACGTTGAGGGCAGTACCGTAGATTGTCGCAACCATGGCGGCCACGTTTTCGACGTCGATAGTCCTGTCGCTGGCCTGTCCCTCGATGAGCAAACCGTCCTTACTGACTACCGCGACTCCCTTCACACCATCAACCCTCAGAAGGTCGGCAATAACGTTCTCAAACATTTCAATCACCCCAGTATGAGCATTTCAACCTCAACGTGCCTGTCGTGTACCCTTATGTCTTTTATCAGGACGTTTTTTCCGGAGAACTTCTTTATGGCCACGGCAATGGCGTTCGCCATGGGATAGAGCACCGGCTTCATTCCCTTTTTCTCGAGAAGCTGGAGGGCGTGGAGATCCATGGGGTTGTCGAGTTTTAGGGTCACTCTGTTTCCTTCGACGTCTATTTCACCCCTCTCGGCGAAGCCGAAGGTGTTTATCATCACGTCGGTGAATCTGTTGAGAAGCTCCTGGGGGTCGCCGCTGCCCTCGAAGTTCAGCCCGTACTCCTCCATCATTGCGTGGAGGAGCTCCTCCCCTATCGAGTTCCCGAGCCCCCTTGCACCGGCTCCGAGAACTTTATATATCCCGTACAGGATAAGATTGGTAACCTCGGTTGCCATTTCTTCAGACCTCTCATTCATTCTTTCCACAACCTTTGCCCCCTTCATAGGCATGTCACCATTTAAAGTTCTCTTCAATTTTTAAGTTTTTTCTATGTATTTAGCAGTTTTTCGAGATTATATGGAATTCTTATTTGATTATTGATTACATAACGTTCATGGAAATTTAACATTTGCCCCCAAATATTCGAATATTATTTCGTTAAAGTATTTAAGGCAAAAAACGAGCCCATATCTTATGGAACAGCCCTAACTCTATAAGCTGGTTTATAAGAGGGACCTATGAAACTGAAGGCAGGGGATATAGAAAAAATAAGACGATTAAGGAAAGAGGGGTTTAAAATAAGGGAGATCGCAGCAATGTTTGGGGTCTCTCCACGGAGAATACAGCAGGTTCTTAAGAATCCAGAACTCAAAGTACCGGGTAGAAAAAATACTGAAATTCCATCCGAAGCAAAGGATATGATAATCCAGCTGGGGAAAGAAGGGTATACCATTGACAGGATACAGGAGGCTCTTAAATTGGCCGGCTATTCTATCTCAAGGTACAAGGTGTGGAAACTTCTTAAAGAATACAGGGAAAACCAAACTTCCAAGGAGCTATCTGAATTCAGGAAGATTATTAAAAGCCATCGCCATACAGTCTATATTGGGATCATCCACCTTGGGGGGACCCAGAATAACTCTATAAAGCTTCTAATTCTTCTCAAGGTTCCCGAATGCCAAACTCTCTCCTGTGAAACATTCGATTCCATCTCTCTTAAAAAGGTTATACAGATATTTGATATGTGTGTTTTGCAATATCAATGCAAACCCGATTTAGTTGTGTTGTCCCCCGTACCGCCCCTAGTTCCGACCAAAGGTTCAGAGAATAGACTCATACGTCATCTAACGAAAATAGGAGTGAAATATGTATGGTTCCCGAAAACTCTTAAAAAAACTTACGAGCGAGAAATTAAGAAAGTCAAAAAACTTTTTAAATCTCAATATAGTTGTTCTCAAGGCCTAATAACATTAATTGAGGAAATGTGTAAAAGGTTCTACGGGGTGTCCGATTATGAAGGTGTTGACAAGGATACGTAGTTTTTTAAGGGCTAAAAGCTCGGAGGAGATACAGGATTTTGAAGACTTCCTGCTGAAGCGATACGGCTTCGATAGGTATCTTTACGCCACCTCCGAGGGCCTGCCCATAATGGGAAACTTCAGCGGTTACGAAACGCTCTCCGCCAAGGTTCCCGAGATGTTCAAGATCCTCTCGGATCTGGAGGAGTCCGATACGTACATCGTTCGCGGGAAGGGGAGAATCCATCTCCTCATACGGATTACCCCCGAGGTTCTCCTTCTGGCCGAGACTAGGAAGGAGCCGTCTCCCCCTGAAATCAACGAGCTCATAGCCCGGACGAGGGAGGAGCTGGGACTCTAGTGGTTCCATTCCTCCAGCTCACTATCTCTTGGAGAAGTCCCACCAGGGTGGCATGGATCTCCACGGGGATCCCGTCAACTCCCAGCTTCCTTTCCCCTGTAACACCGTCTACGAGGCCCCTCTCAACCAGCGAGCCGATTATGGCCCTCTCGTCCCAGTTTTCGAGCAGGTTTCTACCGGTTTTCATTGAGGCCAGGGCAACCAGTCCATAGGCCCCCCAGTTCGAAACGGCGGAGAGTATTAGCTCGTCTGTCTCAACGACGCTCGCTATCTTCTCTCCGTGGGGAACGTACCGTTCTATGAGCTCCCTTATTCTACCCATCCCGGCCTCGTTACCCCCATCGCCTATCCCTATCGTGGGGATACCCAGTTCCCTGGCCTCAATTACAGTTCCGTCAAAGGATTCCCTCCCTATCTCCAGCCCCCTCATTGAGTAGTACTTCCCGTCGGCGGCCCTTCCGGGGGTTTCGACCGCGATCACGAGGGAATATCTACCTACGTCCGGACTCTTCACGAAGTTGATCCCGAAGGGCCTTAGGGCGTTCATCACCTCAGGGTACGTCAGGATTTCGGCCCTTCCCCCGAGGAGCTCCACGGCCCCCGCGAGGGCGACTGCACCGGGTGGTCCATCCGTTTCCGGGGTCATGGAGGGCGGTATTGGGAACCCCGTAATGATGAGGATCCTCTCCAGGTTGTTGAGGAAGGTCTCCACGGAACTGGTTAGAAAGCCGGGGTTCCTCTTCCGGTAATCAAGGTAAACCGGTAGAAGCCCCCTGTCCCCGGCGTCGGTGTTGATCAGGTGGGCTATCATGCTCACTCCTCGTAGACGACTATTCTCACCCTCTTCCCCTTTATGGCTTCCTTGAGCCTCCACCACAGCTCGGTCGGTTGCTCGCTCCTGTGGATCAGCTCATGGCCGTTTTCCAGTCTGACCTTCTTCTCCCTGTACTTCACAAAAACGCCGCTTTCGTTGAATATTTCCTTCATTTTGCACCCCCCAGGATCTTTTTCAGCTCGTGAAGGGTTCTTATTTCATAATCGGCCATATGATAGCCATTTTCTCCGTTACGGTTTATCCAGACCGCGATCATCCCGACGTTCTTCGCACCGTAGACGTCCTGGCTGAGGGAGTCTCCCACCATCGTGGATTTTTCGGGTCTGACCCCCAGGGATTCAAGGGCGTGGATGAAGATTCTTGGATCGGGTTTGATTGCCTTAACCTCCTCCCTCGTGACGACCACGTCGAAGTAGTCTAGCAAACCGGTGAGCCTTAACTTGAGCCTCTGATAGGCGGGTCCGCTCGTGATGACCCCCAGCCTGTAGCCCTCGTCTCTGAGCCGCTCCAGGGCTGGAACCGTGTCCGGGTAAACGTGGAGCTTGTGTGGATACCTTTCGAGCAGGTCCTCGTACCTGATGTCGATGCCGAAGAGCTTGAAGAAGAAGTTCCAGTCGTGCCACTCGTAGGTGTCCCTCCTGCGGAAGATCTCCCTTAGAAAGCGCTCCCTGGCACTCTCCCTGTCTATCCCAAGCTTCTTCGAGAGCCTCTCGTAGACCTGCGGCAGAAAGAGCTCGATGAGGGGCATCTCGCTCAGCAGGGTTCCGTCAATGTCGAAGAACACCGCCTCCATGGTATCACCACTTCTTCACCAGCAGCGCCAGTATCTCAACCTTTCCCCCGAGGTTACCGTCCGTAACGATGCCCCATATGACATCCTTCTCCGAGAGTATCTGCTGGAACCTCCTCAGAATCTCGTGGGCGTCCCGCAGCGGGAAATCCTCCCCGACGAGTATGCCTATAAGACCGCGCTCCCACACCCCCCAGTGCCAGCCGAAGTCCACCTTCCTGAGGATTCTCAGTATTCCAACGTTGCCACCCTTTATAATGTTGAACAGGTCCGCGTAGTCTATGTTCACCAGCATCTGGGTTTCCAGGTAGTAGTAGAGCCTCGAGAACATCGCCGCTATCTCCTCGGAGGCCAGCTGAAAGGCCCGCTGGAGGGGGACATCCTCCTGCATAAAGTCCCACAGGGAGTCGTAGAACACGGTCTCAAAATCCCCTGCCCAGGGGGGCTTTTCTTCGTGGATGAGTTCCCTCCGGGGGGTGAGGACGTAGGCAAGCTTTATGGTATCGGAGGGAACGCTTTCGAGGATAAGCTCCCTCATCTCGTGGTTGACCCCGCTGTCCTCGAAGACGAGCCAGAGGAAGGTGTTCCCGGGAAGGGAAGAGAAGAAGTTCCTCAGCCTCTCGACGTATCGCTGGTGGCTCGGGAGGAGGTAGTAGGCCGGGTTCACCGTCACCTTAACGATCCCATCGGCAGTTATGCTGTCGACTATCCTAGCCCCGGTGCCACCAATCCCAACGAAAACGTGGGTAAAGGACCTCATCGGGACACCCAAAGGGAAAGGGAGGGGAACTTCATATCCTTTTCGGTTCACTCGAGGGTGGCGTGCTTCCGCTTCATGTCCTTCTCCGTCTTCTGGAAGGTGGCCATGAGGAGGGCTATCACCCCGTCCAGGAACACCATCGTCGAGTCCTCGAAGAGGGTGCCCATCGGGGCTATCCACTTGTACTTGGTGAGCATCTGCCTCGCTATGTAGTCGGTCGGAACGTCGGTCTTCGTCCTTCCAGGTATCTCAACGACAACGTCCGCGAGCTTTCCAAGGGTCGAGTTGGAGTAGGAGGTTATCGCGACGACCTTTCCCCCCTGGGCCCTCGCTATCTGGGCCGCATCAACGATGCTCTTGGTTTCTCCGGAACCGCTGATGGCTATGAGGAGGTCACCCGGCTCGAAGGCCGGCGTTATCGTCTCACCGACGACGTAGACGTTGAAGTCGAGGTGCATGAGCCTCATCGCGAAGGCCTTTCCAACCAAACCGCTCCTTCCCGCGCCGTAGATGAATATCTTGTTTGCCCCTATCATGGCATCAACGAAACCGCGAACCTGCTCGAGTTTGAGCCTCTCGGCAACGCTGTTGATATGATCCGTTATATCCGTCATGGCCTTCCGTATGGTCATCATGTACTCGTCCCAGAAGAGGTCGATTATCCTCCTCGTGACGTCTTCGGGATCCTTCGCCTTCGTAATGGCACCGCCAACGATTATTATCGTCGCACCGAGTTCAACGACCTTGGGGATGGTCTGAAGGTTCAGACCACCGGCTACTGCCACAGGGACGCTCACCGCTTTAACGACCTTCTCGAGGTCCTCAAGGGGGCTTTTACCCTGAACCTGCTCATCTATGCCGGTGTGGACGAGTATGTAGTGAACGCCCATCTTCTCGAGTTCCTTCGCGCGCTTCACCTTGTCTTTGACGCCGATGAGATCCACCATAACCCTGATTCCATACCTTCTGGCGACTTCAACGGCATCGAGGATAGTCTTGTCATCGGCAACACCGAGGATAGAAACGACATCCGCACCGTGCCTGGCCGCCATCTCGACTTCCAGGGCACCGGTGTCCATAGTCTTCAGATCTGCAACGATCTTCCTGTCAGGGAAGCGTCTCTTCATGAGCTCGACCGCGCGCATTCCCTCCTTCTTAATGAGCGGGGTTCCGACCTCAAGCCAGTGAGCACCGCCGCGTGCAGCCTTCTCGGCGATAGAAATGGCCTGTTCAATATCAGTAAGGTCAAGGGCAACCTGGAGTATCATGGCGAAACCTCCGAAGGTTTTTCGATTTAACCTCCTGTTGCTACTTTTTAAACTTTGGCTCCGGCGATTAACACAGAAATGTCTAAGGAATTCGCCAAGGTTTAAAAGGCCGGAGGGCAAACCGGAGCGGTGGAATGGAATGGTAACGTTCATTCCCTTCGGCGAAAAGCCAAACCGCGATGGTGTTCTTTACGTTCTCCAGCTGCTGAAAAGAAACAAGCTCATAGACGACTACGTTATCGTCGAATCCAGCAGGGTTGAACTGCTCGCCGGAAGAATTCCGCAGGACAGGGCCTACATCGTCGGAGAGCACCTGGCAACCTACGGCATAGTGGAGAAGCTCAGACCGTCATCCCTTATCAGCGTTGATGCGCACACCGATTTAATGCACGACTACCTGGACCACGGCTCCTGGCTGGCCTACGCCCTCGAGGAGCGCTTTGTAAACCGGGCGGTTGTCATGGCCCCCGTCCTCATGATACCCACCACCGAGCGGACCCAGCTCTGGACGAGGCGCGTTAAGGTTTTCCCCGCTCTGCTGAGGAGCAGGAAAGTGCGCGGCAGGTGGAGGGCCTACAAGAACCTCCAGACGAACGATTTGCTTGAGATACTCGATGAGGCCAAGAAGTACTTGGGGGAGGAGGTATACCTCACCGTCGACCTTGACGTTTTGAGACCGGAGTACAAGATAGCCCGCTTCCAGCATGGGGAACTTACCCTCGAGGAGCTGCTTGAACTTCTGGAAGGAATAAAGGATAACTTTAAGATAACCTCCTTCGATATCGCGGAGATTTCCGACAGGATACGGCGCTCTCGCCTCGGAAAGAAGGCCTTCGTCGAGGTTTTCCAGCTGCTGATGGGGTGATTCGATGAAGAAAGGCCCGACGGAGTGGGAGATGAAAAACGTTATAATGCCCCTCATGCTCTCCGGCGCGAAGATGCTCGACCGACACTGCCCCAAGTGCGGCTCACCGCTCTTTGAGAAGGACGGCAGGGTCTTCTGCCCGGTGTGCGAGTACAGGGAGAAGCAGAAAAGGAGAGAGATGAAGGGCGTAGAGGAGAAGTTGAGGGAGAAGCTCAATGAACTGGCCAGCTCACTGCCCGATAACATCGACGAGCTGGAGAAACACTTAAGGGCAATGGAGCGGATAATGGAGGTGCTGGAGCGTTATAGAAAACTGGAGGGTGAAAAATGAAGAACGTGAGGGTTCTCAAGGCTCTGGAAGACGGTCCGAAGACCATCGAGGAGATAGCCGAGAAAACGGGCATAAAGCCGATGGAGGTAAGGCGCTATTTGCTCCGCTTTACTGAGCAGGGGAAGGTCGAGAGCTACCGGAGGGAAGGGAAGCTCTTCTGGAAGATCAGAGAAAAGAGCGAGAAGGAAGAGGAGTTCAAGTACGTATGAACTCTTTTTTGGGGCCATCTGACCTCTTCCCCGCCCTGAAGGGCGAGACTTTCGATAGAGAAATGTAAGGGGGAGAAAAATCAGGCCTTCTGGGCCTTCTCCCAGTACTCGTTGAATTTGTTCTGGAAGAGGTCCCTGACCCTGAAGTCCTTGATCCAGACCTGGGTCTCATAGTTGAAGTAGCGAGCCGCCATGTCCTCGAGGGCGAAGAAGACCTCGTCGTCACAGATGAGCATCGGAAGCTCGAACTTGTCGAGGACCTTGAGCTCGAGCTTGCCGTCCTTGTAGTAGTCCATGATCTTCGAGTTGTCGAGCCTCTGGAGGACGTTGGGGGTGACTATTATCTTGGCCTTGGCGCCGCGGTCTATGGCCTTCGTGATATCATTCTCGAGGTTTATGGCTATGTAACCGTCGTCCGCCAGGAGTATCTGCTCCTTAACGTCCTCGAACATCTCCCTGGTCTTAAGCGTGGCGTTCCTGATTCCGCGGACGACCCAGACCTTCTCGACGCCGTACTTCGGGATCTCGGTCTCTATGAGGGGCCTCATGAGCTGGAGGAGTTCCTCCTTGGCCTTCTTCTTGGCCTCGAGTTCCTCCTTGACGCGCTCCTGCCATTCCTGGATGAACTTCTCGAGAATGTTCTCCGGGTGAACGGGCCTGTACTTGTTGACCTTGCCCGGCTGGCTTATGGCGAATCCCTTCTTCTCGAGGCTCCTGAGGACGTCGTAGGTCCTCGGCGCCGGAACCTCCGAAACGCTCGCCAGCTCCGCCGGGGTGAGGACGCCGAAGCCCACCAGTGCCACGTACGCCCTCGCCTCGTAGAGGTTCAACTCAAAGTGCTCCTGAAGGAGCTCAACCATCTTGTCCTTAACCATCTTTACCACCACCCCATTTTCTAATTCACATTGCGGGTTCGGGCCCTATAAAGTTTTTCCCAAGGTGTTAAGTGTTGGAAATTATGGGGCCTTCAAAAGGCGCAATCACTCCCCCCAATGTTAGGAGGATTGCGCCTTCGTACAACAGCATTACTATTTATGGATTTTAAACTTTTTGGCTTCCCCATCTGGTGGAGTTTAAACTGTAACCGTATGCTCGGACTGAGATGAGAATATGGGCAGAAAAAGGGGAGATGTTATGTCATGATGTCCGCCTGGTTTTCCTGATATAACGCAGTATCTCCTCGTAGAGCGATTCTATAACCCTCTGGTAGTAAATCTTTCCGGCCTCCACCATGTCCATTATCTCCTCCAGTTCCCTGGTCTTTTCCTCGCTCACGAGCTCGCGGTACCTGCTCATGAGGTAGTGGTAGACCCTGATCCCCAGCTCCGTCGGAATGAGTTTCTTCCTTCCACGGGTCTCTATGACGTAGAAGCGTTTCAGAAGGGTTTCTACGATTTTTGCGTAGGTGGATGGCCGGCCTATTCTCCTCTCCTTCATCAGCGCTATGATATCTCCCTGGGTATACAGGGAAACCTTCGGCGCCTTCCACTTCTTTGCCTCGACGACCCTCAGCCTCTCCCCCTCTTTGAGTTTCGGCAGTTTCCTGAAGGGGGGTGAGCGCAACCGCGTCCAGCCGTCGTATATCACCTCGACGTAGCCCTCCAGCTCCACCTTTCCGATGGAGGCGTTGATGACCGCCCGTTCCATCAGGAGTTTCGCCGCCCTCATCTCGCTGGTCATGAAACGCCTGAATATCATGTCATACAGGCGGTAGTGGTTCCTCGTGAGGTTTTTTGGTACCTGGATTATTCCGTCGCGTATGAGCTGCATCAATCTGCCGGTGTCCACAGGTCTCGTGGGTCTTATCGCCTCGTGGGTTCCCTCCTCACCCCAGTGCCTCGGGTGGAAGTAGTCCTCCCCTATCTCCTGGGTTATGTACTCCTTTGCTATTTCTATTCCCGTGTTGCTGACGTGGGTTGAGTCCGTTCTGTGGTATGTGATGAGACCCATTTCGAAGAGGTCCTGTGCCAATCTCATCGTCTCCGGTGCGGAAAGTTTCAGGAAGGTTGAGGCGTCCTTCAGCATGGCATCGGTGGTGTAGGGTGGACTTGGATTGACCTCCCTCTCCTCAAGCTGAACCTCCTCAACCGTGACGTACTCCGGCGGCTTAACGTTCTTCCCGTCTTTGCCTATTTCAACCGTCACCTGGAGGCCGTTCTCAAGGGTTAGGCCGAGGAAGTAGGTTTCGCTCTCCCTGAACTCTTTATAACGCTTGATTATCCAGCCGAGGACAGGGGTTTGAACCCTTCCGGCGGAGAGGTTTCTGTTCTCAAAGACGCGCTGGAGTTCCTGACTGAGCTCGAAGCCTATCCACCTGTCCTCTATCCTCCTTACGATCTGGGCCTCGACCCGGTTCTCGTTGACGTCCCTGGCCTCCTGGATGGCGCGGAGTATGGCGGGTCTCGTAACCTCGTGGAACTCTATGCGCTTGATGTTGGGCGTGTAGGGACTGAGAACGTTCCTTATGTCCCAGGCTATCTTCTCACCCTCTGTATCAGGATCGGTGGCGATGAGAATCTCGTCCACCTCCTGGGCCAGTTCACGCATTGCTTTAACGTTGGTCAGGGCATCGCGCACGTTAGTTGAACCACAGCGCGGGCAAACCCCCCTGTTCTCCCAGTCAACGAACTGATAGCCGCAGTCGCGGCAGCGCTTGATGGTGTCATAAACCGGAATGAACCTGAGGCCTTCCTCCGTTCCCTCGATGAGAACTCCATGGTAGCCTTCGTTCGTCACGAGATCGAACATATGCCCGCCACTTGCCAGGATCGTCAGCATCATGTTGCCTATGCTCACCTCGTAAGCGACCAGATCGCCGATCCTCGTCTTGCTGGGTTTGCCGAAGAAGTTCGCTATGGTTCTCGCCTTGTTGGGACTCTCGACTATCATGAGGGCTGATTTAACGAGGTCCTTCACCTTTGAGCTTATCTTGCCCTCCATCACCAGTCTAACCTTCTCCCTGTCCTCGTCGATCTGCCTGAGAATCTCCTCGAGGTTAAGTTCTTCGAAGGGAACCATCCTGAACTCGGTGAAGCGCCAGCGCATCTGCCTCACGAGACCGTTGAAGACCTTCTCGTTGTCCACCAGGAGAACGCTCAAACCTTTGGTGATTCCACCGGCGAAGAGCCTGCTCGTTCTTCCAGTTGCCTGGATGTAGGTTTTAACGTCCGGTATCTCGATGTACCACCTGCCATTTTCCTCGGTCAGACTCACGAATGGATCCTCGGCGAGCTTTCTCAGAACCTCCTCGTCGTGGAGAACCCTCCTCAGAAACTCCACCAGCTCCCTGAAAACGTTCAGAACCGTCTTGTGAAAGTCGTTCTCTATTGGCAGGCCCTCAGCTAAAGCTTCCTCTATCTTCATGAGCTCAAACTGCGGTATGTTCCGTATGAGCCTCCTTAAGCGGGCGTGGAGCTTTTCGGCCTGCTTCCTATCCTCGTCGCTCAGGAAGTCCATTATCTCGCCCAGCAGACCCAAAGCCCTGTATATGGTCGGCCTCTCAAGGTCTATGCTAAAGCGGAACTTCGGCACGCCGGTGAAGACCGCGTAGCGTATGAGGTGGGGTAAATCCAGACCCCTGACTATCGAACCGTAGTAGGTCGCGACCCCCACGAGGTAGTCAGCTTCCCCCTTCTCAAAGCGCTCTATAGCTTTTCTGTTCTTCGAGCTTGCCAGCTCAACCCTGAAGCCCCTCTCCCGGAGATAGTTTACAAGCTCCTCCGCGTAGCTCAAACCCTGGTCCACCGGAACGAAGATCAGACCCCCTCTGCCGAGCATCGTCAGGAGTTCTTCCACGTGCTCCTTGACGTCTTTGGTCGGCTTCAGGTAGCTGTCCACGACGTTCCTGAGGGCACTTCTTCCGGAACCAACCTCAAAACCGAGGAGCTCGCGGTAGAGCTTTATCCTGTCGCCCCGCGCACTTCCGGTTGCGGAGGCTATGATCATTATTCCGATCCGATTCCTTCTCTTGAACTCCTCTATCTCGCGCTGGAGCCTCTCTATGGCCTCGTTTAGTTCCCGCAGCTTCTCCTCCCTATCCTCCGACCTGCTGTTAAGGTACCTGGACATCTGCTTCTTCAGGCGAATTATCTCCCAGGCCTTCTGAATGATTTCCTCGGTAAAACCGAGCAGATAGAGGGAGCGGTCTATGTTCTTGCTCGCCTTGAGGAAGGCATCAACGTCATCAACGAAGATGAAGTCGAAGTGCCTGCCCTTGAGCACCTCGTCGAACTTCCTAGCGAGCCACTGGGCGCTGGTGACGAGGATATCGTAATCCCCCCCTGTTATCCTGGCGAGCATCTCCTCCTTCTCCTTCTTCCGGAGGTTGCCGTGGTAGTAGGCGAGGTTGATATCAACGCCGGCCCTCCCGGCTATGGCCTGGATTTTCCTGACCGTCTGGACAACCAGCGGCGTCGTCGGGACGACTATGTAGCTCTTCTTGCCCTTTGTTGCATGCCAGACGGCCATGAAGGCCCCGAAGGTGCTCTTGCCCATGCCGGTTGGGGCTATGATGGAGAAGCTCCTCCCCTTGAGGAGTCTCTTCACCCACGTCCTCTGGGCGCTCCAGAAGGTGAAGCCCGTGGCCCTCTCGAAGAAAGCCTCAACCTCGCGGAGGTTCTTCTCGAGGGAATAAATACGCTCCCACTCTTTGAGCGTGCCCCTCGACCGGAGGGCCTCCCGGACGGCCGTGACAAGCTCGAAATAGGAATCGGCGTGAACCGGATTATCGAGACAGTCATCGCAGGGGTTCTTATTCACAAGCCTCTCGTCGGAGATTTTACCGAGGCAGTTCGGGCACATCTCCCGATAGATCGCCTTCATTTTCCCACCCTCTAATTCCTACTCTCGGGAGGAGGGGATTTATAAGGGTTTTTCAAAGGACGACTCAAGCGCCCTGAGTTCGTCCTCAAGCTTTTTCGAGAGCTCGTAATCCTCGAAGACGTGAACGTACTCATCGAGAACCTCCCGGAGAATATGAAGTGCCTCCTTCCTTCCGGTCAGAGCCACGAGCTTCAAGGCCCGCCTAAAGAGCCTCGCGACCTCGCTACCGCTCTCATCTGTGCTCACGGCAAAGCGAAGCTCCTTCAGCGTAACGTCGAGAGCCAGCTCAGGGACCTCGCTCAGAAACTCCATGGCAACGGCCTCGGGAAAGAGCTCGGCATGTCCCTCAAAGGTCTCGAAGTAGAAGCCCTTCTCATGGGCCTTCATAACGGCAGCGACGTGCTTGCAGTCCCCGCCCAGGGGACAGGTGCAGCCGTTTCCCCCGGTTTCGAGGTCCAGCTCGACGTAATAAGGATACGTCCCGAGGACCTTGGAGAACAGCTTGCTCCCGTGCTTGACGACCCAGAGAACCTTGCCGGATCTGTAATAGCGCTCGCCCTTCCTGAGGGTCTTCTCGTCCATGGCCATCGGTGTGGCTTTCTCGGGCCGGCTTTAAGCCTTTCGGACGAAAGCGTTTTATCTTCCCGACACTAGTTGCTCCGGTGATGAAGATGGACGTTTTTGAACTCGCCAGGAGATACCACGATGAGCTCGACATAAAGGAGCCGAGCATGGCAACGATGGCGGCCGAGCTCTTCGATGACCTCGGTTTGAAGATGGCGAAGTTTCTGAGGGACGAGGGCTACGCGATCATAGGCACGAAGTTCATCGACTACGACAAAAGCCTCGTCCTGGACATAACAAAGGGAGAAAAGAGGTTCGAGATAACGCTCAGGAAGAGCTAATACCTGCTCTCGTAGTCGAAGACTATCTCCTTCTTTTCGCCCGGCTTGAGCGTCACCCTGAACTCCACGTAGCTGGCAGTCTCGTCGATTGGCTGGACGCTCGACGTTATTATTTTCCCCCACTTGTGGTGTCTGACGATGACCGTCTTCGTCTCGTTGCCGAAGTTCTGGAGGGTTATCTTCACCTTGTAGTAGGAGTAGCCATCTCCGCTCCTTTGCTCGAGTATCGTGGTGGTACCTTTAAGGTCGTAGTCCCTGCCGATGCCTATCCTAACAGTGTCGCCCTTGGGCGTGTGCTCTATGGAGTTCTCGCCGATGAGCAGGTTCCCATCCTCCGTTTCGCGGTAGATCTCAACGGTTCCCGCCGGGAGGACTTTGTCGGTTTTGAATGATATTGATTCGTAGACCGGCCTCTCGCCGTTCCCGGCCCAGCTCTCGTAGAGGTACTCGCGCTGGTACGGGGCCTCAATGGTCACGTAGGGGTACATCATGGTGCTCGAGGGATTGAGGTCCACTATTCCGAGCTTATACAGGTAGAACGCCTCGACCTTCTGCGGCTCACCAATCTGGACGGTCTCTGCAGAGGCCGCTTTGGCATATAGGACGCGCGGCTGCGGGAGGGCCCGGTGGAGCTGAACGTCGCCGGCAACGAGGAGAACCTTCGCGCCCTTGAACTCCTGGGCGGTGGGGTTGTTGAGAACGACGTAGCCGTAGAGCTTCGCGTTGTCACCTATGTAGAGCTTGTACCTGCTCTCCCAGCTCATGTTCGCCATCCTATAGGTTACGCTGATGTTGTACTTTCCGGCCTTGTCCGCCTGCAGAACCGCGTAGACACTTGCCTTCCCCTCGAGGTTCTTGGCCTTGAAGTATGAAACCTCACCCGGGTTTATCAGGTAGTAGCCGTCGCCCTCGACCGCTATCTTCCCGTTTTTAAAGCCGAGGAACTTGCCCTTGATTACGTCCCCGCTCCTCAGCTTTATCTCCACCTCGCTACCAACGTTCGCCGAGTAAACGTCGCCCTTCGAACCCCTGCTGAAGACGCCGAGAACCTGAACCCCATCATTGAGGGGCCTTATCGTGACCTCAGCTATGTTGAGCCCGGCCAGCTCGTCGAGCGGAACCTCGTTAAGGCCGGCCTTGAGTTCGAACTCCTTCGTCTCCTCGATCACGCCGATCTTAGCTGAGTTGTAGAGGACAACGGTGGTGTCGCTTGCAATGGCTTTCTCACCCTGGAAGGAAAAGGCCGACAGAACTATCAGCAGGGCCGCCCCGACCCCCGCAATAAGCTTCTTCTTCATGAAAATCACCCGTAACTACTAGGGCAAGGGGGTATTTATAACCGGGCCATCGATTCAACCCCGCCTGAAACGAAAACCGGCGAATGGAAACCCTTTTAACCGCCCGGGGCTACTCCCAACCGTCAGGCTTACGGGGTGATGGTTATGGACAGGATTGAAAAGGCAAGGAGAATAATTGAAAAGGCCAAGGCCGAGAACAGGCCGCTAGTCGAGCCCGAAGCTAAGGAGATTCTCAGGCTCTATGGCATCCCGGTTCCGGATTTTAGGGTTGCGACCACCGAGGAGGAAGCTGTAAAGTTCGCCAGGGAGATCGGCTATCCAGTGGTTATGAAAATCGTCTCCCCGCAGATCATCCACAAGAGCGACGCAGGTGGAGTTAAGATAAACATCAAGAACGATGAGGAGGCGAGAAAGGCCTTCAGGGAGATAATGGAGAACGCGAGGAAGTACAAGCCCGACGCAGACCTCTGGGGTGTCATAATATACAAGATGCTCCCGCTCGGCAAGGAAGTTATAGTCGGTATGATACGCGACCCGCAGTTCGGTCCGGCCATAATGTTCGGCCTCGGTGGAATCTTCGTTGAGATACTCAAGGACGTCTCCTTCCGCGTTGCACCTATAACGAAGGAGGAAGCCCTCGAAATGATAAAGGAGATAAAGGCCTACCCGATCCTCGCCGGAGCGCGCGGTGAGAAGCCCGTTGATATAGACGCCCTCGCTGACATAATCGTCAAGGTCGGTGAGCTTTCCCTCGAACTTCCGGAGATAAGGGAGCTTGACATCAACCCGATCTTCGCCTATGAGAAGGGTGCTGTTGCCGTTGATGCTAGAATGCTTCTCTGAATCCTTTTCTTTCCTTCCATCTGAAACGCGATCGTTGTTTCCAATCTCCTTCTCGTGGTAGGATTTTCCAATCATCCGTCCGAAAGAAATATAAACCCCTATGCCCTATTTGATGTGATCTTCGGGGTGGTACCTTGCGCTTTGCAATAAGGTTGAAACCCGATCGGGAACCATACAGGGTGCCCTTCAACCACCTTCACTACCTCCAGGGACTGATCTATCACCGGATCGGAAACGTCAACCCTGATCTGAGCCTCAGGCTCCACTCTCCCAAGGTTCCAAAGCTCTTCACCTACTCCCTTTTCATGACGGAGGGAAGGGAGATCGCCGGCGGAAAGCCCTACTTCAATGGCCACGGAATGGGCTACTTCTATTTCTCAACCGCCGTTCCGGAGATAGCCGAGGCGTTCATCGGGGGACTGCTCCAGAAACCCCGGGTAAAGCTGTGGAACGAGGATTTTACCGTCGAAGAAATCCGGGCAGTGGCGGAACCTCCGGTTCTCAACGGAAGAAAGTTCGTGACGCTCTCACCAATAGCTGTGACGGCCAGGAGAATTCAGTTTGGGAAACCGCGGTCCTACGATCTGGCCCCAACTGATCCCGAGTTCTACGATCGTATCAGGGAGAACCTCATCGATAAGTACACTTCCCTAACCGGAAAGCCGCCGGAAAGCGATGAGCTTGAGATCGATGTAATCCTCGCCAAGCCAAAGCGCTTCCAGGTGAAGCCCGGCATCTTCCAGAGGGCGTGGCACCTCGTTTTCAGGGCCCGGGGCGATGAAGGTTTGCTAAGAGTGGGCTATCTTGCTGGTTTTGGAGAGAAGAACTCAATAGGCTTCGGGATGGTGAAGGTTGATGGGCGAAGAAGA
>Ga0256831_1000310_pt1 | contig 25777 bp, 18 predicted proteins | sample 132544metaG_FD_189087 | JGI IMG/M metagenome (GOLD analysis project Ga0256831, IMG submission 189087) | Hydrothermal vent microbial communities from Lau Basin, Pacific Ocean - 132-544 | ecosystem: Environmental > Aquatic > Marine > Hydrothermal vents | place: Pacific Ocean: Lau Basin | collected... | reverse complement strand
TATAAGGATTTACAGGTTATTTTGGCTTTATTCGTAGCCACCCTACGGGTGAAGTCAAAATATTCTGGAAAGCCTTGTAGATTCAGTGCTATGGACATTCGCAGTAGGTTCAACTGATTTATTTAGGGTTATGCATTAAGTATAGCTGAAAATGCAATTACTTGGGCATAAAATAATGGTACAATTCGCCTTTTTATGTGAAATAGAGACCTAGGGATTAGAATCAATGAGTCAGGCGTATAACCCAAAGCAAATTGAGCTTGAAGCACAACAATATTGGGCACAGAACCGATGTTTTAATGTCACTGAAGATGAGACTAAGGAGAAATATTATTGCCTCTCCATGTTCCCATATCCTAGTGGACAGTTACACATGGGGCATGTACGCAACTACTCTATTGGGGATGTTTTATCGCGTTTTATGCGCATGCAAGGGAAAAATGTCCTCCAACCTATGGGCTGGGATGCGTTTGGCTTGCCTGCTGAAAATGCTGCAATGAAGCATAAAGTTGCGCCGAGCAAATGGACTCGAGAAAACATTTCCTATATGCGTGAGCAATTAAAACGCTTGGGTTTTGGCTATGATTGGGAACGAGAAATAGCCACCTGTAATTCAGATTATTATCGTTGGGAACAATGGTTGTTTACCCGTTTATTTAAAAAAGGTATTGTTTATAAAAAAAATGCCATTGTTAATTGGGACCCAGTGGATCAAACCGTACTGGCCAATGAACAGGTAATAAATGGTCGTGGTTGGCGCTCCGATGCCTTGGTTGAGCGCAAAGAAATTCCCCAATGGTTTTTAAAAATTACCGATTATGCAGAAGAGCTATTGCAGGATATTGATCAACTCGATGGCTGGCCAGAGCAAGTTCGCACCATGCAAAAAAACTGGATTGGGCGCTCAGAAGGAGCAGAGATCCATTTTTCTGTGGTGGATTCAGATGACATCATTAAAGTGTTTACCACCCGGCCCGATACGCTAATGGGTGTGACCTATGTGGCGGTGGCAGCAGAGCATCCTCTATGTCTAAAAATGGCTCAGAACAATGAGCAATTACAAGCCTTTATTAACGAAGCAAAAGTGATGTCCACGGCTGAAGCCGATATGGAAACCATGGAAAAGAAAGGCATGGCGATTGGTTTGCATGCCATCCATCCTATTACAGGAGAGCAGCTACCTGTTTATACTGCTAACTTTGTTTTAATGGGCTATGGTGAGGGCGCGGTGATGTCGGTGCCTGCCCATGATCAGCGTGATTATGAATTTGCTAAAAAATACGATCTAGCCATTAAGCAAGTCATTGCTCCTGCGGACAAGCAAGATGCTACTGATGTTGTTATAGACCAGTGTGCCTTTACAGAAAAAGGTGTCTTGCTTAATTCAGCACAATTTGATGGTCTAAGCTCATTAGAGGCTATGAGTGCGATTCCAGAGGCCTTAGAGAAAATAAACAAGGGTAATAAGCGTGTTCAATACCGTTTGCGTGATTGGGGTGTCTCAAGACAGCGCTATTGGGGTACACCCATTCCTATTATTAATTGCCCTGAGTGTGGCTCTTTGCCTGTTCCAGAAGAAGACTTGCCAGTAAAATTACCAGAGGATGTGATTATTACTGGAGAAGGTTCTCCTATTAAACGTATGCCGGAGTTTTATCAGTGCCAATGCCCAAAATGTGGTGCAGATGCTGAGCGTGAAACCGATACCTTTGATACCTTTATGGAATCCTCTTGGTACTATGCTCGTTATTGTTCGCCAGACAATGATTCAGCTATGCTGGATGAACGGGCTAATTATTGGGGGCCTGTGGATCAATATGTGGGTGGTATTGAACATGCGATATTACATTTGCTCTACTCACGCTTTTTTCACAAACTGATGCGTGATGAAGGCTTGGTACAAGGTGATGAGCCCTTTAAAAATCTGCTGACTCAAGGCATGGTACTTAAAGACGGTGCCAAAATGTCCAAATCCAAGGGCAATACCATTGACCCTCAGGGGATTATTGATCAATATGGTGCTGATACGGCACGCTTATTTATGATGTATGCAGCGCCACCAGAGCAATCTCTGGAGTGGTCTGATAGTGGTGTAGAAGGCCAGTACAAGTATTTAAAACGGCTTTGGAAAACGGTGATGGAGCATATTGCCCTAACTCAGGAAAAAGGCGGTGTTAGCCAACTTGATATTACGTCCTTAGATAAAGAGGCTAAAAAATTACGCCGTAAGTTACACCAAACGATTCGTTCAGTCAGCGATGATATTGGTCGTCGTCATACCTTTAATACCGCCATAGCTAAGGTACGAGAGCTGTTTAATATGATGGAAAAAATGTCAGCGACTTTAGAAGGCTCTGAACAAGGTTTGGCATTAAAGCAAGATGTTCTAGAACATATTTTATTAATGCTCTCGCCTATCGTTCCCCATATTAGCCATCAATTATGGCATAACTTAGGACATAAGCAGGCCATTGTCGATGAATTATGGCCTGTTGTTGATGAGTCGGCTCTAGTAGCAGACTCGGTTCAATACATCGTGCAGGTGAATGGCAAACTTCGTGATAAACTGGAAGTCGCTGCAGATACGGATAAACAACGTATTGAACAATATGCACTTGAAACAGCGGGTGCCATAAGAAATATTGAAGGTAAAACAGTAAGAAAAATTATTGTTGTGCCTGGCAAACTGGTTAATATTGTTGCCAATTAAAGACGCTTAACACAAGGCTTAAGAAACGGGAAAATAGACAATGCAAATACATACAATTGCCGGTAAAACGGCACGAGCTTTATGGCTACCCATATTGATGGCCTTGTTCCTCAGTGCTTGTGGCTTTCATTTGCGGGGCGATATTGCTTTGCCTAGCTTATATGAGCGAGTACATGTGGTAGACAAGGGCTACTCGGATGTTGGGCGATCATTATCGAACGCCTTAATTAATTCTGGTAGTAAAATGGTTTCTTCACCAGAAGAGGCAAGCTCTGTGATCACTATCCTCTCTCGTGGTATCGAGCGTCGTGCTCTGAATGTCGGTGGCAAACAGGTCAGAGAGTATGAGCTGCAACTCACTATTTTATTTGTGGTGCAGGATCATAGTGGCAAGCAGTTATCCGAGCCTCAGCGAGTCAGTATTGTGCGTAATTTTCAAAATAATACCAATGCCGTATTGGGTCGGGATAATGAAGAACAAATTATCCGCAGAGAAATGATGCAACCTGCTATTATACAATTATTGCGCCGTCTAAAAGCCATTGCAAATTAAACCAGAACAACTGCGTAACGATCTTAAGGCTAGACAGTATCCTGTCTATCTGGTCTGTGGTGATGAGCCTTTACAACATAAAGAAGCCTGTGATATGTTGCGTAAAGCCGCTCATTATTATGGTTATGAAGAGCGTGAAATCTATACTGCAGATGCAAAATTTAACTGGTCTTCTCTGTCTTCTATAGCCAATGAATTATCATTATTTGCCAGCAAAAAACTTATTGAACTGTATTTGCCAACGGGTAAAACGTCAGATAAGGGGCTTGCCCTAATCCATTATTGCGAACATTTACCAGAAGATACCCTATTGTTAATTATGGCTCCTAAAATAGAGGCGGCAACGAGGAAATCTAAGTGGTATAAAGCCTTAGAACGGGTTGCAGGTATTATTACTGTTTGGCCCATTGAGGGGCATCAATTAAACCAATGGTTACAACGGCGTTTATTAAGCAAGGGTTTAATGACCACACAGGATGCTATCGAGTTGATTAATGATCGCATTGAGGGTAATTTACTGGCAGGGGATCAAGAAATTGAAAAGCTCAGTCTATTATACTCACCTGCTAAGGGTGAAGAGAATGTACATCTAGACTATGAGCAAGTGGCTGATGCCGTTTCTGATAGTGCTCGTTATAATGTCTTTGAATTGTTTGATTGTGCCCTGTCAGGGGATTTAAAACGAGCCTCAAGAATACTCTATGGCCTGCAACGTGAAGAGGTATCTATTATACTTATCTTGTCTCTATTTGCTAAGGAAGTACGGCTATTGGCAAAAATGTCAGCCGTGCTGGAGTCTATGGAACAAACTAGGCAAGCCAAAAATATCGATTTAGCAATGAAAGGTGTTTATATCTTCCCCAAAAGAAAATCACTGATTGCCCAAGCATTGCGTACCAGCCGAGCTGAGCATTGGCAACAATTACTTAAACAACTATTGATGGCGGATAAGTTTTCTAAGGGGGCACAGCTTGGTGATCCTTGGGCTGAGATGCAGCTGATTTTATCGGCAGTCGCAGGTAAAACGTACTTATTTGATAAGCATTATTAATTATTTTGACAGATAGAATAAACAATGGAATAAACAATGGATATTAAACACTATATGATCGACGTGGGTCAGCGTGCACGTCAAGCCTCTAGAGCATTGGTTAAGGCCAGTAGTAATAAGAAAAATGCCGCTTTATTGGCTATTGCTGATCTATTGGAAGTATCAATGAGTAGCTTGATTGCAGAAAATAAAAAGGATCTGGATGCGGGGAAAACTCGTGGCTTAGATGATGCTTTGTTGGATCGTTTGGCGCTTAATGAAGAACGCATTCAAGGTATGGCCGAAGGCTTGCGCCAGATTGCTGCCTTACCCGATCCTGTTGGGGAAATATCGGATATGAATTATCAACCATCCGGTTTGCAAATTGGCAAAATGCGTGTGCCTTTAGGGGTCATTGGTATTATTTATGAATCCAGACCCAATGTAACGGCCGATGCTGCGGCCTTATGTATGAAGTCAGGCAATGCCGCTATTTTACGTGGTGGATCCGAAGCGATTCGTTCCAATCAGGCCATTGCAGAGTGTATTAAACAGGGGCTTGAACAAGCCGGTTTACCTGCTGATGTCGTTCAGGTGATCACCACAACAGATAGAGAAGCAGTGGGTGAACTGATCACCATGCAGGACTATGTCGATGTCATTGTGCCTCGTGGTGGCAAGGGCTTAATTGAACGCATTAGTGGTAATGCCAGTGTACCGGTTATTAAACACCTTAATGGTATTTGTCATGTCTATATTGATGATAAAGCGGATCGTCAAAAAGCCATTGATATTGCCTATAATGCTAAAACCCATCGCTATGGGGTTTGCAATGCTATGGAAACCTTATTGGTAAATCATGCCGTTGCTGCTGATGTTTTGCCTGAACTGGCACAAAAATACAGTAATGAAGGGGTTGAGTTACGTTGTTGTGAGGGGAGTGCTAAAATACTTGTTGACTTTGCCACACAGGCTGCGACGGATGAAGACTGGGATACAGAATACCTAGCACCGGTATTATCCATTCGACTGGTTGATGATATGGATGCCGCTATTGAACATATTTTTGCTCATAGTTCGGGTCATACAGAAGCCATCGTAACGGAAGACTTTAGTCGTGCCCGACGTTTCCTTGCTGAAGTTGACTCCAGTTCTGTTATGGTCAATGCCTCAACCCGTTTTGCCGATGGCTTTGAATATGGTTTGGGAGCAGAGATTGGTATTAGCACGGACAAGATCCATGTGCGCGGTCCAGTGGGTCTTGAGGGACTTACCTCACAAAAATACATCGTTTTAGGTGATGGGCATATTAGAACTTAGACTTTGCTTAAGAGAAGCGATACTATGACATGCTACAATAATAGATACACTATAATAGTAAATACAGATGTAAATAAAGACAGAGCTATTTAATGAAGAGGTATTTAATGAGACGACACTGTTTGGTATGGGGTTTTGTTTTTGGTGGTTTAATGATGTTGGCTGGTGTGACTCAGGCTTATGTTTTAGGGCCAACAACACCAGGAAAATGGGGTACCCCAACAATGGGGACTGGGGCAACAATCACATGGAGCTTAATGGACACAGGAGTGCTTTGTAGTTCTCATTGTACAGGCAGTAATACCAGTTTAGCTGATTTTATGCCTGCTAATTTTAAGGATCAATTGCAATTGGCTTTTGATGCTTGGAGCAGTGTGGCTAATTTAACCTTTGTTGAAGTTGCAGATACTGGAGGAACAATGGGTACAAGTGGTCAGCTTGGTGATATCCGTATTGGTGGGCATACCTTTGATGGTGCGTATGGTGTTCTTGCTCATGGTTATTACCCACCTAATAATGGTAATACCTTTGCTGGCGATATTCATTTTGATACTGCAGAAACATGGGTTGATACGTTTGTAGGGGGTGGTTTTAGTATCTTTCAGGTGTTTGCCCATGAACTAGGTCATGCCTTAGGCTTAGATCATACCGCAGTGGCCGGTTCTCTAATGAACCCGAGTTATAGTGAAGCCTTTGTTGGCCCTCAGGCAGATGATATTGCCGGTATGCAATACATTTACGGTGCAGCACCAATCGCTGTTCCAGCTCCAGGTACGTTTATTTTATTGCTTTCTGGGTTGTTGGGGTTTATTAAATTCAAGCGTGTGTGATTTTGTTATAGGACATTACTGGAATCGGGGCTTCAGCCCCGCTCCGACATACTGCAATTTTACAAAAGCTACTGAATAACAAAATTAGTAAAATACAGTCCTTCAATTTGTTTTTTCCCTGTTAATTCCTTTAAAACACCTTCTACCTCTTCTTGAATTTTATTTTGTAAGGCCTTCTTTTTCTTCGGTGTATTCACACTTTCTCTTGATTGTGCCGAGAGTGCGGTAATAATAATATCACGTAGTGGCGCATTATGTTTTTGTACTTCTTCAATTGCTGTCGGACTGCCTAATACTTGCAGGCGGACCTGTAAAAAACGCATTCTTTTTTCAGTAGTTTGCAGATTGACCACAAAGGGTGGAGATAACTCATAATATTTTGTGTTATCTTCTTCTGTTGCTTCCTCTTCAGCCCAGAGTGGTGTTATTAACGTAATAGATAAGAGTAAGAGTAAAAAAAGCTTGCTGTATGAGGTCAGTCTATGAGAGCTTATCATTAGTTTGTCCAATTTTTAAATGTTTAGTGGGGTTATTTAGATGTTTCTATACAAGTTTGTGACATAAAATAAATTATAGACTAAAAATACATCGAGCACAGCTTTTGCATCATACGTGTTGCCTGAGCAAGATAAGAGCTACCAAATAAGTTTGCATGGTTTAATATATGATAAAGATTATATAGTGTTTTTCTTTGTGCATAAGCGTCATCAAGAGGAAAAATAGACTGATAGTGTTGATAAAACTCGGTACTAAAACCACCAAAAAGCTCTGTCATAGCTAAATCCGTTTCCCGATCACCATAGTAAAGTGCAGGGTCAAAAAATATCGGCTCACCTTGTTCACTAAAGGCATAATTACCCGACCATAAATCACCATGTAATAAAGAGGCTGAGGGCCTATAATCCTGTAGCAGAGTCTCCAGACTATTTAATAAGGGCTCAGAAAAAGGTTTTAAAGTGCTGCCTAAGCCCTTATCATACAATCGTTTTATTTGTGGTAATAAGCGTTCTTCACGCCAAAAACTTAGCCAGCAAGTGTGTTGCTTATTGCTTTGTGGGGTGCTACCTATAATATTGTTTTGATACCAGCCATATTGGCTTTGTGTGATTCTGTGTTGCTGAGCCAGTACCTCAGCCAATTTTATTTGATCACCGCAAGGATGCATGTTCAGATACTCCAGCACCAGATAGCTATGAGAATGGTTGTTGCCAAAACAAATTGGTTTTGGGATGCGTGCGCATTGGGCGGTGTTGAGTTCATTTAAACTGTCGTATTCTACTTGAAACATGGTTTTTAGTGCGCGTTGGTTTACTTTGACAAAGTATGTTTGCCCATCTGAACCGGTGATGCAAAAAGTCTGGTTAATACAGCCACCCCCCATAGCTTGTGTTGACTGAATATGAAAGGGCTTATGTAAGCTTTGGCTGATATGTTCAGCAATATGTGACCAATATGTCATAAAATAGAATGCTCTCAATTTTTGCAATATGTAGGGCTTATCTGTTTTTTCTACGCATGTATTATGCAAGTTTCTAAAATTAGAATAAATAGTGATAGCAGGAATAGTGTGCCAAAAAATAATAAAGAAAATCCAGTGGCAGTAAAGTCTAAACAAATCATTGTCCAAGTGGCTGTGCCAACACCTTTGCGCCGAAAATTTGATTATCTATTAGCCAGTGAAGATGATCATGAACGTATACAAGCAGGAATTAGAGTCTTAGTTCCTTTTGGACGAACTACTAAAATTGCCATTGTTTTAGGTTTGAGTGAGCATAGTGATGTGCCTGCTAATAAATTGCGACCTATTAGTAAGATCCTTGATAAGCAAGCTATTTTGCCGATTGATATTATTAAATTGCTTAATTGGGTAGCTACTTATTATCAGCATCCTATTGGTGAAGTGTTTCAAACGGCGATACCAGTTCATTACCGTAAAAAAGAAACCCCTTTTGCCAATGAGGAAATACGCTATATTCTCACTCAACAGGCGCTGGATAATGACTGGACGATATTAAAGCGAGCAATACGTCAATTGAGTCTATTAAAACAATTGCAAGTGGTACCAGAAGGCTTAACTAAAGAGCAACTCTCTCAAAAACAAGAAGGACAATGGCAAACAGCTTTAAAGACATTAATTGATAAAAATTGGGTCAAAGAGCAGGTCAGTTTGAAAGCCAAGCTTGCCTACTCTTATCCGCATGGAGAAGAGGTATGCAAACACTCAGCGTTAACACTTAATAAGGAGCAAGAGCGGGCGGTAAGTGCCCTATTGGAAAAAGCGGATGAGTATCATGCCAGCTTGCTTGATGGTATTACGGGTAGTGGTAAAACAGAAGTGTATCTTAGCTTTATTGAATATCAGCTGAAACAGTCTCGACAAGTATTAGTATTAGTACCAGAAATTGGCCTTACACCTCAATTACTTGAGCGCTTTAAACATCGTTTTAATGTCACTATACAAACTTTACATTCGGGCTTAAATAATACTCAGCGTATGTTGGTCTGGCAGCAGGTAAGTGAAGGAAAAGTGCGTATTCTTATTGGTACTCGCTCTGCCGTATTTACTCCCATGCCAGATTTGGGGGCTATTCTTATTGATGAAGAACATGATTTATCTTTTAAACAGCAAGATGGTATTCGTTACTCAGCTAAAGATATTGCCTTAGTGCGGGCAAATAACGCTGGCGTACCCATTATTCTAGGCAGTGCAACCCCTTCAATGGAATCGTTGTTTTTATGTCAGCAAGGGAAAATGTCACATTATAAATTACGTCAACGAGCCGGTAAGGCAAAGCCTCCCCAAGTACATCTTCTTGATGTCCGAGGGCAATATCTGCAACATGGCTTAAGTCAGAGCTTAATTAATTTAATGAAACAGCATTTAGAAAAAAATAATCAAGTGCTACTGTTTCAAAATAGACGAGGCTATTCACCAGTTTTATTATGCAATAAATGTGGCTGGATCAGTCATTGTCATCGTTGTGATGCGAAATTAACCTATCATCGTCAACACCATCGTCTGCGTTGTCACCATTGCCAAGTGGAACAGGAATTACCCGCACATTGCCCAGAATGTGCCCATGTTGAGCTATCCTATTTAGGTATAGGTACGGAACGGGTAGAAAAAACAGTCCGTGAACTGTTTCCAGAAGTGGAAATTGTTCGTATTGATCGTGATACTACGCAACGTAAAGGTACTTTAGAATCAATACTGGAGCGAGTTAAAGATGGGCAACAACAAATATTAATTGGTACCCAAATGCTGGCTAAGGGACATCATTTTCCCAACGTGACATTAGTGGCCATTTTAGATATTGATCAAGGGCTCTATTCCATTGATTTTCGAGCACCAGAGCGATTAGCACAATTAATTACTCAAGTCTCTGGCCGAGCGGGTCGGGCAGAGAAAAAAGGGCAGGTGGTTTTGCAAACTTCACATCCAGAAGATGAAACCCTTAATACCTTGTTAAATGAGGGCTATATGGGATTTGCACAAAAAGCGCTCGCTGAGCGTAAAGAATTATTATTACCACCTTATGCTTATCAAGCATTGATCCGTGCTGAGGCGAACAAAACAAGTGATTATCAACAATTTCTTGATGCTTGTTTTCAAGTAATGACTCAGATTAAAAATACCTTATTACAGGGAAATGATAGTCAGTTTTTAGGTCCTGTGCCAGCACCAATGGAAAAAAAAGCAGGTAAGTTCAGAGGACAATTGCTTGTCCAATCGGTGCAGAGAAAAAATTTACACAGAATTTTGCATGGCCTTATTCAAACAGTAGAAACAAATAAGATGGCTCAAAGAGTGCGTTGGTCTATTGATATTGACCCACAAGATTTGTATTAAATAAGCTGAGTTTCGGATGGCTGCATAAGTAAGGTATTGATTAGCTTGTATTTGTTACAGAAGTCGCCGTAAATACCTCCCTGTAGGCTTCACTTTGGCATCCATGCCAAAGAGACTTCTTCCACAAATACAGGCCAATCAATATGTTAAATTTATTTTCAAGATCATCTTATTCAGAATTCAGATTAAATAAGCTCAAATGTATTTAATTAATATTTTTGTTGATATTTTTTTATAAAATCACTAAAATCGCGGGTAATTTTCTATGCCTATCAGCACTTGATTAGAATTTATTTGGCTAAGCATTTATTTGGCTAAGCATTTATCCAGCTAAGTAATCGTGTGAGCAAAATAATATTCATGTCTGCTGAAGCAATTTTCCGTCTATTTTAAAGTATTGATACATCAATAAAATTATTGGTGCAGATTCTTTTTTACTAACAGAAAGTGAAATCAACACCCTTTTTCTATTGACTAACCAGAGTTTAACCAGAGTAATATTATGGCTGATTTAAGCAAATACCGTAACATAGGCATCTTCGCACACGTTGATGCTGGCAAGACCACGACCACTGAACGTATTTTAAATCTAACGGGTAAGACCCATAAGATTGGTGAAGTACATGATGGTGAAGCAACCACTGACTTTATGGAACAAGAGCAAGAACGTGGTATTACCATTCAATCGGCAGCGACTTCCTGTGAATGGAATGGCCACCGTATGAATATTATTGATACACCGGGACACGTTGATTTCACCATTGAAGTGTATCGTTCACTAAAAGTCCTTGATGGTGGTGTGGGTGTTTTCTGTGGTTCAGGTGGTGTCGAGCCTCAGTCAGAAACTAACTGGCGTTATGCGAATGAATCGGGTGTTGCTCGGGTTATTTTTGTTAACAAGCTGGATCGTCTTGGTGCGAATTTCTATCGAGTCGTTGATCAGGTTGAAAATGTACTGCAAGCCAATCCTTTAGTCATGGTTCTACCAATTGGTGAAGAAGATGACTTTGTTGGTTGTGTTGACTTATTAACTCAGAAAGCATGGGTTTGGGATGGTTCAGGTGATCCTAGTAAGTATGAAATACAAGATATTCCTGCTGATATGGTTGATAAGGCTGCAGAATATCGTGAACAGTTAATTGAAACGGCACTTGAGCAAGACGATGAACTGATGGAAGCCTATCTTGAAGGTGAAGAGCCTTCCATAGATGATATTAAGCGTTGTATCCGCAAGGGTACGATTGCTCTTGATTTCTTCCCAACGTATTGTGGCTCGGCATTTAAGAACAAAGGTATTCAATTAGTATTGGATGCGGTTGTTGATTACCTGCCTAACCCAATGGAAGTAGCTCCTCAACCAGAAGTTGATTTGGATGGTAATGAGACCGGTGAGCTTGCCATTGTTGATCCTGAAAAACCAGTACGTGCTTTAGCATTCAAAATTATGGATGATCGTTTTGGTGCATTAACCTTTATTCGTATTTACTCAGGTACGGTTCAAAAAGGTATGACCTTATTAAATACCTTTACAGGAAAAACAGAACGTATTGGCCGTATTGTAGAAATGCATGCCGACTCTCGTGAAGAACTGGACTCTTGTCAAGCGGGCGATATTGTTGCTTTTGTTGGTTTAAAGAATACTCAAACAGGTCATACTTTATGTGATCCCAAGCAACCTGCGACATTAGAACCAATGGTGTTCCCTGACCCCGTTATTTCGATTGCTATTACACCTAATGATAAGGGTGGTTCTGAGAAAATGGGTATTGCTCTGAACAAAATGGTGAAAGAAGATCCTTCTTTCCACGTTGAAACAGACGAAGAAAGCGGTGAAACCATTCTTAAGGGCATGGGCGAGTTACACTTAGATATTAAAATTGATATCCTTAAGCGTACTCATGGCGTTGATGTCACAGTGGGTAAACCTCAGGTTGCCTATCGTGAGTCAATCACTCAAGCCGTTGAAGACAGTTATACCCATAAGAAACAATCGGGTGGTTCAGGTCAATATGGTCGTATTGACTATACCATCACTCCCGGTGAGCCAAATAGTGGTTATACGTTTGAGTCTACGGTTACTGGTGGTAATGTCCCAAGTGAATATTGGGGTGCGATTGATAAAGCCTTTGGCCGTATGATGAACGAAGGTGTTCTGGCTGGTTTCCCTGTGGTTGATGTTCATGTTGAACTACAAGATGGTGCCTACCATGCTGTGGATTCATCCGCTATGGCGTTTGAATTGGCCGCCTATGGTGCTTATCGTCAAACAATGAAGAAGGCCGGTCCACAATTACTTGAGCCTATTATGAAAGTCGATGTGTTTACTCCAGAAGCGCACGTTGGAGACTGTATTGGTGACTTGAATCGTCGTCGTGGCATGATTAAAGATCAAGAGTCAAACCCAATGGGGACTCGCATCAAGGCCGATGCACCGTTAAGTGAAATGTTTGGTTATATTGGTGATTTACGTACCATGACTTCTGGTCGTGGTCAGTTCTCAATGGAATTTTCACATTATAGTGCTTGTCCTAAGAACGTTGCTGAGGAAGTCATTAAAGAGACCTTAGAGCGTAAAGAAAAAGCGAAAAAATAAGCATTATTAACAATATGTTTCTTTTTCTAAAAAGGCCGGTCATTGACTGGCCTTTTTTTATTCTATTAAATAGGTCAGCTGAGTTCTGGATAATTGAAATAGTAACGTATTGATTAGCCTGTATTTGTTACAGAAGTCGCCGTGAATACCTCCCTGTAGGCTTCACTTTGGCATCCATGCCAAAGAGACTTCTTCCACAAACACAGGCTAATCAATACTCTGAAGTTATTTTTAAGATTATCTTATACAGAATTTAGGTTAGGTAGGAAGTTAACCAATGCAATGTCGCAAAGGTTGTGGTGCTTGCTGTATTGCGCCTTCTATATCGACACCCATTCCAGGAATGCCCAAGGGCAAGCCGGCAGGTGTACGCTGTATACAATTAGATAGTCACAATGCCTGCAAAATTTTTGCTCAGAAGAGTCGTCCAACTGTGTGTTTGCTCTTTAGTGCCAGTGAAGAATTTTGTGGTACTTCTAATGATTTTGCACTGCAACAGCTGAGCATCTTAGAAAAAGAAACTTGTTCATAATTCAATACATTTGAGTATATAATATTCAATTGTATCTTAACTCAAAGGTTGTTACATAAGTGAATCAACAAGACACACAAAATATGAATATCCCAAAAGATGATCAGCAAATTCTTAAGGATGAATCTAAAGAAGAACCGGTGTTTCATTATCAACTGGCAGGTAAATCAATTACGGTATTAGGTACAGCGCATGTGTCCAAAACTAGTGCTGATAAAGTGCAAGAATTATTGGCCACAGGAGACTATGATGGTGTAGCAATCGAGCTTTGCTCTAGTCGATATAAGAGTATGATCGATCCAGATAGTCTTGCCAAAATGGATTTATTTCAGGTATTTAAAGAAGGTAAGGCTTCTATGGTTATTGCCTCTCTCGCTTTGGGAGCCTATCAACAAAAAATGGCTGATGAATTTGGTATTGAGCCAGGTGCTGAAATGCGCATGGCGATAGAACAAGCTGAAAAAATGGATGCTGATATCCATCTTATTGATCGTGAGGTGGGTACCACTCTAAAACGAGTGTATAACAATGTCCCGTGGTGGAAGAGGATGGGGATTGTTGGTGGTTTATTGGGCAGTGTTGTGACCAATGAGAAAGTGTCAGAAGATGAGATTGAGCGCCTCAAAGAAGGTGATATTTTAGAAACCACATTTGCTCAATTTGCTGAACAAGAGCAGGCATTATTTGCCCCGCTGATTGATGAACGAGATCAGTATATGGCAGCTCGCTTAGAGCAAATAGTTTCTCGTTCAGAAAATAAGTCTATTTTAGCGGTTGTTGGAGCAGGTCACCTTAAGGGAGTAGAATCTTACCTAGCTAAAGATGGGCAAATAAATTCACCAGAAGAACTGCATAGCCATGCTCAAGAAACAATTGATAGACTGGATGCACTACCAGAGAAAAGTCGTTGGCCAAAAATTATTCCTTGGCTAATTGTGGCAATCTTGTTGGCAGGTTTTGCCACGGGCTTTAGTAAAAGCACGGACTTAGGCATTCAACTTATTATCTATTGGGTTGTGATTAATGGTTCCTTGTCGGCCCTTGGTGCAGCCATTGCCAAAGGTCATCCATTAACTATTATCGGAGCGTTTATTGCCGCACCATTAACATCACTTAATCCAACAATAGGGGCAGGTATGGTAACGGCTGCCATTGAATTGTATTTTAGAAAACCCAATGTTGGTGATTTTAGTGAGCTAAGAAAAGATACCACTCATATTTCAGGTTGGTGGAAAAATAAGGTGGCACGAACGTTATTAGTATTTTTCTTTTCGACGATAGGCTCAGCAATTGGTACTTATGTGGCGGGCTTTAAAATCTTTGAAAGTCTGGTTAATTAGAAAATTGCTTTCCCCATCTTCTTAGTGATATAAGGGAAAGCAAGAAGTGGTTATTTTTCGCTTTCTTTTAATTCAACATAGAGTTTGGTGCTTCTTTTTGCTTTGCGCAAAATTTGTGATGTTAAGCGAGAAATAGAAAAAGAATAATCTCTTTCTTTTTTGTTTTTATAGACAAGAATAATCAGCTGTTTGTAGTCCTTTTCAACCGATTCGAGTTTCTTTTTAATGGCATCGGTATTATTAGGATTATTTTTAAGTTTCATGAGGTTGTGAGCAAACAAGTTTAAGCTATCGGTAAATTGTTTACTATAATCTTTGTCTATGCCCCAATTTTCAATCAACATAAATAAAGCAATTCTCTGGCTAAGCATACGTTGTTGGCCAGCAATATTAACGACATCTTTTTTGCTATCACTACCTTTGAGTAGTTGAGCAATAATATTATTCGACATCTCTAATAATTGTTCATTTAAAATAATGAGTATAGGCATCTGTTGCTTGTCAGGTGTCTTTAATATAAGGCCTTTAAATTTGCCCCAAGTGGCTTGTAACTTGGTAACTAACGGGGTGATTTTAGGGTTGGCTTCAAGCTTTTTTAAGTTGCTTTCAAAGTGCTTAATGGCTCGTACCTTTAAATCAACAGGGTTACCAAAGCTTTGAATTTGTCCTATTTGACTATAAGCAACAAGAGCTTGATGGGCAAACATACGTTGCTGGCCAGCAATATTGACATACTGAGCTGTGCTGATTTTGCTGGTTATTTTTTTGCTCGCTTCATTTTCTGCAAAGGCAAAACTGCTATTAGCCAATAGAAAAATAAGCAGAACTAAGCTGGTTTTTTTGATGAAAGTGATCATAATAGTTCTCGTTGTTATGGTATTTTTAACCTGCTTTAATCCGTTAAATGAAGGTTATACTATCGCTATGGTTATTGCTGAATTATATAGATATATTCCTTATATTATGTAGACATATTTCTCAGTACCTCCTATTGTAGGAGTTTTTTTAAAAAAATCTTCTAATTTTAAAAAAATTGTTCTATTCTTTTTTTAATTTGTAGGAAAACGCTTACATATTAAAGTTCTTCTTTACGTTGCCGATAGTTGACTTAGAAGTACCTACAGCCAAGAAGTTGCCTACGGCCAAAAAAGTTGGCACGAATGGTTTTGAATAACATAAAAAAGCACTTTAAAATCGTTCGTGCTAATTTTTTGTTATTCAAGAGCAAAATAATAAAATAGGAATAATAGGATGCAGTGGATAAAAAATATCTCAATCAAAACCAGTTTATTAGTTAGTATGCTGTTACTTGGCAGTGTTTTGATTGCCAATATACTTTTTTCAATATTTTTTATGTATCAGCCTCAGGTAATGCATGGTGATAAGATATATAAAGCGAATCAATTAGCCGACTATGTCATCTTAGCAACGGCTGAAGGAGCTAAAGAGCGTGGTTTTACTGCTGGTTATCTATCTAATCGAGCAAAAGGTAATGCTTCAGATGTGGCGTTAAAATCAAAAATCAATCACTTTCGTCAAGAAGGAAATAAACAGGTTGATCAGGTGTTTAAATTAGCTAATGAACTAATAGCAGAAAATGCTCGAGATGCCGAATTTAAAGATATTGTTAAACAAACAGAAAATCAATATCAGAAAATACAGTCCATCAGACAATCTATTGATAGTAATAATAGTATCAGTGACTCAGAATGGGTCACTCAGATGACAAAATTGATTAATAATCTGACGGTACTAAGACAAATGGCATTTAACCCAACCAATGATATTGAAGGGGCTGTTTATAATAATCTTATGGTTAAGCAGGCAGTTTGGAGTGTGAGTGAATATGCCGGTCGAGAACGTGCGATTATTGCTACTTTTATTTCTTCAGGGCAAGCTATCCCTCAAGCCAAACTCAGGATGTTGGATAATTATAGAGGCGTGGTTGATTTTAATCTGGCTTATTTAAAAAATACCTCTTTACCTTTGTTAACTAATAAAAAACATGAACAATATGCCTCCGCTGTGAATAATGACTGGCGGGAAATCCAAAGTAATTTTCTTGGTAGTTTCCAAGCACTTAGAGAACAGGTTTATCAGGCTGCTGCAACAGGGAAATACCCAGTCTCGGCAACTGAATGGTTAGCACAGGCAACCAGTGCCATTAATGGCATTTCTAACTTTAATCATCAGGTCTCACTAGATGCTGCTCGTCATAGTCAACAATATGTTGCTGCCGCGCAGGCTAACTATTGGAAAGCATCCTTGCTAGGTGTTATCGCTGTATTGGTTATTATTGGTGGTTTACTGGTGGTAAAATACATACTAAGGCGTATCTCAATGTTACAGAATACTTTTGTTAAGGTGGCTGATAATAAGGATATCACCTTACGTGTGGAAGATTCTGGGAAAAATGAACTTGCAGTATTAGGCAGTGCTTTTAATTTATTAATTCAAAACCTTGAAGATATGATAGCTAAAATTAATCAGGCGTCGGATAAAATAGGTGTTGATGTGGATACGGCTGTTAGCTCTTGTCATGCCAATAGCCGAGGTATTAGCCAACAGGAAGTCGATATTGAACAATTAGCCTCAGCAATGACGCAAATGGTTGCCTCCATACAAAGTATTGGTGATAGCTCTCAGATCAATGCCGAGAGTTCACTAAAAATGAATGATGAAATTAAGCAAAGTGGTCAGGTTATGCGTAATACGGCCACGTCAATTCATGGCTTGGGTACTATGATTGAACAATCTTCGGATGTGATCAGTCAACTGGCAACTGATAGCCTGAATATTGGTCAAGTATTAGAAGTGATTAAAGGTATTGCTGAGCAAACCAATTTATTAGCATTAAATGCAGCGATTGAGGCTGCCAGAGCAGGTGAACAAGGTCGAGGCTTTGCCGTGGTTGCTGATGAAGTAAGAACACTTGCGGGTCGTACCCATGAATCGACAGAAGAAATTCAGCAAATGATTGAACGTTTGCAAGCGCAAAGTAAAAAAGCAACCGAAGCAATGCAAGCAAGTCTTGAACAATCTCAATCTGCTATTGAACAAGTGACAGCTGCTGATGAAACATTAAACCATGTGATTACTTCTATGGGCGATGTGATGGATATGAACTCCCAAATTGCTGTGGCCACAGAGCAACAGAGCAGTGTTGCAGAAGAAATTAACCAAAATGTCAGTTCACTGCAAAGCGTTGCTGAAAAAAATCATCAGCTAGCTCAAGGATCGGTTGATAATATGGGACATATTTCTAATGAAATAAAAACATTATTGGATATTGTTAGACAATATCGTACTAATGGTTAGTGTGTGGCGTTAGTTTTTTGGGTAAATGTTTTGCGCTTAGTGTTTTTTACTCATATAAGCTTTCATTTTTTCACATTGATCATCGCGTTTTGCTCTAGGGGTGAACCAGACATAATCAAAAGGTAATTTTTGTGTTGTTTGGCTCCATGCTTGGGCATAGTCTTTCGCTTTGAGTTTCTGTTTACTGACTTCTATAAATGCAATACTGATTAGGCTTAGTTTCGGGCTTTCTTGTCTGAGATAAAAAGGAATACCATAATCCGTACGTGTGTGACCTGAGCCAGCAATAAGAATTGTTTGTTGGTTTTTTTGTGTCATTGATTTCTGTAAAACTTGCGTCATTGCCAAGTCACGACTTTGTTGAGCTAATAACATGGGAGCAAGCATCTTTTCTGGTAGCATGCCACAATGGGCAGCTTGAACTTCCTGTTCCAGTTTTTGTTGCAATGTTTCTTTATAGCGATATTTTTTTAAGCGTTGTTGTTCTTTTGGCTTTAATACCGAAGCACCTTGTTTAATTATTTGGCGTATTTGCTTAAGCTTCGCATTAGCAGCAAGAATGGGCAATTGGTTTTTAACGGCAAGTGAAAATATTGGGCGATAATAAGCCCAGTCGGGCCAACCAGATTGTTGCCACTTGAGCTGTTTCTCAAGCATCTCAATTTGTTGTGCAACGGGTATTTTTTGGCCATAATTTTCACTGATAAAGGTATCAATAGTCATTTGTTGGCCTTGCTCGAGCATTTCAAATGCAAGGCTTAACTGTTGCTTATTAGCGAGTTTTTCTTTACTTAAATAATGAACAAACTGTGCCTGTAACTGATGATGACGAGCATTATCATGAGTTTCCCCCAAAAGTATTATATTTTTTCTTAATAACTCATTATTGAGTGTCTCCAGACGGACAAATTTTTGTTGTTTAACCGACCAGATTTTACCAATAAGAGGATGTGTTCGAAGGTCATATTCTGGGCTTATGGTAGAGTGTACTGTCTGACAAGCATTTAGCATACTTGAGACAATTAGGATAAAAATAAAATAAAGTGTTTTTTTCATAGTGGGTTCACACCTTTAGTCCGATCTTTTTTGTAAAATAAATAGCAATAACACATTCCTATGTATTAATAAGGTATCTATTTCTATGCATTTTTTTATGGTTCTATTTTTCTATTTAAGCCTTTCTCTGCTCAGTGTTTCATTGGCAAGCCAAAATCCCATTTTACAGCGTATACCAGAAAATAGCTTATTTTTTTCTGGCAATACACAGATAATAAATATCGATGAATGGCCATTACTAAGCTATAGTCAGTCATTTTCAGAGCTAAAAATAGCAAAAGAAACAATGACTAAAGAACAAGTGTTTTTTTATGAATTATATCAGGATTTTAGAAAGACAATTCAGCAGAGCAATACGCTAACAAAGAGTCGTGCCTTAAGAGAGCATTATGGTTTAGCACAAAATCTTGGTTTTTCTTTTTATACGGTGGGTGTTGTTCCCGTACTAAGTCTCACCATTGATAATGAAGCCGCTTTTTTAACGGCATTGGATCAGGCTGAACAAGTATCGCAATTACACTATGAAACACAGACCTTAAGCGGGGTTCATTTTCGCTCTTATCCCATAAGTAAAAATTATCAGTTTATTGTGGCGATAGATGAGTCTATAGAGGGCTATAAACTACTGATATTGTCTATTTTCAGTTCTAGTATGACTCAGGTTCAAAAAGAGCAAATTATTGGTTTGTCAAAACCTAAAAAAAATATTACCAGAAAGGTTTTGGAAATAGAAAATACCCACCAATATCAACCGATTGCCATTGGTTTCTTTGATTTTCAAGAAGTGATCCGTTCTTTATTTAAAGAACAAGATAACCCGTGGGAGTTCTTCTTAGGTAAAGATGATCAGTTTATTAATTCGCTAAAAGAATCTCAATGCGAATTTGATATGAATGCTATTGCTTGGGATATCCCAAAGATTGTCACAGGCTATAAACATTATGATAATCAGGGGCAGATGCAGAAAATGCTTATTGAGGTATTATTGGAGTTGGAAAATAAGCAATTTACCACACAGCTAAAGAATTTTAGAGGCTTTATTCCAGATTATATTCGCCATGGGGCGAATGATAATATTATGGCACTGGGCTTGGGTCTTAAATTATCCAATATGATGCCTTTTTTTACTTATGTTGCTCAGGTTTTTAGAGACAGTCACTTTCAATGTCAGGCATTAAAAAAGATACAGCAACGTGTGGCAAAATTTAATCCACTGATGTTAGCAATGTTCTCTGGTGTCATTGATGGTGTGCAAGGCTTTGGTTTTGCTCTACAGAATTTAGCCATAGAAAAAGCCACTGATAAGGAGAAAAAGCAAGTAGAACTGTCTATGTTAATGAGTGTCTCTGCCTCTGAGCCACTGAAACTGTGGCAGATGCTATCTGCTTTTGGTATGCCCTTAGGTCGTTCAACCAATAGGCAGAATAAAAACACACAGAAAAAACAAATGTTGACTCCTTCTGACAGCCCTCAGAAGCTAGATTTTCCAGAGCTAGAATCGATGGGCATTGAGCTATTTATTGTGCTTAAAGGTAAACATCTTGTTGTTTATAGCGCCCAGCAAGCAGAACAAATAAGCCAGTCTTTAGTGAATGAGCCATTAGTGCCTAATGGTATTTTGCAAGAAAGCATTAATTACACCAAGATAAATGAGTTGATGAAAACAGTGCAGTATTTTTTACGCTTACCACGAACATCGGCTAAGCAACCGCTTACTATGGCTATGCCAGCAGAATCCTGCGTTATGTTTGATGAAGCAATGAATCGTTTATCCCAGTTTTCTGGCGTGATGGATATACAAAATGATGTTGTGGATCAGGGCGTGTTGACTAGCTTATATGCAGATCTCAAAATAAACTCAAGCAAACAAAAAAGTGATTTTTTAGCAGGGCGTTATGAAACCTATGCGATGCTTGATGGTTGCCAGTTAGAAAAAGATGGCTTAGAAGAGATTTTCGTAGATGGTACGGGCTTTTATCAGCAATACTCAGATGATCGACAATGTTTTATTTTTGAAACCCGTTATCGTTGGTTAAAGGATAATGATCGCATTAAATTGCAATATGTTAGTGAAAGGACTCGTCCAGAAGGTGTTTGTAGTAATGTTTTTAGTGACTGGCATTTGCCCGAAGCAGAATATATTAATGATACTTGCCGGTTAAGAACGGAAGAAAATGGTTATTTTTCTTGTGTCTATGAATGGGATGGCGTTATGAATAAGGCCATTTATCAGCCAATTAGCCATTCTAAATAAAACAATTAATAGTGATTTACCTGCCGATTAGCTAATTATTACTTATTTTTAGCCCTCTGCTTAAAAATTCAGTGGGCTAAAAAACAAGCAATGATTGGTCAGTTTATTGCGCTATTTTATATTAGGACTAATAATCAATATCGACCTTAAAGGTATCAAAAATAATATTAGCTGCACGCATGGTTGCGCCGCTATTAACCGCTTCAAAAATTTCTTTTTCACTTAAACCTGCCTCTTTAAGTGCCAACATATCATCTTCGGTTATATCGTGAGCATGATCAACAGCCTTCAAGACAAAAAGTAGCAGAAGTTTTTCTTTTTTATCTAATGATGCCGTACTGGGATCGGTTTTAAGTAATTGTACTTCTTCAGGGCTCATAGCAAACATATTAATTAACATACCAGCATTAAGGCCGATGCAATAGTCGCACTGAGCTTCTTTGGACACCAATAGACGGATCATGGTATTCAGTTTGGCAGAAGGTGTTGTTTGGCTATCAAAATACTGATATTTTTGCCATTGATTTTTTAATAACTCAGGGCTAACAGAGTACATTTGAATCGGATTGGGTATCATTTTCCATGTGGCTTCAATTTCACTATAGACATCGGCAACCAGACCTTGAGCATTTTCAGGTGAGACAGTAGTGGTTAATAAACTCATAATTATTCCTTTATTGTTTGTATTAGATTAAGTGATGTTGCTTTATTTTGTACTAACCGGTACAAAAGTAGTTAAAAAAAAGCAATAGTGCTTATGTTACTCTATTGCTTGGTTTGTAATTGTTGTTTAAATCCTTTTAAAACCGCCTCGATCATCTCTTTATCAGCACCAGCTTTGATCATAATACTGAGACCATTTAAGGTGTTAATAAAGATACTTGATAAGGTACTGGCATCGTAGTAAGCGCTAATATTGCCCGCTTGCTGTCCATTGTTAATAATGGTTTTAAAGGCATCATGAAACTGCACAAATTGCTGCTTAATTAAAGCACTTAAGTCGGGATATTTTTTATAACAGACTTCAGCATTATTCATTAATAAGCAGCCCCGTATCTCACCAAATTTTTTTATTTCAGAGATAGAAATATGTAAAATATCAAATAGAATCTCTACGGCTGTTTTATGTTGTAATTGTTCATTAATCCATTGTATTTGCTCTTTAGCATATAAAGCCAAACAGCGTTCAAATAAACGTTGTTTACTGCTAAATGTTTGGTAAAAGCTACTTTTTGAAATCTTCATAGCCTTTAATAAGTCGCTTAATGAAGCACTATCATAGTCATGATCCCAAAAATAATTCATTGCCCGCTCTAACACCTGCTCTTCATCGAACTCTTTTGGCCGTCCTACCTTAGTCTCTATTTTAGAATTACTATGGTTAAGTCCTTTAGCCGGATATTTTTTGTTAGTCTGTGTTTGAGTCATTGGAATTAGTTTAGTACCGAATGGTACTGAATGTCAAGTGGTAAAATAAATTTAGTGGAATTAAAAATTGCAAGTGAATTAAATTTTTTATTTGATTTAAGTCAATTCTCTTTGTTGTTTTTTATATTCTAATAGCGCTTCCTTTTTATATCGCTAGGTTCAACCGACAGAAGAGATACCTCTATGACAATGCCTAATAAACAAAACATAAATACGCCATTTGATTTGCATAATGATAGCGTGTATCAATACTGGCGTGACGCTAAATTAGCGGATTACCCAACAACATTGGCTGATTTAGTGGTGGAAATAAATGATCCAAGAGATTTGTCAAAGGCTGAGCATGGCAAATTATTAGCACTTTGCCAAAAAGCCAATATGGTTATTTATGCGGCTAAAACAGCTGATGATCCCAACCCTGAAATTCCTTTGGCAATGGGTAGGGCATTTGGTTTGCTTGATTTGGATCATAATTGGCTGGCGGATAAAAGTGGTTTAACCTCATTAACGGTTGTGGATGAAGGAGCTAGGCAAAATTATATTCCTTATTCCAATCGTGCGATTAATTGGCATACAGATGGTTACTATAATACTGCTGGCAAACAGATTCATGGCTTGAATTTACATTGTGTTATGCCAGCCCCTCATGGAGGTGAAAATCGCTTGATGGATCATGAGATTGTGTATGCCTTGCTCAGAGATAAGGATCCTGATTATATTCAGGCATTGATGGCTGATGATGTGATGCTTATTCCCCCTCGGATGGATAAAAATGGTGATGTAGTTAGAAAAGAAGAAATTGGCCCTGTCTTTTCAGTGAACCCAGTGACCGGTGATCTGCATATGCGCTATACCATCCGAACACGTAATGTGATCTGGAAGGATGATCCTCTCACTGAGCAAGCACTGCAAGAGTTGGCCTCTTTATTAGAAACTGACTCATCGTATAATTATCAAGGTAAACTCGATTCAGGTATGGGCTTGGTCAGTAATAATGTATTACATGATCGCAATGCCTTTGAAGATACACCAGAGCAAAAACGCTTAATCTATCGTGCCCGTTATTATGCCCGTTTGGCAGGCACTTCGGTGCAAGACTATTATTTAGATTAAACGGTTAACAAAGGCTTACCTAGGAAAAATTGCCTTTGGCTATCAGTGGATCTTTTGTAAACAATACAGGATAATATCGCACTTATCTTGACAAGCATTTATATCCAATCTACTTGAAGATGTGGGCGGTTGTGTTAACTAAAGTGATATTAACTAACGTTATGTTAACCAAAAGCCTTAATTTTTATAGCATCTATAACGCTCAATCGGCTCTTAGTCAAAATGCCTCGCGGCATCTTCAAGTAAAACAGGTATATACTGCGACAAAACTCTATTTCTAGGAATAATACATTGATATCAACAGCAAATCTCACCATCCAGTTTGGTGCCAAGCCCTTATTTGAAAACGTTTCTGTTAAATTTAGTGATGATAATCGCTATGGTCTTATTGGTGCTAATGGTTGTGGTAAATCTACCTTTATGAAGATACTTGGTGGCGATTTAGAGGCCACCAGTGGTACGGTAACCATCAGTACAGGTGAACGTGTGGGTAAATTGCGTCAGGATCAATTTGCTTACGAAGAATACAGTGTGATTGATACCGTTATTATGGGGCATGAAGAGCTGTGGAAGGTCAAAGAAGAACGCGATAAAATTTATGCTAAGGCCGATATGACTGAAGATGAAGGCATGCGAGTGGCTGATTTGGAGGTTCAATATGGTGAAATGGATGGCTATACTGCTGAGTCTAGAGCAGGTGAATTACTGCTTGGTGTGGGCATTCCAGTCGAGCAGCATTTTGGTCTAATGTCAGCTATTGCACCAGGTTTTAAGCTACGAGTATTGCTTTCTCAAGTATTATTTGCTGATCCAGATATTATGCTTTTAGATGAGCCGACGAATAATTTGGATATTAATACTATCCGTTGGTTGGAAGATATTCTTAATGAACGCAATTGCACGATGATTATTATTTCTCATGATCGTCATTTCCTTAATAGTGTCTGTACACACATGGCTGATTTAGATTATGGCTCTATTAATATTTATCCAGGCAACTATGATGAGTATATGCTGGCTGCCATCCAAGCACGTGAGCGCCAGATGCAATCGAATGAGAAAAAGAAAACTGAAAGGGCAGAATTACAAAAATTTGTAGAGCGTTTTTCAGCCAATGCATCCAAAGCAAAGCAAGCGACATCACGTCGAAAGCGTCTGGAAAAAATTCAATTAGATGATATTAAAATATCCTCCAGAAAGAATCCTTTTATCCGTTTTGAGCAAGATAAAAAACTCTATCGTAATGCCTTTGAGATTGAAAACCTAAGTAATGGTTTTGATGAGATTTTATTTTCTAAAGTAGACATGCTGGTCGAAGTGGGTGAGCGTATTGCCATTATTGGTGCCAATGGTGTGGGTAAGACAACCTTATTAAGAACCTTAATTCATGACTTAGAAGCAAAAACAGGTCGAATTAAGTTTTCTGAAAATGCCGATATTGGCTATTATCCACAAGAACATATTGATGAGTTTGCTGCCGATATGACCTTATTTGATTGGATGGATCAATGGGGACAAGAAAATGATGATGATCAGGTTATTCGAGGTATTTTAGGGCGTCTACTATTCTCTCGTGATGATAGTAATAAATCGGTTAAAGTGCTCTCAGGTGGTGAAATGGGACGCATGGTGTACGGTAAATTAATGTTGGAGAAACCCAATATTTTATTTATGGATGAACCTACTAATCACATGGATATGGAGTCCATCGAATCACTGAATATGGCTTTGGACTCATATCAAGGTACCTTAGTTTTTGTTAGCCATGATCGAGAGTTCGTGTCTTCGTTAGCCAATCGAATCTTAGAAATCAAGGATGGAAAAGTGGTTGATTTTAAAGGCTCCTATGA
>Ga0256831_1000309_pt1 | contig 25786 bp, 31 predicted proteins | sample 132544metaG_FD_189087 | JGI IMG/M metagenome (GOLD analysis project Ga0256831, IMG submission 189087) | Hydrothermal vent microbial communities from Lau Basin, Pacific Ocean - 132-544 | ecosystem: Environmental > Aquatic > Marine > Hydrothermal vents | place: Pacific Ocean: Lau Basin | collected... | reverse complement strand
CTTATGAACTCCGTTGCAAGGTCGACCCCGCGACGGGGCAGCTCCAATGAGTACTCTGGAAACTTCTGGGCGTGGCGATAGAGTCGATCCATATGATAATCAAGGGAATCCAATAGTTTGGCGATCTCTACAAAGCGCTCCTTATGCTTAGATATGCCCACAGAAAAAGATGGTGCTGAGGGTATTTATAGCTACTTTGCCCCCGCCTCCCTCAGCCAGCGCTCCACCGTTTCCTTGCCAAAGAGCATCTCCATTTGTCTCCTTCCGTCCTCTGTGAGCTCCTTGGGGCTCCAAGGCGGATCGAGCTCAACCACCACCTCCACGTCCTTCACGCCCGGGACCTTGCGCACGGCGTCCTCCACCATCTTGGTCATGAGCGGCCCGTAGGGACACATGGGGGAGGTCCAGGTCATCTTGATGTAGACCTTGCCGTCGTCGTCCACGCGTATCTCTCGGATCAGGCCAAGGTCGTAAACGTTAACAGAAATCTCAAGGTCGTAGACAGTCTTCAACGCGTCAATGATCTTCTCCCACAGATCGTCTGCCATACCGTTAACAGTGTTAAAAAGTGTTAAAAATCAGAGTACCTCCGCAAGAATCCGCAGGGTGTGCTCCAGGTGATCCGTGTCCTCTGGCGCCCGAACACGTATGGTAACAGGACCTTCGCCAAGGATCTCTATTGTAGTCAGTGGATACGGCTCCTCCGGCGGGTGCGGAACGTGGTCGCGGTATAGTACCTCAAAGATCGGATGATCGGCACTCGATATTCTTCTAAAGGCCGCAACACGCTTATCGTCGCCAAGGGCCCTGCTTATGCGCTTACTAGCAGTCTCGGAGGAAAGATCCACCTCAAAGGAAGCAACGAGGTATCCACCATCCCGGGATTCAGAAACGGGATAAGGAAAATCTTCGGGGACAGCCATTCTGTTCACCAAAGAAACATGGAACTCGACGTATTAAAGGCAAACGGTGATGGACTTAAAGGGCTCGCCCCAAGGATAGAACGTGGCGATCCGTTACGAACCCGCCCCCGACGTGGAGCGCCTCGCCAAGGAAATAGCACGGACGCTAGGCATGAACTGGCTCGACTTCAATAGAATACACTTTCTTCGAACCCGTGGCTCTAGATCCAGGGCGATCGCACGCGTTTCTGGCCTGCCCAAGGTTTTTCAAATAGCTCTCAGTACGGAGGCGCACTACGTCGTCGAGGTGATTGCAGAACGCTTCGATCGGCTAGATAGAAGCCAGAAGGAGCGAGTTATTATCCATGAACTCCTGCACATCCCAAAATCCATGGGCGGCGGATACAGGCACCACGACTACGTAACGCGGGGGCGAGTGGAGCGACTATGGCAGCTTCTGCGGGAGCGGCGAAAGAATTAAAAACAACCAAAGCGTATTGGGAGCATGAAGTACGGGCAGTCGGGGCTGGAGTATCTCCTGCTCATTGGTGGCGTGCTAATTGTTGCCACGATCATTGGGTCGTATCTGATCACCGCTGCATCGAACATTTACGATAAGTACACGCAAGCCGAGAAGACGCTGTACGTGAATGCGGTGCCGAAAAGGGTCGCCTACTGGGAGGATGCTAATACCCTTGGGAGCGTACCGTTCCTGAGCGTGAGCACGGGGACGCTCACGGTGAACGGAAAGGTTTCTGCTCAGGAGGTCTGTATAGCCGGGGTCTGTAAGACGAGCTGGCCCAGCGGTGGTTCTAGTTCCTCGGTCTGGAAGGTGAACGGAAGCGATATTTACTATACTGGTGGAAGAGTAGGAATCGGGACGAGTACGCCGGCTTACGATCTGGACGTGAACGGAGCGGTGAACGCCAAGGAGGTTTGCATTGGTGGGACGTGCATCAAGGACTGGAGCGAGGTGAATGGAGGTGGAAAGACCGCTCCCGCCACGCTCCCAATAATATTCGCGAGTACGGTATCACCACAAGAGAAAATCGGCACGGGCCTGTGCGCAATATACAGCGGTACAAAGTACTGCGAACTGAAGGCATCACTGTGCATGGCACTCTGTGGTGAGAGCGGCCTTAGCAGCAACTGTATCGATGGAAAGTCCAGCACGGGTACAAAGTACTCTTGCAACAACGTGCTGTGGCAAGTATACTCTGAGCAAATAGAGGAAGCGCCTAGCGGCGACTCGGACGGAGACGGCGTAAAGGAAATAGCATCAAACGGAAGAATAACCTTCCTGTTTGCCGATGCTCCAGATGCACGGGGCTGGACATATTCCAGCACCATCTACGACAGCAAAAATCCATCATACCAGGCAAAGGGAACGGTAAAGATAGGTAGCAACGGCGTAGAGTACTACAACGATACGTCCGGGATAGAATACGACTCTGTGGATGGGGTACTGGAGCGAAACATCTGGATAGGTGTGCCAACAAATGTAGAGATATGTGTAGAGCATGGGTATGGAACGCATACCGATGATTGCGCTTTTCGGCTCTACGTTGATGGCAAGTCAATTACAGGATACAGCAGCGTAGCGTGCTACAAACGCACAGAGTGCGCCACGATGAATTTAAACGCAGGAAACCACACAATAAAGGTAGAAATCGTTGGGGAAGATAGCGGAGGGTATTATAACGTCATGATGGCGTACATAAGGAGCGTCTCAATATCAGGGCTCAAGGATAGGATAATATACAGCAGGATAAAGAACGAAATGTACGAAATAAGATGACGTGAAGACAGAGATGAAAACAAACCAAAAATCTAAAAATCTTCCGAAAAACACCTCGATACCCTTTTAAAACCTGCGATGGGTAAGATTGTATGCGCCGCACGGGCGTTGCCCGGGACTGGGTGGGTACCCGGGATGAACCAAGGTGTCCACGTGCGGCGACAGTTCATGAGGATCCGAGTTTTCATGCTCAACGCTCGGGTCTGATGTGGGCGGCCAGGAGTCAACCCCGCAGGAGAGCGGAAGCACTCCTTATAATCGCGTGCCAGCGGACCGCATAGCGGGATGAACTAGCTGGCTTGACGCAGAGGCAAACGCCGATGACGAATTTTATCTACGCGCGATTACTGCAGGGACAGCTCCCTCGTTGTCCTTGCGGCCAACTCCAGTTGATCCTGCTGGAGGGTACTGCTATCGGGGTCGGACTAAGCCATGCAAGTCTTGGGGCCAGGGCTGGCTGGTCCCGGCGGACGGCTGAGTAACACGTGGCCAACCTACCCTCGGGAGGGGGATAACCCCGGGAAACTGGGGCTAATCCCCCATAGGTGAGGTGTGCTGGGATGCCCCTCACCGAAAGGGTGCGGTCCCATGCCGACCGTTACCGCCCGAGGATGGGGCTGCGGCGGATTAGGTAGTTGGTGGGGTAACGGCCCACCAAGCCGACGATCCGTAGGGGCCGTGTGAGCGGGAGCCCCCAGAAGGCCACTGAGACAAGGGGCCTAGCCCTACGGGGTGCAGCAGGCGCGAAACCTCCGCAATGCGGGAAACCGTGACGGGGTGACCCCGAGTGCCAGAGGGGGAATCCTCTCTGGCTTTTCCCCGGTGTAAACAGCCGGGGGAATAAGCGGGGGGCAAGGCGCGTGGCAGCCGCCGCGGTAACACGTCGCTCCGCGAGTGGTACCCGCGAATATTGGGCCTAAAGCGTCCGTAGCCGGTCCGGTAAGTCCTCGGTTAAATCGGCGGGCTTAACCCGTCGGCTGCCGGGGATACTGCCGGGCTCGGGACCGGGAGAGGCCGAGGGTATTCCCGGGGTAGGGGTAAAATCCTGTAATCCCGGGAGGACCACCTGTGGCGAAGGCGCTCGGCCAGAACGGGTCCGACGGTGAGGGACGAAAGCTGGGGGATCAAACCGGATTAGAGACCCGGGTAGTCCCAGCTGTCAACTATGCGGACTAGGTGTCGGGCGAGCTACGAGCTCGCCCGGTGCCGGAGGGAAGCCGTTAAGTCCGCCGCCTGGGGAGTACGGCCGCAAGGCTGAAACCTAAAGGAATTGGCGGGGGAGCACTACAAGGGGTGGAGGGTGCGGTTCAATTGGACTCAACGCCACACACCTCACCGGGGGAGACGGCAGGATGAAGGTCAGTCTGAAGGGCTTACCTGACTCGCCGAGAGGTGGTGCATGGCCATCGTCAGCTCGTGCCGTGAGGTGTCCTGTTAAGTCAGGCAACGAGCGAGACCCGCGCCCCTAGTTGCGACGGTTCGGGAGACCGAACCGGCACTCTAGGGGGACTGCCGGCGTAAGCCGGAGGAAGGAGCGGGCGACGGTAGGTCAGTATGCCCCGAATCTCCCGGGCTACACGCGCCCTACATTGGCCGGGACAATGGGAAGCGACCCCGAAAGGGGGAGCCAATCCCCTAAACCCGGCCTCGGTTCGGATCGAGGGCTGGAACTCGCCCTCGTGAAGGTGGAATCCCCAGTAATCGCGCGTCACTATCGCGCGGTGAATACGTCCCTGCTCCTTGCACACACTGCCCGTCAAGCCAGCCGAGTGGGCTCCGGTTGAGGCGGGCTCCTTCGGGGGTCCGTCGATTCCGGGGTCCGCGAGGGGGGCTAAGTCGTAACAAGGTGTCCGTAGGGGAACCTGCGGACGGATCACCTCCTCTGGGTGATTCGTCGCGGGGCGAAACGCCCAAAACGTGTGTGCGCTCTCCTGCGGGGGCTCAAACTGGCCGCCCACACCTAACGAGCATACATTCTTTTGAACAAAAGGTGTCTGATTCTTACCATGACCTACGAATTCCGCCCTCGTTTCAAATACCCCCGCCCCATGCACGTCTTTCTCGAAGCTGGCCTGCTGAAGCGCATGCCCAGAAGCGGCTGGTTCATGGCTGGCGTTGAGAATCCGGAGAGCGTGGCAGAGCACTCTTGGCGCGCTGCAGTGATCGCATACTTCTTTGCTAAGGAAGCGGGGCTGGATCCGTATAAATGTGCAACCATGGCCGTCTTCCACGATATAGCAGAAACGAGAGTGTGGGACATCCCTTGGCTGCCGAGAAGGAGGGGATATATAAGCAAGGATGAAGAGAAGGCAGCGTGGGAGCTTCTGCAGGACGAAGAACTCTTCAGGCTTTGGAAGGAAGTGGACGAAAAGAACACGCCAGAGGGGAAACTCGTCAAGGATGCGGAGTACTTCGAGATGGCAATAACCGCATACGAGTACGCTCGCGAAGGTTACGAGTCGGCGCGAGAGTGGGCCGATAATCTGGAGGGCGTCTGGAGAACGGAGATCGCCAAGAAGTACTACGCGGAGCTGAAGAAGCTTGGACCGGAGGGCGTTGCAGAGTTCTGGAAGTGGTTCGCAAACGGGTTGCCAGGGGAAGTCACGAGAAAAGTATAAATACTGCAAAACCAAAAGCACATATTAGTGCGCGTCAGGGGCAAATACTTTGACGTCGTCGTCTACCGCGGCGGCTACGAAATCGTGTCAAAGAATGCAAAACATCCAAAGGACAGCGAACCATTGCCCAAATTCGAGTTTGGGGGGATACGTCGCCTGTTCTTTGAGATTACAGACCGATGCAACTACAGATGTATTCACTGTTACAACGGGGATTCCCGACAAGAAACCACATTCATAGATCCTGACACAATGAAAAACGCGCTGGAAAAGATTAATAGCGCATACAGCATAGAGACTATTCAAATTACAGGAGGGGAGCCCACACTGCACCCGCAGCTACAGCGCATTATAGGAACATCCAAAAAATTCGCGGACTACGTTGAGATATTTACAAACGGATTTCTCCTAAACGAGGTGGCACCAATCCTCCTGACAGAAAATGTACGCGTGATCGTGTCTATGTATAGCCTGAACCCTCAAAAATACGCATACATGACGCGTGTACCAGCCGTCGACAGGGTCATAGAAAACATACTGGATTTCTATGAAAAGGGAGGCAAGATCTCCGTAAGAATTCCCGTGATACCTGGAATAAACGACGAGGACGCACGAGATGTTATTATGTTCTTCCGAGCAAAGGGAATAAGAGCAAGCAGCAGTATTATAATCCCATATGGCAGATCTCGTGACTGGAAAGCCTCAAAACTCAGAAAGAAGAGGCTCCCTTCAAGACGAAATTGGATATTCGCCCCAATAGCTGCCGCAGGATACTCAGAATGCTGGGCAACACACCTCGCAGTATCCTGGAATCTGGACGTATCCCCATGCATATTTGCAAGGGAGTACAAGCTGGGAAACCTAGCCGCAGACGACATAGAGATCATAAAAAGAAATCACAAAGCAATATCCAGGGCATTCGCACCGGATCTGCTCAGTGATTGTGAGAACTGTGCCCTGCGATACGTGTGCAAGCGATGCCCACCAAGAGCAAAGGCATATGGCGTTCTGGGAAAAAGGGAGGCGCATTGCCCATTCGCACTATCGCTTGACATCACCCAATAGATCAGAGAGCTCCCTCGCAAGCGATTCAGCCGCCACCCTCAGCAGATAGACAATACGATCCGCAGATTCGTTCTGTAGGTTGGCCACAAAGTATTCCCGCGCTCGCGCATCTTCCCTCAGCAGATGAGGTGAGATTTGCGGATAAAGCCGCGGCGAAATAGCATGGGGTGCCCGCTGGAGCATGTTTACGAGGAGTAGGTATTGGAGACCACTAAGCTTTTCAACCATCGGAATGAAAGGATCAAAATCACCAGGACGGAGCCGTTTGACAGCGGTGTAATACTCGGAGGGTGGAACATCAAGAGCGTACGTATCCCCAAAGAGCAAGATTGTTTTGACATCCCCACGTAAAAAACGTAGAATCATCCAATCCGCGAACAACGCAAGAGAATACCTATACACGCGAATGGAATAATGTCTTTCCGTCGGATACGGTGGATGTCCGGAGGTAAAAAACTCAGACTCGCGTCGCACCAAGCCACTGGAAGAAATACTAATGTGATCTCCGAAAAAGAAGCGTTCCGTAGCCTTCGGAATAACGACGTACGGAATACCGAACTCTCTGGCGACGATAGCGCCATGTGAAAGAAATCCACCAACCTCAGATATTATAGCACAAAGTCTCTCTCCTGAAACCGCATAATCCGGCAGAAAGTTGCGAAACACGCCGACACAGTAACTATCCGGTAGAAAGGAAAGATCAGGAACGGGCAAACCAAAAACAAAGAAGACCCTGCCATTGCAGCTCCCAGGGTTTATTATTACAGCGTCGTCAAGCGAATCATCGACCTGTTCTGGAACGCACCCCACGTCATACACGTATCGTGGAGGGCAGATTGTAACCACCATCTTTATTTCTAATCGGAATCGTCGGGGGTACAGGTATCATCATCCACATCGGGGCTACAGTAATCCCAAGGGCTGCAGGCATAGTCGGGCCCACACCCAGAATCATCGTCAGGGGAGCATTCGTCGTCCGGACTGCACCAATCATCAGGAGTGCAAGAATCATCAGGAGAACACATTTGAACCCCCCCACAAAAATACTGCACTGACTAGAATATAAACATAACCCGCAAACGAATACTTGCGCGACAAAAACCAACCAAATAGCAACAATCAAGAACGTTTTTATCCAAGGTGGCCCAAATAGGAGCGGATGGTGCGCGAACACGAACTCATCAGGGCGGTCAGAGAGTATCTGAAAAGGAGGAATGGGGGCATAGAGCCCCGCCCGGGAGAAGTCTTAGGGGCCATTATAAAGGGGAATATAGACCCCCAAGAAGCAATACATGTTGCTCGTGAGGGGGGCGTCCCGCTACGACTTTCAAGATACGGTGCAGAGAAGGCGGCGGAAACAATTGCTAACATCCACCCACGGATACTTGCACTACTGGAGCTGGCCCTGGAAAAATGGGATGAGAGCGCACACATAGAGGGTAAGCACAAAATCATAGAATTACCCCCAGAAGAGCTCTTCGTGCGGGAACTAGAATTTGACAGGCCTACAAAAACACCACCGGTCAAAAAGTCAAAGGAGATGCTAGAACAACTACTGGGAAAGAATGTTAAGATAGAGGGCGTAAGTATTCGCAGAGGAGATACGATCCCCCAGCCAAAACTCAGGGTCCCCTCCGACCAGGAGAGAAGGGTGAGAAAAGATCTAGAGGAAATCCTTGAGATATACATGGATAGTCGCGGCAGTAAACGGCACAACAGGGGCAACGAACCACTTCTAATAACTGCCCTTAAGCTGCTCGGGAAGGATCCAGAGAAGGATTTAAACAGTCGCGACATAAAGGAACTCGAAAGGGCAATTTACAGCCGGGAGCTCGACGGTAGAATCGAGAAGGAAGTTCTGAAAACCATAAAAAAGTGTCTCGATCCAAGATACTGCACTGGGACCCACATCGCAACATTCGCACACATAGCAAAGAAGGCTGAAGAACACAACGACCCATTCAACATCATTGTCTCAAAGGGGGACATCAAAGAGTACATAGAACTCCTTGACAAGATCGGATATAGTAGCAGCGCAGCAGCTCCACAAATACAGCCAAAGACTGGGAGAGTTATTGCGGGAGACGTCAGACAGATAGGGCGCAACTATCTCTACATTAACGCACACCCCGCGCTCACGCTGGAACTGTTGAGACACTTAGCAAAGAAGAACAGGAAGATCCAAAAATTCCTAGAGATGGCAGGGCTGGAAAAAGAAAGACAAGGAAAAGCGTAAAGAACAGTAGAAACCAACATATATCCAATGCAACTCTACGTCCGGGCGAAGAAGGATAAAGACGCGCTGGAGCACGTGTTCAGGACTCAGTATGGCTACGTGCCGGAGATTAAAACGCTAGGCGGAATCCGGCACGGGCTGGAGGAAGCGATAGAGGAGCTGCCAAGGGAAGACCTGACGCTGGTGCTCCTGGGCAGGGAGGATAGAAAATGGGTGAAGCGGGATCTGTCGAACGCGTGGAGGAAGGTCTGCTTCTTTGACAAGGCAAAGATACGGAACGGGAGGAAGCACCAGCTCGTCAACTTCCTGGAAAACTGCAAGACGAGGTTCATCGGAGATGTGGACTACAGCGACGGTGGATACTCTATCGGAGGCAGGAGCTTCCTTTGGGACGAAATAGAACCGGGGGACGACGTGCTCTTTCTTCTCGGGGATGAGTTCAAGAAGAATGTAGAAAAGCTGGCTGGACACGAGATCCCTGAAGCGTTGATACTGCACAAAAGAGCATACGACGTGTTTTATGTGGGTAGAACCGCAATAGGGATTCTAAGGAGGGAAGACGACCGTTGGGAGGACTGGGAAGAGAGTGCAGAAAGAGTGAGCTGGGAGAAGACCGTTGAGCTGAGCAAAGCCGGAATGGAGGAAAAGGTGGAAGCGGCGATAAACAAGATCCGATCGGTTCTGAAGGAGAGAGATGAGATCGTCGTGCCCTGGAGCGGGGGCAAGGATTCTACCGTTGTTCTGGCGTTGTTGAAGGAATCTAAACTGGAATTCACTGCTATACACGTAGATACGGGTCTAGAGTTTAACGAAACAGAAGAATACGTTGAACGCCTGGCAAAGGAACTGAAGATAAACTTGGAAATCGTCAGAGCGCCTGTTGGAAGAAAGTTCAGGGTGCTTGGGGAAGAATACCTGCAGGGAAGGGAGTGCACAAGGGATAAGGTGAGCACACTCTATAAATACGTGCGAGAGAACTTCAAGAATCCGATACTGGTGAATGGAGACAGGATAACGGAGAGCAAGGCGCGGTCATTCAGACCAGACATGTACAGAGATGAGTTCGACGTGTTCTCCCCCATAAAGTACTGGTCAAACCTGGACGAGCAGATCTACCTGTATCTGAGGGGAATTCCCAACAATCCGCTCTACGAAAGGGGGTTCTACCGCGTCGGATGTAAGACCTGTCCATTTATGGATCTGTTCGAGAAAAATATAGCGGGGGAACGCAATGGCGATACTTGAGCGGGTAAAAACACACAGGATGATCCTCGAGCACCTGTCGGAGAGAAGGGGATTCAAAAAGAATCTCGAATCAACTCTCCAAGGAGGAGTTCAAGCAACTTCTAGAGGATGTAGAGCGAAGATACCCCCACGAAGTGGCTAGGGAGATCACCGCAAGGATGGTTGGCATCGGCGACATTGAGTACTCAAAGATAAAGAGCACCCACAAGACGATGCGAATGGTGCTAAGAAATCCCGGAAGTGAGTTCCTTGCAAAGCTCATTCTGCTTCAAGAGAGGGGAAAAACAACATCAGAGGACGCGAGAAAGTTCGCAAAAGAAGCCTTGAAAGGCAGGTTCCGGCAAAGCGGTGTGGGGATGAGCATCCTCGTAGCTACGGGCGCCGTGGAGGGCCTGCACGAGCTACGCGTGAAAAACCCCGAGCACGTGGAAGCGCTGCTCGAATACTACGTGGAAAGGGGAATCCTGCCAAGGGAGTATCTGAAAAGAGAAAAAGAGCGTTAGGAGCCAGCGTTCTTCAGGTACACCGTTGTAATGGGGTATGGGATCTCAATACCGCGATCCCGGAAGACCTTCCAGATGCGCGTCTGGATCCAGTCAAGCGCCTCGATCTTCCTCTGGAGAGGGACCCACACGCGGAGCTCGTATATGATTGCCGAATCGCCGAACTCCACGAGTATCGCCTGCGGCGCAGGATCGTCCAGTGTGTACGGATAGTCCTTGGCAACCTCCACAAGGGTGTTCTTGACCTCCTCGGGGTCATTATCGTAGGAGGCGCCAACACGGATGCTCAACCGCACCTTTTCATAAGGTAAGTGGAAGTTCACGATCTTCGACGTGGCGATCTTGGAGTTGGGGAGAATAACAAGGTCGCCAGAAAACGTCACGAGCTCCGTGTTGCGCAAGCCGATTTCCCTGACCTCGCCAAGGGTACCGTCAACCTCTACAATATCCCCAACACGGAAGGAAGGGTCCATGGCGAGCACAATACCGTAGAAGAGGTTCTCCAAGGGGTCCTTGAGGGCAAGGCCAATGGCAAGACCCGCGATACCCGCAGAGGCGAGGATGGGCGTTACGTCTACGCCCCAGACCGTGAGGATATAGGCAACGGCGATAACGGCAACGGCTGCGAGCGTCAGGTTGTAGATCACAATGAGCGCTGTTCTCTTCGTCTTCTCATCGATGAACTTGGCCCTGCTCCTACCAAAGACGTCGAATATAAAGATCCTTGCCAAGCGAACGACAATAACGCCCGCGAAAACCGCGATCAGCGAGTAGAGGATCTTGTGGATAGCGCCAACCCAAACGTCGTGCACGTACTCGCGGATGAAAAAGTCAGTGACGAGCAGGAGCACGGCGATCCACAAGGGGTTCGTTATGGCGTCAAGAATCTTATCGTCGAGGTCCGTCTTCGTCCTGGCAGCGAAAACACGCAGGAACGGCTTCAGAAATAGGCGGAAAAGCAGGGCAAACACGAGAAGCCCTATCGCCTGGGCGTTGTCCATACCAGAGAAGGGACAAGAAATATATTTGAAGAGAGCGGAAGTATTGCGTGGAGGAAGTCTTCGTCAAACGGGCGCTGGGAATAGACAGGGAACGGCTAACGGAGGGGCTAGTGTTCAAGAAGCGCAGGGAGTGGGCAGAGCTACTCCGTAGGAAGGAGCGGGAGCTGAAGAAGTTCCTCACAGAACACGGTGGTTCCATACTCCCAAGGGCTGGCTACGCGCAGTGGAAGTACCTAAGGGAAAGGACAGGACCCGTTATCGAGACTCCGGAGGACATAGTGGCGTCGGCGGAGCGCCTGGAAGCGCTACTAAAAAGGCAGTTACCGAAGGCGATCCCAAGCAGACAAGAACTGGAAAGGCTGGCCCTGGAGTACGGCGCGCTCCGAGAGGTTCGTGAAGCCCTGGAAAAAGCGGACGATGCAAAGATCCTGAACTGGTATCTAAAGAAGGGGCCATTCCTAGATCTCGTGGCACCGTTCATCGTCCTTGAAGCAAAGCAGCAGGGTCTTGACCACAGACGAGTTGCTGAACTCATCGTGAGGGCAGTAAAGGAAGGGGAAGTGTAGAGTTATTCCTTCCCCTTCTTACCCGCCTTTCTCGCCTCGATCCAGGATTCCAGGATCTCAAGGGGGACGATAAAGTAGAACTTCTGGCTGGGATCCTTGGAAAGATCGCTGAGCGTTTGCAGCGTCCTAAGGGTGAGGGCTCCGGGGGTCTTCGAGAGGATCTCTGCGGCCTTCGCATAGTTTTTGGCTGCCTGTAGATCACCCTCTGCCTTTATGATGACGGCGCGCTTCTCACGCTCCGCCTCAGCCTGGATGGCAATGGCTCGCTTCAGATCGTCGGGCAAGGTGATGTCCTGGAGCCGGATTTCAGTAATGTCAATGCCCCACTGATCCGTCTTCTCGTCCACGATCTTACGGATCTCCTGGGCAATGGCATCACGGTTCTCAAGGAGCTGATCCAGCTCTACACCACCAACCACGTCCCTAAGCGTGGTCTGGGCAATGGCTGAAGTCGCGTAGACGTAGTCGCTCACGTTTATCACTGCCTTGGCAGGATCGATAACGCGGAAGAAGACCACGCCGTTAACGCGGACCGACACGTTGTCCTTGGTGATTACCTCCTGCGGAGGTATGTCAATCGTCTGAACGCGCAGATCCACTATGCGCACGCTCTGAATACCCGGGATGATGACAATTATTCCGGGGCCCACAACACCGTCGTAGCGCCCAAGGGTAAAGAGAACGCCACGCTTGTACTCGGGGAGAATACGGACAGCAGCAAAGAGGTAGATCAAAAACAGCAGGGACATCCCGAGGAACAGGGGCCAAGAAACAAAGGCAGACACGAGAACAACAAGGGCAAACACGAAAAGCACAATGGTAGCTGCAGCAGACGCCGGCTTCGAGCTATAGTCCGTGGAACCTTCGGCAGACATACATGGATTGGGAAATGGGCGAATAAAAAGCTTTTACAACAATTACTTGTGTTTTAAATTGTTTCCTCGACCATATACAACGTAACCGCATTTTGAGGTGAGAACATGGCGACAGTCCTCGACGTGCCCGCAGACGTGCTCATACAGAAGACCGCAGAGGAGCTCAAGAAGATTGAGCAGATCCAGATGCCAGAATGGGCGCTCTTCGTTAAGACCGGCGCCCACAAGGAGCGTGTACCCCAGCAGAAGGACTGGTGGTACATCCGCGCTGCGAGCATTCTTCGCAGGCTCTACATAGATGGCCCAGTTGGCGTGGCAAGGCTAAGAACGTACTACGGTGGCAGGAAGAACCGCGGAGTGAAGCCAGAGCACCACGTGGACGCTGGAGGAAAGATTATCAGGACCATACTCCAGCAGCTGGAGAGCGCCGGCCTCGTGGAGAAGGCGGACTCCAAGGGGCGCAGGCTCACGCCAAAGGGCCAGGCATTCCTTGATAAGATCGCCACCGAAATCGCCAAGTCCCAGTCCGCCGAAAAGAAGGAGTGATAGCGGTGGACGAGCTGGAGGAGATCCGCCGAAGAAAGATGCTCGAGTACCAGCAGAAGCTAGCCCAGGAACAAGAGCTGGCGAAGAGGCAGGCGGAGCTCCAGCTCAGGGCGCTACTAAAACGCATACTCGAGCCGGACGCCTTTGAGCGGTTGGGGCGCGTGAAGCTGTCGAGCCCCGAACTATACGCCAAGGCCGTTCAATACCTGCTCGCGCTCTACCAGGCGGGCAGGATCACGAAGAAGATAACGGATGCGCAGCTAAAGGCCCTGCTGCTGAGGTTGAGGGGCCCTAAGCGCGAGACGAAGATAAAAATCATGCATTGAGGTGGTCTGTTTGGCAAAGCACAAGCCCGCAGGCTTCAAGGAGATGCTCTGGGCAGAGAGAAAGCGCAGAATGCGCGGGCCAGTATGGGCGATCGCCAAGTCCCACAAGCGCCTATTCCCGCGCGTTAGCAAGATCCACTGGAGGAGAACCGAGCTCGGGCACATCGTCCGCAGGAAGCTCGGCATAATGAAGTAAGGTGATCGCGATGGAGCGAGCGTACACAATCTCCCTCAGGAGCGTATATAACCGTGCCGCGCGCAAGGAGCGCGCAAAGCGCGCCATGAAGCACATCCGTGAGTTCATCGCCAAGCACATGAAGGTTGAACCGGAGAACGTGAAGATCCACGAGTCTGTGAATCACGTGGTCTGGCAGCGTGGCATCGAGAAGCCCCCCAGGAAGATCAAGGTGATCGCAGTCAAGGAGGGCGAGACGGTCTGGGTCTACACGCCAGAGGCGAGGGCAGAGATCGAAAAGTCCAAGAAGAGGGCAAAGCGCGAGTCCAAGAAGGCTGCCAGCGAAAAGGCAAAGGCCCCCGCAAAGAAGGAAAAGACTGAGCAGGAAACTGGCGAGAGCAAGGCCGAAGAAAAGAAAGAGGAGAAGAGTGAGCAGGCATGAAGATAGCAAAGCTCGACTTTGAGCGCAGCAGCCACATCGGGCTCTTCGCCCTTGCCACGGACAAGTTCGTGCTTCTCCCAGACTTCATGCCAGAAGATATTGTAGAGCAGTTCGCAGAGGTGCTCAAGGTAGACCCCATCCCCACGCGCGTTGCGGGAACGGGGCTCCTTGGCATCTTCGCGGCAGGAAACAGCAACGGCATCGTACTCCCGTACATCGCAAGGGACGACGAGGTGCAGAACCTCAGGGATCACGGCATAGAGGTCCTCGTGGTGAAGGACAGGGCAACGGCCATGGGCAACATGGTGGCAGCGAACGACAAGGGGGCGGTAATATCAGAAACGCTCAGGCCAGAAACGGCAAGGGAAATTGCGGAGTTCCTGGGCGTAGATTATGAGCAGATGAACGTGGCAAACGTCGAAATAGTTGGAGCTGCGATCGTCGCAACGAATAAGGGATTCCTCGCCCATCCAAACACGTCAGAAGAGGAGCTGAAAATACTGGAACGCGTGTTCAAGGTGCGCGGGGATACAACAACCGTTAACTATGGAGACCCCTTCGTGCGTGGTGGGATCGTGGCTAACAGCCACGGAATAATCGTAGGCGACGACACAAGCCCCGTGGAGATTATGAAGATCGAAGACGTGCTGGGGTGATCGCATGTGGAAGTTTACGGGCTACTACTGGAAGGGCAAGCGCAAGATAAAGTTCTCCAAGACTATTGACGCACCAACAAAGGAGCGCGCAACGGAAATTCTCTACTCGGACCTCGGATCAAAGCACCACGTCAAGAGGACCAAGATCGTCATAGAATCCGTGGAGGAGGTTAAGGAATGAACGAAACCCTGAAGGCCCTCGACGAGCAGATCGCATACCTCTCAAAGGTAGTGATTCCACAGCTGGAGGCAACCATGGAGGCACTCCAGGAACTTTCGAACCGCGGTGAGGCACTGGTGCCCGTGGGCCCCGGCGTATTCCTGCCCCTGAAGTACGAGGGTGGAAAGGCCCTCTACAGCGTGGGGGCAGATGTCTTTATGGAGGCTGACGTCCAGACCGTCCTGAAAAAGCTGGAAGAAGCAAAGGAGAACGCAAAGCAGAGCCTTCAGCAACTCAGGGCAGCAAGAGCAAAGCTCATCTCACAAGCCAAGAGCAGGGGGCAGGCGTAATTGCTTGACCGCCTCCGCAAGGCGCTGGGAAGCATTGGAGAACGCATAGCAGAGGCAGCGGGAACTGGAATCACAGTATCCGAGAAGAAGGCGGAGGAGATAGCCGATGAGCTCGTTCTAGAACTCGTCCAGGCTGATGTAGCCCTTGACGCCGCAGAAAAAATCGCCGAAAGAATAAAATCAGCCCTTGCGGGAAGGAAATTTTCCTCGCGTAGGGAGATCCGCGATGCGGTGAGATCCGTTCTCGTGGATCTTCTATCTCGGGAAGCGCCGAAGATCGCGCCACCTCCAGAAAAGCCGTACATAATCATGTTCGTCGGGCCAAACGGCGTGGGCAAAACAACGACCATCGCGAAAATTGCCCACCAGCTACGGAAGGGCGGATACTCCGTCGTAATAGCTGCAGCCGACACGTTCAGGGCGGGGAGTATCGAACAAACGGAGGAGTGGGCCGAAAGAGTGGGGGCCCGCGTAGTGAAGCACAGCTACGGAGCAGATCCCGCAGCGGTGGCCTTTGACGCGGTAAAGAGTGCGAAGGCGCGGGGCGACGACTACGTGCTCATAGACACGGCCGGCAGACAGGAGACGAACGAAAATCTGATGGAGCAGTTAAAGAAGATAAAAAGGGTTGTAAAGCCCCATCTGACGGTGTTCGTGGGGGAAGGGATGGCAGGAAGTGCCGTGGCGGAGCAGATTCGGCGATTCAACGAGGAGTTAGGAATAGACGGAATAATACTCACGAAGATGGACACAGACACGAAGGGGGGCGCGGTGCTCACGGCGGCGGTGGCCGCAGAGGTGCCCATTATCTACCTCGGGTGGGGAGAAGCGCCTGAAGACCTCAAACCCTTCGACCCGGAAGAATTTGTGAGCAAAATACTCCCAGAGGTGTGATGGACGTGCAGCTGGGCCTCGTTGGCAAACCATCCTCAGGAAAGACCACGTTCTTCAACGCGGCTACGGAACAGAGCGCAAAGACCGCGCCGTATCCCTTTACAACCATAGAGCCCAACGTTGGGGTTACTTGGGTTCGAACGAAATGCCCCCATCTCGAAATAGGAGTCCAGTGCAACCCAAACCACGGATTCTGCATAGATGGAAACCGCTTCGTCCCCGTGGAGATAATAGACGTTGCTGGCCTCGTCCCAGGCGCCCACGAGGGAAGGGGGCTTGGAAACAAGTTCCTTGACGACCTCAGACAGGCATCCGTGCTCATACACGTTGTAGATGCATCAGGATCCTCGGATGCGGAGGGTAACCCGCTAAAACCAGGGGAACGGGATCCAGCGGAGGATGTAGAATTCTTGCGGAAAGAGCTCGTGGCGTGGATAAAGGGTATCGTCCACAGAGCGTGGGAAAAGGTCAAGCGAATGCCAAACGAGCAGAAGGAGCGCGAACTGCTCGAATACTTCAGCGGGCTCGGGATAACCCGGGAGCAGGCAGAGCAGGTCCGGGGGAAGCTCGGGTATCCAGAGAAGGACGACGACCAGTGGGCGTGGGCCGAAGAACTACTACGATTCAAGCCCATAATCATAGCGGCGAACAAGATAGACGTAGACCCCGCCCCTGAAAACGTGAAGGAGCTCCAAAAGAAGTATGATTTCGTTATACCAACATCAGGAATAGCCGAATACACGCTACGCAAGGCAGCACGCGCAGGATTCATAAAATACGTTCCGGGCGATCCGGAGTTTGAGATCATCAAGAATCTCACAGAGGAGCAGAGAAAGGGCCTTCAGTACATCAAGGAGCACGTCCTGGAACCCTTCGGCAGCACAGGGGTGCAACAGGTGATAAACACGGCGGTTTTCGACGTCCTGGGGTACAAGGTTGTTTACCCGGTGGAGGATGAAAACAAGTGGACAGATAAGAAGGGCAACGTTCTCCCCGACGCGTTCCTGCTACCCCCCAACGCCACGGCGCTCGACCTTGCATATGCCGTTCACACAGACATTGGAAAAAAGTTCATAGCCGCCGTGGACGCCAGGACCAAGAGAAGGGTAGGTAAGGACCACGTGCTGAAGAACGGCGACGTTATAAAGATCATCGCTGGACGTTAGGAATATATACGCTGAAATACCAAAGTATACTAATGTACACCACAATAAAGGTATCCCGGGACGTAAAGGAAGTCCTAGAGAGCATGAAGATATCCTCATCGGAATCCTACGAAGACGTTCTATGGGATCTCATAGAGGATCACCTGGAGCTGAATCCCGAGTTCCGCAAAAGTCTTGAGCAGGCTGAACTGGAGATTGCAAAGGGAAGGACAGTAAGCATGAGTGAGCTCCTCAAGGAGCTGGAGGAGACCCAATGAACATAGAATTTAGCGAACAGGCAGCCAAAGACATCAAGGCATTACCAAGGGAGGTACAAAAACACGTAATCGGCGTGCTCCAGCGGGCAAAGATAAACCCATGGAGATACGTACGAAGAATTGTGGGCACAGAGTGGTACCGACTAAGGGCGGGGGAATACAGGATCATAGTGAAGATTGACAACAACACGATATACGTCCTCCGCGTTGCGCATAGAAAAAAGGTATACAGGGGTCTGCAATGAGGTTCCTCATACTCGGGGACACGCACATACCCGATAGGGCGCAGGAGCTTCCCCAATGGGTGAAAAAGATCATAGAAGGGCAAAAATACGATGCAATTCTCTTCACGGGGGATGCCACAGAGTACTCCGTGCTCCACTACCTGGAACGCCACGGAAAAACCTACGCCGTGCGCGGAAACATGGATTTCCTTGAGCTACCAAGATTCCAGATTATAGACGCCGAGGGCCACCGTATATTTCTCTTCCACAGCACAGAGGTCCGACCGCGCGGGGATCCAGACCAGCTAGAGGCATACGGGAGAACCGCAGGGGCAGACATCGTAGTGTTCGGCCATACGCACAAGAGGGATACCTATGCACGAAATGGAATGTTGTTCACAAACCCGGGAACGGCGACGGGGGCGTGGGGCGGCGTGACAAGGGGGGAACCGGAATCCCTTGCAATCCTGGAGCTCCAGAAGGACCGCGCAACGGTTCTAATGATGAGGGACGGCAAGCCCGAGTACCTTGCACACTACAAATACGATGGGGGCTGGCAGGACGTATAAGAGGAGTACATTTTTATTCTCCCCCTCCCAATTTTCTGCATGGGTGACTGCCTTTATCCGCGCATCTAATTCTAGGTGGGGGCAGTCACTCCAGCAGGAGGTGCAAGTATGGATGTAGAGGAGAGGCTGCACCTGATAACAGTCCGTCCCACGGAGGAGGTTGTAACAGAGGATGAGCTCAGGCAACTCCTGGAAACCAAGGAACACCCGAGGGCATACGACGGATTTGAACCCTCTGGATACGCGCACATTGGATCCGGACTTCAGAGGGCGATAAAGGCAAAGGATCTAATCGATGCAGGCGTTGAATTCATAATACTGCTCGCAGACTGGCACGCATATCTTAACAACAAGATGGGCGGAGATATGGAGAAGATTCACGAGGCAGGAGAATACTTTAAGAAGGTCTGGGAACTCCTCGGGGCAAAGGACATCAAAATAGTGTGGGCATCTGAGCTCATAGAGAAAACAGAATACTGGGAACGTTTCCTGAAGATATCTACAGCCGTGACCATTGATCGCCTGAAGAGGGCTGGAACCATCATGGGCAGAAAGGCCGTGGAAATGCAAAAGGCGTCCTTCCTCGTATACCCCCTCATGCAGGCAACGGATATCTTTGAACTCGACGTGGACATCTGCCAGCTCGGAATGGACCAGCGCAAGGTGAACATACTCGCCCGCGAGGTCGCCGAGAAATTCGGCTGGAAGAAACCGGTGCTCGTGCACCACCACCTGCTCCTCGGCCTACAGGCGGGCAAGCGCATGGGCAAGGAGCTTACACCCGAAGACATGAAAATGAGTAAGAGCAAGCCGGAGACGGCCATTTACGTGCACGACTCCCCCGAAGACATAAGAAGGAAGATGCGGAACGCGTACTGCCCTGCCCGCGTAGTGGAGAATAACCCGGTCATAGACATCGTCAGGAACCTCATCCTCCGCGGCAGGGACGACAGCGAAGTGCTCGTTGTGGAGCGTCCCGAGAAGTTCGGCGGTACGGTAGAGTACTACAGGTACGAGGATCTGGAGAAAGACTTCGTTGAGGGCAAGCTACACCCCTTAGACCTAAAGAACGCCGTGGCAGAGTGGCTCATAGAAACGCTGGCACCAGTGAGGGAATACTTCGAGAAGCACGGCCTGCCAGAGTTCAACATCACGCGCTGACCTGGACACATCTTCTTCCATTTATTTCTTACACGGTGGGATTGCATACACGTACGTACGAGCAGGAGTGGGGACCGTCTGACGGAAAAATATTGATGATTACAAGGGCCTGCCTGCAGGGGCAAGAAATCCGCTCACTCCGTAATTAACCCGCTCTCCCGTATTCTATTGCAAAGATCGCAGAGCTCCTTCGATATATCCTTTCCCTCCGCAAGCAGGCGGGCAAGGCGCACAATATCGCTGTGAAACTGCGGTGGAACGTCCTTGCCACGCTTGCCGGAAAGGTACTGGGAAACCGCGGCTGGAGACGTCTCAAGCAACCTGGCGATCTGCGTCACGGAAAAGCCCTGCGAATAGAGCTCCCTGGCAAGGGCTACCCTTATCCTGGGAAGGACGAAGCGGGCGGAGAACTCACACTTGAACACGGTAGGATTTGGAGGGAAGAATTATTATTTCGTAACGGCGTTAATACAACATGCCGGTCTACACAAAAACTGGGGACTCCGGGGAAACGTACGTTGGAAGGGAAAGAAAACCGAAGGACGCTCCAGTGGTAGAAGTAATCGGAGAGATTGACGAACTCGTCTCGTTTCTGGGGGTTATTGCCTCAGAGGTGGCGGAATCCAAGGAACTAGAAGAGATCATTGGCACACTCATGCAGCTCAACGCCCACATCATGTCAGAAGGTGAATACACCTTCGAGAAATCCACCGTGAGGCTGGAAAGGAGAATAGACGAGCTGTGGTCAGAAGCCGGCGAGCTGCACCACTTCATTCTCCGCTTTACAGATCCGCTGGCATCGAAGATCCACTACGCCAGGGCGCTGTGCCGACGGGTAGAGAGAAAACTCGTGGCCTTCGCCAGGAGCAACGAATGGGTAGACAGAAGGGCCCTTGCGTACGTCAACAGGCTCTCCGACTACCTCTTCGCCCTGGCACGCTGGGTTAACAGGAAGAGAGGCGGGAGGGAAATAGGCTGGAAAACATAACAGAAACTCATATTAAACACATAGTAAACATACAGTACATGGCAAAAACGATCACGATTCGAGAAGATGTATACGAGGCATTTGCAAGGTATAAGGGCAAAAAATCCTTCAGCCAAGCAATAGAGGAACTACTACGTATAGTTGCAAGCAAGGACAGAGAACTGCTGCTCACATACTTCGGAATCAACAAGGAATTCCCTAATGTAAAGAGAAACAAAGAGGTGCGGGAGATTGAAGCACTACGCTGACACATCCTTTCTGATCTCCGTAATAAGAGGTAAAAATTCTGCCCTCGAGGCAATAAAGAAGATAACCGGGCCAATATACATTCCTGCAATGGCGTACTACGAGTTCTACGTGGGCATCGCAAAGGGAGAGCTGAAACACAACGAAAGATTCTCAAGGGAGAGGGCATTCATCGAATCATTCCCCGTTGAGGAACTCAGCGACAGCACGTTAAGAAGAGCTGCAGAAATCAGAGCAGCAGCAGAGGCGCATGGAATAAAAGCAAGCGACGCAGACTACATAATAATCGCCCAAGCAGAGGAAAACGCAGGAAAAATAATAACCGCGGATGACGACATCCCGCGAATAATAAATGCGCTAAAAACAGATGTGGAGGTAGAGCTCCTCCGCTAGTGATCACACTTAGAGTAGCCGCACTCGGGGTTTATGCACGTGGCGCACCCGTTCTCTACCTTCAGCGTTCTCTGGCCACAAACAGGACAGATCTGAAGGTTCGCATCGTCGGCAACAGCAGTGGTATCACTGGAACCGCCATCCACGGCGAAGGAGAGGATAGACGGCTGGACAGCCTTCTCGTACCCCTTCCTTGGCGCGGGCATGATGCCGAACTCCGAGAGGAAGTCCTGGACCGCATCTGCCGCGTTCAGGAGAAGGGGATCCCCCGTGGACCGAAGGAGCTCGAGGACGTCGGCGTATCGGACGCCCACGCGGACGAGGGCGGATAGGAAGGGGTTTATCTTGGCGTAGTCCCCCGCTGGAGAGGCGATTATGACTTGATAAATCCTCGGCTCGCTCCCTTCGATGGCGTACGCAATGGTCACGGTCCCTCCATCAATCGTATACACCCTTGCATCCAGCTTCTCGGGCACGGGCGGAATCGCAAGGCCCGTATCATCCCTCAGCTCCCTAACAACGGCACCGGGCTCAACGAGCAACATGCAGTATCCCCTCCTTTATCGCGTGATAAACGGTGGTCAGACGTCCGTCAGGAAGGACGAGGACGTCGTCACCGCGGAGCTTGACCTCCTTCCCATCCTTGACAAGCACGAACATTCGGTCCTTATACTCCTGGAACTCCGTCTTCTTCCCCTCAACGGAGAGTACAGGGAATCTAGATCCGTCGCGGTAGATGGTGATCCCCTTCAACCCGTGCTCCCAAGCGGCCAGGTATATATCCGAGATCACCTCTGGATGCACGTCCTCCGGCAGGTTCACCGTGGAGGAGATCGAGTGATCCACGTACCGCTGGATAACCCCCTGAATCTTCACGCGCATCATGGGATCGATCTCGTGGGCCGTACGGAAGAAGTGCTCCGGCAGTACTTCCCTGAGATCCCCCTCCTGCGCCGCCTCAGAGAGGCCCTTCATATCCAGGTACGCCTGCACCGGCGGGTGGAAGACCCTGAAGTAGAGGTCCCCATCCTTCGAAAGCGATTCAGACCTACGCGTATAGTAGAGGGCGAAAACAGGCTCAATACCAGAGGAAACGCCGATATAGTTCCTCCCATTTACCACGATGCCAAGAGCGATGTTAGACAGGGATCCAGTGGGCGCCATGGATAGCAGGGCAACGTTCCTCAGCCCCTGGCGGCGGATCTTCTCCTTCACCTCATCGGATAGCGCCTCCTGGAAGAAGAGGCCCCGGGAATACTTTTCGTAGTCCCAGAGCGGGAATGGTCCCTTCTCCGCGGCAAGATCCGCAGAATAGGAGTACGCCTCGTTGGCGTAGAAGCGGGTGACCTCTTCAATGATTTTTATTCCCTCTTCGCTGTCGTATCCGTAGCCCAGCATGTTCAGCAAATCCGCAAGCCCCATGTAGCCTGCGCCCACCCGTCGCGTCCGCCTGGCGGCCTCCCTCTGCTCCGGAAGTGCGTTCATATACGTGTTCCAATCCACAACGTTGTCCAGAAGGCGAATGAGGTGCTGTATGGCCACCCTGAACCGGTCCCAGTTGATCCGTGCATCCTCCGTGTACGGGTTATCCACCATTCGGGGTAGGGAAATGGAACCGAGGTTGCACGCGCCCCCGTCCTCCAGTGGCACCTCGGAACAGGGATTCGTGCCGATGATGGGGGCACCCACGTAGTTGGATGGCGAGTAGTAGACCATGCGGGTCCAGAACATGATGCCGGGCTCTGCCGTCTTGTAGTTGCTCTCAACGAACTCGTTCCAAATATCCCTCGCCTTCACGAGCCGCTTTACCTCTCCTATCTGCTCGTTGGCGTAGTAGAGCAGGAAATCACCGGAGTAGTGTATGGCTAGGTCGTAGTCCCTGTCCTTGAGCTCGATGACGAAATCGCCGTATATATCGCGGAGGTTCACATCCTTCAGTTCATCCTCACCCACAGACACACCGTAGCTGCGGAGGAAGTGGTTCAGTTCTTCCACGCTGTCAAAGGCCCCCACGAACTCGTAGAAGCGGAGATCGCGCGAGGGAATCCCGTAGGAGTAGTGCCCATCCTTATCTTGGTAGAAGGACCAGTGGATCCCCTTGTACTTCTTCCTGTACACGAGGATCTTGTCTTTGCCGTAAGTATTCTGCTCGCGCACGGCGTTCATGAACTCGTCTGACACCTTGACAGATATGTTGGCAAAACGAATCTGGGCGTTGTCCACCACGGCCTTCTCGATTTCCTTCAGCTCCTCCTCGCTGAACTTGCCAGAGAGACGCAGCTGCTCAATGATCTTTTTTGCAACCCAGTCCGGCTTGCGCTTTACGTTTATGAACTCAACGATATCCGGATGCTTGACATCGATGGTTATCATCAGTGCGCCGCGCCGCCCAGCCTGCCCTATAATCCCCGTTGTGAGCGAATACAACTGCATGAAGGATGTGGGTCCCGTGGTGGTCTCCGCGGCGTTGTGCACGGGCGTGCCCATGGGTCGTAGCGGGGAAACGTCTATGCCCACACCGCCGCCGTAGGAATACGTCCTCGCAGCCTTATACGCCGTTTCGTATATCCCCTCTATGCTGTCGTCCTTGATTATGAGGGCGAAACAGTTTGCCAAGGTCTTGACGCGGTAAAGATCGCCTGCTCCGGCGAGAACGCGGCCAGCAGGGAGGAAATAACCATTAAACATATCTTCGTACCACGTTCTAGCCCAATTGAGGTGATCCTCCTCCACAGCGGCGAGGAAGGATGCAACGCGGGCAAAAACGTCCTCAGGGCGCGTCTCCACGGGGTTGTTATCCCTGTCCTTCAGATAGTACTTGCGGCGGTAAATGTTCTCGGCAAGGACGTTCCCCCCAAGGTAGTCATCCTTCCCGGGGAGCTCCCCCAAGCTCAGAAGCGCGCGTAGATAGTAGTACGCCTCCCTATACTTGTTAAGCCAGTCCTTAGGAACGCGGGATGCCATCTTGCCAGGGTTCCTAAACATCTCCTCGAAGTGCCTGAGCATCCTCGCGTCCTCTTCAGAAAAACCGACGCGCCGGAAGAGATTCTCAAGATCTTCCACATCTACACGGTCAACAACGCCAAGAAATGCGCGGATACCCTGAATTTCGCGAAGATCAGCCAGTGTGAACTCCTTCTCTGCCTCTCTGCCAATCATGGATATACCTCCCTCGCCCCCAAGGATAACAAACTCCGTCGTTTTAACCGATCCGTTCAGAAACCGTAAGAATTTCTTCTACATAATCGCCCCTTCGGTTCAGAACCCCAACCAACGCCTTCAAAAGCAACCAGCCGACACCCTTAAATCAACCTTAAACAAGAAATATAACCATGGTCCGCTACCTGATCACCTCAGCGCTGCCCTACATCCAAGGCGTTCCCCACCTGGGCAACTTCGTAGGATCCATCTTCCCCGCCGACGTCCAGGCACGCTTCCTACGCCTCAAGGGGGAAAAGGTTATCTACATCTGCGGTTCGGACATGCATGGTTCTCCCCTGGAAGTCCAGGCGTTCAAACTGGGCCGAGACGTAAAAGAAATGGCCTATGAGAACCACGAGCGCATCAAGAGGGCAGTAGAGGCCATGGAGATAAGCACGGACTTCTGGGGCTGGACAGACTCCGAAGAGAACAAGGAAACGACCTACGAAATCTTCTGGGATCTATGGAACAACGGCTACATAAAGGAAGAAGAGATCGTCATGCCCAAGTGCAACGACTGTGGCCACTGGCTGGCAGACCGCTGGATTGAGGGAACCTGTCCATACTGTGGTGGTCTCGCCCGCGGCGACCAATGTGACGACTGTGGAGCCATCCTAGACCCAACGGAGATCATAAACCCCCACTGCAAGTACTGTGGGAGTACCAACATCACCTTTGAAAGGACGAAACAGTTGGTCTTCGATCTTCCGGCGCTTGCGGAGGATTTGAAAAAGTTCTACGAGGAGAGAAAGGACAAGTGGCCCGAGAACGCCAAGAAAACCACGGAGCATTATTTGTACCGCGAGGGGCTGAAACCACGTTCCATCTCCCGTTTCCTCAACTTCGGCTTCCCCATCCCGCTGAAGGGATACGAGGGACAGGTGTTCTACGTCTGGTTCGACGCGCCCATAGGTTATATCGGCATAACGAAGCAGTGGGCAAAGAACGTGGCAAAGGATCCCGACGCGTGGAAGGAATGGTGGTTCGGAAAAGATACGGTCCTCGTCCACTACATCGGCAAGGATAACATCTTCTTCCACACGCTCTTCTGGCCGGGCATGCTCATAGGAACGAGGAAGGGCTGGGTCCTGCCAGAGATCATCGCCTCCGCCGAGTTTCTAAAGGCGAGGGGCGTAAAGTTCTCCAAGAGCAGGGGCGTCGGCCTGAACATAGAGAACGCCCTGGAACTTTTGCCCGCTGACTACTGGAGGTACGTGCTGGCA
>Ga0256831_1000308_pt1 | contig 25891 bp, 29 predicted proteins | sample 132544metaG_FD_189087 | JGI IMG/M metagenome (GOLD analysis project Ga0256831, IMG submission 189087) | Hydrothermal vent microbial communities from Lau Basin, Pacific Ocean - 132-544 | ecosystem: Environmental > Aquatic > Marine > Hydrothermal vents | place: Pacific Ocean: Lau Basin | collected... | reverse complement strand
TTAATTTATAAGCTCAAATTCTTTAGTTTCAAAATTATAATTATAAACTTCTCCGCTATCAATTATATAATACCATCCAAATAATTTAAGTTTTCCCTCTTCTACTCTCTCTTTTACAAAATCATATGTTAAAAGATTTTGAAGCTGTCTTACAACATTAAGCTGCTCAATCTCCCATTCTCTGAGCTTCTCATCTTTAATATCTTTTACTTTTTCTTTTAAATCCTCAATTAATTCTAACCAACTTTTTACAAAAGGAAGTTTTTCTAATTTTTCTTTTGGATAAAAAAGTGCTTTTAATCCGCCGCAATTACTATGACCGCAAACTACAATGTTTTTAACTTCAAGATATTTAACTGCATACTCAAGCACTGCTGCTGTACATTTAATAGTACCCTCATTCTTATTAGCAGGTGGTACAACATTTGCAATATTTCTAACTACAAACAACTCTCCTGGAAGGGTTTTTGTAATTAAATTTGGCACAACTCTGCTATCAGAGCATCCTACATAAAAAGTATGAGGTTTTTGACCTTCTTTAAGCCCAATAAAAAACTCTTTATCTCTTTCAAAATCTTCTTTTTTAAATTTCACTATTCCTTCAATTATTGGCATTTTTTACTCCTTAAATTTGATTTATTAACTTCTCAACGCTATCTACTACCCTTTTAATTGATTTAATATTAACCCTCTCACGAGTAGAATGAGGATTTTCAATTTTTGGACCAAAACTTGCCATTTCAATTTCTGGAAACTTTTGCTTTAAAATAGCACACTCAAGCCCAGCATGAATTATATTTAAGTTTGCATTAGTAATTTCTTTAAGTTTTATTGATAACTCATTCTCTTGTGCTTCCCACGCAGGATACTCATCTTCAAACTCTACTTCACATCCATACGTTTTAGCTAGTATATACTCTTTAATTTCTTCAAGTTTTTCATTGCTATTAGCTCTTGCGCTAAGTGTTATTTCATTTTCATTAATTAATGCAAAATTTATTGATTTGCTTGGAAGCTTATATTTAAAATCAAATTCAAGCACCCCATGAGGAAGCTTTCTTAAAAATCTCAAATATTCATCATCATACACTTCTATATCTTCTTCTCCATCAAATACTTCTAATGCAGTAGCATTTGCAGGTATAGAATTGCGCCTCTCTCCTCCTTTTATAAAAGCTAAATTATCAACTTTATATAAAAGCTCAATTATTGCATTTGGAATATTTTTATTTATATCAACTCCGCTATGCCCTCCAGGAAGCCCCTTTATACTAACTTCACCTAAACTTCCTTTAACTTTATATTTTTTTAAAGGATATTTAACTTTTGCATCTACTCCACCAGCACAACCTATAATAATTTCGTTATCATCTTCACTATCAAGATTTAATAAATAAGGAGAGCTTAATTTTAATTCTAAATTTTTAGCTCCAACAAGCCCTATTTCTTCATCATTTGTAAAAAGATACTCTACATCATCATACTTATCCATAAATGCTAGCATCATAGCTACGCCAATACCATTATCAGCACCAAGTGATGAATTTTTTGCCATCAACCAGCCATCTTTTTCAATTATTTCTATGTTTGGAGCATTACCAACACATACCATATCTATATGGGATTGAAGAGCAATTTTAGGAGGATTTTTATATGCTAAAATATTTCCTGCATTATCTCTAATAACCAAAAAATCTCTTTTCTTTGCATATTCTTCAATAAACTCTTGAAGCTTTGTAGTATTACCACTGCAATGAGGAATTTGAGTAATTTGTTTAAAAATTTCTATTACTTTTTTATACATATCTCTCCTTTGGTATAATTATTAAAAAGGCAATTAATGAGATATCTTTTAATAATGATAGCACTTTTTTTTACAAGTTGTGTCAATAAAGAAGGAATTTCTCTTAAATATTATCCAGAATGTGAAGAAAACTATGATTTATATGGAGTATATTACATAAAATGCAAAGATAATATATATAATTTCAAACATAAAAATAAAATATGTCTTAACTGCAATTAAGGAGAGAGATGAATATTCAAGAAATTTTAAAAGAGCGTCAAAAATGGTTTGAATGGAAAAATATTAAACCAATATACCTTGCACTTGAAGAGTTTAAAAATAAAAAACTAAAAACAAAAAATGTAAAACTAGATGATATAATTGAAATAGAAACTGAAGAAAACCCAGAAATTGAAAAAATTGCTAAAATGCTAAAACCTTGGAGAAAAGGTCCTTTTAAGATAAATGAATTATTTATAGATAGTGAATGGAGAAGCTATATAAAATGGAATTCTCTAAAACCTCATCTAAATTTAGAAAATAAAGAAATTTTAGATGTAGGATGCAATAATGGCTATTATATGTTTAGAATGCTTGAAATGAATCCCAAAAGCATAACAGGATTTGACCCAAGCGCACTTTTTAATCTTCAATTTGAATTTATAAATTCATTTATAAAAAGTGATATTGAATATAAACTCTTAGGAGTTGAGCATATTCCATATTATGAAAAAAAATTTGATGTCATTTTTTGTATGGGAGTGTTATATCATCGAAAAGACCCAATAGATATGCTAAAAGAATTAAAATCTGGTTTAAAAAAAGGCGGAGAAGTAATACTTGATACTTTAATTATTGAAGGAAATGAAGAATATGCTCTCTCTCCACTTAGATATGCAAAAATGAAAAATGTCTATTTTATTCCTACTATAAAAGCACTGTATAATTGGATAGAAAGAGCAAAATTTAGTGATGTCGAATTTATTGGTAAAAGATATACAACAACAAATGAGCAGCGAAAAACTGAATGGATAGATGGTGAAAGTTTAGAAAATTTTTTAAATAAAGATGAAACCAAAACAATTGAAGGGTATGAGCCCCCTCTTAGAGTTTATTTAAAATTAAAAACTTAACTCTCCCCACCTACTAATAATCCATAAATTAAAGCAATAAATACAATAGTAATACCAAAAGAAACTGCTATTATCAATCCAAAATCCATTTTCTCTCCTTTTTTAATTAGATATAGTAAAATTATACAAAAAAGGAATTAAATGTCAAAACATTTAACTCATACAAAAGATTTAACTAAAGATGAAATTTTACAAATTTTCACATACGCTAAAGAGTATCTTGATGAGAAAAAAAGAGATGATTTAGCCGGAAAACTTATAATAAATGTATTTTTTGAAAACTCCACTAGGACAAGAAGCAGTTTTGAAATTGCTGCTAAAAGACTAGGAGCAGATGTAGTAAATTTAGATGTAGCAAGAAGCTCTACTGCTAAAGGCGAAACACTCTTTGATACAGCAGCAAATCTTGACGCAATGGGACCAAGCGCAATAGTTGTTAGACACAATCGCGCAGGAGTTCCAAAAATTTTATCAAAATATGTCAAAAGCTCAATTATAAATGCAGGAGATGGAGCACATCAACATCCAACTCAAGCTCTTTTAGACCTATTTACTCTACTTCAAAAATGGGATAGCTTAGAGAATAAAAAAATTGCAATTGTAGGAGATATTAGAAATTCTAGAGTTGCAAATTCTGATATTGAATTGTTTACAAGATTTAAAGCAAAAGTGCTTTTAGTAGGACCTCCTCATTTTTTACCAAAAACAAATCTTCCAACTACCTCAAATTTAAAAGAAGCAATTGAATGGGCTGATGCAATAATTAGTCTTAGAACTCAAACAGAAAGACACTCAAGCCCGACATTTGCATCTTTAAAAGATTATGCTGAAAATTTCCAAATCACAAAAGATTTAATTAAAGATAAAAATATATTTATTATGCACCCAGGTCCAGTTCACAGAAATATAGATATAAGTGATGAAGTCTTAGCAGATGAGAGATGTTTAGTACTTGAGCAAGTAAAAAATGGAGTAGCAGTTAGAATGGGAATATTAAAACATTTAATTGAAAGTGAAAAGTGAAAAGTGAAAACTTAAAGTTTTTTTTAATAGACTTTGAGGGAAATGTATTTGTTGAAAATATCAATAAATTAGATAATATTTATTTCTCTCTCCCCTCATTCCCTCATCCACCCATCCACCCTACACCCTTTTATCTAAAAAAATACCCTATTTCATTTGAAAAATATAAAAAAGCTTTTGATGAAGTTATTGAAGAGATAAAAAATGGCAATACATACCTTCTTAATTTAACATTTCCTACAAAAATTGAAACAAATCTAAATTTGCTTGAAATATATAAAATAGCAAAAGCTCCTTTTAAACTCTATTTTAAAGACAAATTTGTATGCTTCTCACCTGAGAGATTTGTAAAAATAAAAAATAATAAAATTTATACTTACCCTATGAAAGGTACAATTGATGCAAATATACCAAATGCAAAAGAAAAGATTTTAAATAATATTAAAGAAATGGCTGAGCATACAATGGTAGTAGATTTATTAAGAAATGATTTAGGAATTATAGGCAAAAATGTAAGAGTAAATAAATTTAGATTTATTGATAAAATAAAAGCTGGAAATAAAGAGCTTTTACAAGTTAGCTCTGAAATTGAAGCAACACTTCCTAAAAATTGGAATAAAAACTGGCTTGAAATGATTTTAAGTCTTCTTCCTGCAGGAAGTATTAGTGGAACCCCAAAGAAAAAAACAATAGAAATTATAAAAAGAGTTGAAGGTTATAAAAGAGGATATTATACAGGAATTTTTGGAATAACTGATGAAAAAACATTTTTAGATAGCGCTGTAATTATCAGATATATTGAGAGAGACGAAAAATCAGAAATCAGAGAAAAACCTCATATCACATCTCACATCTCTCATTTCTCATCCACCCATCTACCCATCCACTCATTTACTTACAAAAGCGGAGGAGGTATAACAATAGATAGCAATGTTTATAAAGAGTATAAAGAGTTAGTAGATAAAGTATATATTCCTATTTAATTACTATTTTATCTCTACCCTCTTTCTTAGCTTTATAAAGCCTCTCATCTGCTATTTTTATCATTTCAGCTAAAGTATTACCCTCATCTGCAATCCCGCAAGAGAAAGTAAAATTTATATTATCTACACTTTTTAGAGTATTTTTTATTTTATACACAACCACATATGCCTCTTGCTTTGATGTATTTGGCATAAAAATTAAAAATTCTTCTCCTCCATATCTAATTACAAAATCATTTTTTCTTATAGTATTTTTAATATGAAAAGCAAAATATTTTAAGATTTTATCTCCTACTTGATGACCATATGCATCATTAATTTTTTTAAAAAAATCAATATCAAGCATTGCAATGGCTTTTTTTTCATAGAAATGAAAAAGAGAGTCTATTTTATTCTCAAGTATACTTCTATTATAAGTTTTAGTAAGAGGGTCTATTTCAGATTTTTGTTTATATTGATTTATGTAATCATATAAATTTAAAAGATTACTAATCCTTATTAAAAGCTCTTCTTTGCTAAAAGGTTTTTTTATAAAATCATTTGCTCCAAATTTTAATAACTTAACAGCCTCACTATTATCATTTATTCCAGAGACTCCAAGAATAGGCAACTCTTCAAAACTTTTTTCTTTTCTTACAAATTTAACTAACTCAAATCCATCCATAACAGGCATATAAATATCCACAATTAATAGCGAAATTTTATTATTTTTTAAAATATTTATAGCTTCTTTTCCGTTACTAGCTTCAATAACATCTAAATTAAATAATTTTAAATATTTAGATATCATATTTCTAATAGTTTTTGAATCATCAACTACTAAAGCTTTTAAATTTTTGTTTTTATTAAATCTTTTTATAAGCTGAACTAAATATTTAAAAGTATTTACATCGTCTTTATAAATATAATCTAATACAGATTCTATATATTTTTGAGATTTATCTTTAGTTAGTATGATAGTTGTAATTTTATTTACTAAATATTGAATATGCTCATTTGTATCTAGTAATACATCATCACATATTGCAATGTCATAATCACTTAAATTTATATGTTTTAGCTCCTCAAAACTCTCAACAACCTTAAATTTTACAAAAAGTATCTCTTTTTCAATAAGCCTAATTATAGCCTTCTGATAAGTTACATTATCTTCTATAAGAAGTATATTTAACAAATAATACCTTTTTAAGTGGCATTATAACAAAAAAGGAAAAAGAAGACCTTAGCAAGAGTAAGTTGTGATAAATTCGTATGGATGAGGTCTACCTTCTACTGGAATAATTTCTGTTTCATATTTATAATCAATATAAGTTTTAATAAATTCATCACTCATTACAGCTTTTAAGAAACTATTAGGGTCTTCAAGCTCTCTTTCTACTGCATAAATTGCTTCTCTTAGAGTTGGTGGAAGTGTTTTAATACCTCTTCTTTTAATATCATCAAGACTAAGCTCAAACAAATCTTCATTTAATGGCTCACATGCTGCTGGATAAATTTCCATATTTTTTCTTACTCCATCAAGACCTGCAAGAAGCATTACAGCAAACGCTAAATATGGGTTAGATGAGCTATCTGGGAATCTAAATTCAGCTCTTACTGATTTTTCACCTGCTCCAAAAGGAATTCTACAGCTTGCACTTCTATTTCTAGCAGAGTAAGCTAAAATATTTGGTGCTTCAAATCCTGGTTGAAGTCTTTTATATGAATTCATAGATGCGTTTGTAAATGCAGCTACTGCATCAGCATGTGCAAATACACCTGCTATATATTTTTTTGCAAAATCGCTTAAATTCGCATATCCATTTGGGTCATAAAATAAGTTTTTACCATCTTTCCATACAGATTGATGAACATGCATACCATTACCATTATCACCATAAAGTGGTTTTGGCATAAATGTAGCAGTTTTACCATTTAGATGTGCTACCATTTTTACAACATATTTTAATTTTTGAACATTATCAGCAGCTTCTACAAGTGTTCCAAATTTAACACCAATCTCACCTTGCGCTTGAGCAACTTCATGGTGAATTACGCTAACTTCAAGCCCAACTTCTTTTAATACTTTTGCCATTTCCGCTCTTAAATCTACCATAGAATCAACTGGTGCTACTGGGAAATATCCACCTTTTGTTCTTGGTCTGTGTCCAATATTAAGCTCATCTCCAAAATCTGCATAATCATTCCATACACCCTCAGCACTATCTACTTCATAACATTGAGAGTTAATTTCATCTCTTACAATTACATTTTCAAATACAAAAAATTCATTCTCAGGTCCAAAATATGCTACATCTCCAAGCCCAGACTCTTTTAAATATTTAAGTGCTTTTTTTGCTATACTTCTTGGACATTTTTCATATGGAGTCCCATCAGTATTATATACATCACAAAATACTACCATAGTAGGGTCTGCTGTAAATGGGTCTACAAAATGAGTTCCAATTTCAAAGTCAGGTTTAAGTAACATATCTGATTCATTAATTGGTTGCCAAGCAGGAATAGAGCTACCATCAAATGGAAGACCAACATTTAGCATTTCTTCATCTAATGCATCAATATCATAAGTTACATGATGCCAAGTCCCTTTAATATCTGTAAATCTAAAATCAACAAATTCAATTTCTTTTTCTTTACATTCTTGTAAAAATTCTTTTGCTGTCATTTGCTCTCCTTTTTTAATTTTGAGATAATTATAACAAAGAAAAAATTATCAGGAATAAAAAAAGTGTAAAAATTTTAATCAATGGAGAAAAATGGAATTTATTGAAACAATGTATGTGAAAAATGGTAACATATTAAATTTAGAATATCATTTAAAAAGAATTGAAAAAACATTTAAACATTTTAAATATAAAAATAATATAAAAATTGATAATTTAAAAAATGGAGAGTATAGAGTAAGAATTACTTATAACCAATTTGGAATTTTAAATATTGAATATTTCCCAATAAAGCAAAGAGAATTTAAAAAATTTAAGCTAGTAAAGATTAACTTTGATTATGCTTTTAAATACAAAAATAGAAAACCATTATCTACGCTCCATACTAAATTTCCAGATTATGATGAATTTATACTAATAAAAAACCATCTAATAACAGATACTACAATCTCTAATATTGCATTTTTTACCGGAAAAGAGTGGTTAACTCCAAAATATCCTTTGCTAAAAGGCACTAAAAGAGAGGAGTTATTAAAAAAAGGAATATTAAAAGAAGCAAATATCCATAAAAGTGATTTAAAATTTTTTAAAAAATTAGCTTTAATTAATGCAATTTTGGGATTTAGAGAAATTAAAGATTTTGATATAATTAGATAAAAAGGAAATAAATGAATTGGGATTTAAGCGCTTTATTTAGCTCAATAACTGAAGCTGAAGAATTTTTAAAACAGGCAAAATTTAGAGCTGAGGAGTTTGAGAGAAAATATAAAAATAGATTATATACTCTAACACCTCAAGAATTTTTAGAAGTTTTAAAAGAGTATGAAGACATTTTAGAAAATATCGCAAGAGCATTAACTTATATTTATTTAATTTTTGCTACTGATTCAAGCAAAGGAAATTTCCTTGCAAAATTTCAAAAATTAGCCACTCAAGCAGAAGAGCATTTAATTTGGTTTGAGCTTGAATTTATTCATCTTCCAATTGATAAACAGCAAAAATTTATTGATAATGCAGGAATTTATAAATATTATCTAATTCATCTTCAAGAAGAAGCTCCATATAAACTTTCTGAAAAAGAAGAAAAAATTTTAATGAAAAAAGATTTAACTTCTTCATCTGCTTTTACTAGACTTTTTGATGAGCATTTAAGCAAACTTAAATTTTTCTTTGATGGTAAGTATTTAAGTGAAGAAGAAGTCTTAAGCAAACTATATTCAAATGATAGAAATGAGAGAAAAAAAGCTCAAGTTAGCTTAACAAATACTCTTAAACCTCATCAAGATTTATTATCTTTTATCTATAACCAAGTAAAAAAAGACTGGAAAATAGATTATGTAGAAATTAGAGGCTATGAAACTCCAGAAGAGCCTAGACATTTAGCAAACAAAGTTAGCAAAAAAAGTGTAGATGCATTAATTGAAATAGTTAATAAAAACACCCCTATTGTAGAAGAATATTACAACATTAAAAAAAATCTATTAGGATATGAAAAACTTTACGATTATGACAGATACGCACCTATTAAACTAACAGATAAAAATAGAGAAATTAGCTTTGAAGAAGCAAAAGAGATGGTGCTTAATGCCTTTAAAAACTTTTCAAATACTTTTTATGAAATAGCACTTAAAGCATTTAATGAAAACTGGATTGATGTTTATCCAAAAGAAAGCAAAAGAGGAGGAGCATTTTCTCATTCAGCTACCCCAAAAGCCCATCCATATGTGCTACTTAACTATACAAATCAAAGAAGAGATGTTTTTACTCTTGCACATGAGCTTGGACATGCAATTCATCAATATTTAGCAAAAGATGTTGGGTATTTAAATCAAGATACACCTCTTACAACTGCTGAGACTGCAAGCATATTTGCTGAAATGCTTTTATTTGAAGAGCTTAAAAAAAGACTTACTAAAGAAGAGTTAATAGAGCTTTATGCTAATAAATTAGAAGATATTTTTGCTACTCTTTTTAGACAAATAGTCTTTACTAATTTTGAGAGAAGAGTGCATGCACAAGATGAATTAAAGCCTAGCGAATTTAACAAAATCTGGATGGAAGAAAACCAAAAAATGTTTGGAAATAGCGTATATTTAACAAAAAACTATGAAATTTGGTGGAGTTATATTCCTCATTTTATTCATTCACCTTTTTATTGTTATGCTTATTCATACGCGCAACTTCTTGTGCTTACATTATATAGACTCTACAAAGAAGGATTTGAAAATTTTGAAGAAAAATATATTAAATTTTTAAGCCAAGGAGGAAGTTTGCCTCCTAAGAAACAGTTTAAAGAGTTATTTAATTTAGATATTGAAGATAATAATTTCTGGCAAAAAGGAATTAATGAAGTTAAAGATATGGTAAATGAATTTAAGGAGCTAACTTATGAATATGCAACTGATAAATGATTTAAGAGGTATTAAATTAAAACACGCAAAAGAGATTTTATCTCTACTGCTAGATAAAAATTATGAATTTGATATCTTATGCGTAACAAAACAGGTTGATTTTAACCCTCCTTTGCCAGAGCATATAACAAGTGCATTTGGAGATATGATACTCTTTTCTTTAGCAAACTATACTTTACAAAGTGCTAAAATCATTGATGATAAATTAATCTTTGAAGCAGGATTTGGAGAAGAAAACATAGGAAGTGTAGTAAGTGTACCTATTAAAAGCATTCTTCAAATAACCCACAATGAAACACCTCTTTTTATAAATATCACAGCAACTTTTGAAGAGGAAAAACCTAAAAACCCATTTGAGCTTAATCCAAGAAACAAAAAATTTATGAATTAATAAATTTTAAAATTGCCTCAATATTTTTTGTTAAATTCTTATAGGCTATAAAGGTTTTTCTTTTTAAATCTATTCCTTTTATTTTTGCTGAAAAAAGTTTATTATCTTTTAATTCTTCTTTTATTACCATTTTAGAAATAATAGAGACCACCTGCTCATTTGAATTTAAAACAGTATATTTTAAAGCTGTAGAGTTATGAACTATACTTACAATATTTAACTTATCACAATCAAAATTGTGCTTTTTAAAAGTTTTTTTAATAAACTCTCTTGTTGAAGAATTAGCTTCTCTACATATTATCTTATATTTTTTTAAATCTTCTAACTCAATTGAAGATGGAAGAGGCTTATTAGAAAATACAACAAGCTCATCATCAATCCACTCTTTATAGTTTAATTCATCATCTTTTTTCTTAGTAACAAATGCCATATCAATAACAGAATTTTTAACATCTTCTAATAGCTCATCATTACTTTTTATAACCAAGTTTATATCTTTATTAATTAAATTTTTGTAATATTTTATACACTCAGGCAAATTATAACTACCAACAGTAGGAGAAGCTCCAATGATAAAAGGCATATCAAGATTTTTAAATTTATCAATTTTTACTTCAAATTCATCCAAAAATTTTTCAAAATCTTTTGCAATATTTAAAAAATTTTGACCTTCTTTTGTAAGCATAACACCATTTTTTTTTCTCTCAAATAAATTAACACCTAAGTATTTTTCTAAAATTCTTATCTGCTGAGTAACAGCAGGCTGAGAAATACCTAAAATCTTACTTGCTTTTGAAAAACTAGATTCTTTATTAATTACTAAAAATGTATATATTTTATCCAAATATTTTGTAAGCATTTCTATCCTTGCTAACTTTAATTATGGAAATTATAACTAAAACTTATAAGTTTTTGCAAAATTTTTTTTGATATAATTAAATTAAAAATGGAGTAAAATGAAATTTTTAGATGAATTAAACGAAGCTCAAAAAAAAGCAGCTACTCATATAGACGGAGCCCTTTTGATATTAGCAGGAGCTGGTAGTGGAAAAACAAAAACCATCACAACTAGGCTTGCTTACTTGCTAAGTTTAGGAATTGACCCAGCAAACACCCTAACTCTTACCTTTACAAATAAAGCCGCAAGTGAAATGAGAGAGAGAGCTCTTAATTTAATAGATACTAATATACCCCATCCTCCTTTACTGCTTACATTTCATAAATTTGGGCTTTTGTTTTTAAAGCTATATATCCATTTGCTAAATAGAGATAATAATTTTGTAATAATCGATATGGATGACCAAAAAAAGATACTAAAACAAATCTCAACAGATTTGCCTCCTAATTTTATGAGTAAAGAAATTAGCAAATATAAAAATTCTTTCCTAACTCCAGATGAAGTATACGCTCTTGCAAATGATACAACTTATAAAAAAATGGCTCATATTTATGATAAATACCAAAAATATTTACTTGAGAATAATTTAGTTGATTTTGATGATTTACTTCTTTTAACTTATGAAATTCTAAATCAAAATGATGATTTAGCTAAAGAAATTAGCAACAAGTATCAATATATTATGGTAGATGAATATCAAGACACTAATGAAATTCAATTGCTTCTATTAAAAAAACTTTGCACTAACCATAACAATATCTGTGTTGTAGGAGATGATGACCAAAGTATTTATGGATTTAGAGGAGCAAATCATAAAAATATTTTAGATTTTGAAAAAGATTTTAATGCAAAAGTTATAAAGCTTGAGCTTAATTACCGCTCTACAAATCAAATTTTAAATGCTGCAAATTCACTTATTTCATTTAACAAAAACAGATACAATAAAAAACTAATATCCGCTATAGGAGATGGAAAAGAAGTAAGAGTCCTCTCAAATTACAATGAAATAGCAGAAGCTGAAACTATTGCAAAAGAGATAAAAAAATTAATAAATTCTGGAATAAACCCAAAAGATATAGCAATCCTTTATAGAATAAACGCCCTCTCTCGCTCAATAGAAGATGGATTAAGAAATGAAGGAATTTCTTACAAATTAGTAGGCGGTATGAAATTTTATGAAAGAGAAGAAATTAAAGATTTAATAAGCTATCTAAGAGTTATGGCAAATCCTAATGATGATTATTCATTTAAAAGAATAATAAACAAACCAAAACGCGGGATTGGAAAAACAACGATAAAAAAATTAGAAGAAGCCAAAGGCACAAAATCATTTATTGAGTTTATAAAAACAGATAATTTAGAATTTTTAAGCAAAAAAAATGCAAAAACTCTAAAAGAATTTGTAAAAACTCTTGAATTTTTAGCCTCTACCTCTTTAGAAGAACTGCCAGAGCTAATTGAAGAGATGATTGAGCTCTCAAAAAGTTATAAAGATGAAGACAAAGCAAGAAATATTCAAGAGTTTTACGGAATGATGAGAGAGAGAAATGATTTAAATATAAGAGAATTTTTAAATGAATTATCTCTTGAGAGTGAGCAGGATAAAATAGCTAATGAAATGATAAATGTTATGACAATTCATGCAAGTAAAGGATTAGAGTTTGAATATTTATATGTAATTGGCTTAGAAGAAGGATTTTTCCCTCTCTCAGATGCAGATATAGAAGAAGAAAGACGTCTTGCATATGTAGCTATAACAAGAGCAAAAAAAGAGCTTACCCTCTCTTATGTTGAGAGTAGATATATAAGAGGTCAAAGAAGCAAACTCTCAAAAAGTAGATTTTTAACAGAAGCTGGTTTAATTAAAGGAGAGAGAGTTAATTTAAAAGAATCAAATGCAATAAAAACAGGCTCTCTTGTTAAACATAAAGTATTTGGAACAGGAAGAGTAATAGGAATTAATAAAGCCGGTAAAAAAACAAAACTTAAAATTGATTTTGGAGGAAGTATTAGAGAAATATTAAGTGATTTTGTGGAGAGAGTATAGATGTGTGAGAATATGCTTTTTGTAGCAAAAAAGCCAATGTTTATAAGCTCTAATAAATTTCTAAACACTCTTAAAAAAAAATATGGCATAAAAAAAATGGGATTTTCTGGAACACTTGACCCTTTTGCATGTGGAAATTTAATAATAGCAAGCGGGCAATATACTAAACTTTTTAGATTTTTAAAAAAAACTCCAAAAACTTATATTGCTACATTAATGCTTGGAGCATATTCTCCTACTCTTGATATAGAAAAAATTGAAAATATCCAACCTTGCGAAAAAAAGGATATTGAAGAAATAAAAGAAGTGTTAAATTCTTTTTTAGGCAAACAAACTCAACTTCCTCCAAAATATTCTGCAAAAAAAATAAATGGCATTCGAGCTTATAAATTAGAAGATAAAAAAGATTTTTTAGAAAAAGAGATTGAAATAGAAATTTTTGATATAAAACTTATAAATTATTCTCATCCCTTTATCACTTTTGAAGCAAGTGTTAGTGAGGGAACTTTTATAAGAACATTAGGATTTGACATAGCCAAAAAGTTAGGTAGTGATGGAACTTTGACATACTTAGAAAGAACAAGAGAAGGTGAATTTAAGTATGAATGTGAAAAAAAATTAAATCCATACGAATACATATGGCCAAAAGAAAATAGATATAAAAACCCAAATGATTTGCTTTTAGGTAAAAAACTTGATATAAGTAACTTTGATATACAAAAAAAAGGTATTTATAAAATAAAGGCAGATAATTTTTTAAGTATAATTGAAATAGACAAAGAAGCTAAATATTTAGTAAACAGGATTAAATTATGCTAATAATTTCTAGAAAAATAAATGAGAAAATAAAAATTGGAGATAATATAGAAATAATTATTCTCTCAATTGATAAAAATCAAGTAAAAATAGGTATAAACGCTCCAAAAGAGATTTCTATATTTAGAAATGAGCTTCTAGAAAATGTAAAAAATGAAAATATAAAAGCTGCCAAAAATACTTTTAATATAAAAAACTTCTCAAAGGTTATCAATGAAAATAAAAGCACATGCAAAAGTTAATATTTTTTTAAAAATTACTGGATTTGATGGATATTATCATTTAATAAATTCACGATTTATGAAAGTTAAAAATTTATATGATGAAATTGAAATAGTAGAGGCTGATAAATTTAATATAATAGGTGATATTAATTGCGTATTAAGAGATAATAGCGTATTTAAAGCATATGTGGCGCTAACTCAAGCTTACCCTGATGTTAAAAAATGGTTTATTGGAAAAGAGATAAGAATTCATAAAAATATTCCTGAAATGGCAGGACTTGGTGGAGGAAGCAGTGATGCTGGAGCATTTTTAAGACTTGTAAATAAAGAAAGCGGACTGAATCTCTCAACTAAAGAGTTAATTGAAATTGGTAAAAAAGTTGGAAGTGATGTAGCATTTTTTATAACTGATGCAGATGTAGCAAATGTTTATGGAAGAGGAGATATAGTTGAGCCAATTAACGAAAAAGCAATAGAGCTTGAAATTTTTACCCCTCCAGTTGAATGCTCAACTCCTGATGTATATAGAATGTATAAAGAGAGATTTTTTAATCCTACTACAACTAATTTAGACAAAAAAGAAACAAAAGAAATCCTAACAAAATATAAACCAGCAGAGCTTAATGATTTGCTTCAACCAGCTCTTATGTTATATCCTGAGCTTAATAAATATCTTGATAAAGGATTTTTTAGCGGAAGCGGAAGCAGTTTTTTTAAACCTATTTTTTAAAAACTTTTAATTTCTTTATGAAATTTTTTTAGTTTTTTTATTTCTTGCATATCTTTTAATATTTTGTTTTTCTCTTGCGTTAAAAATAAATTTATCTCTTTAATTAAAGCCTTAAGCTCTTTTGCTTCTTCGATAGAAGAGATATTAGGAGTTTGCTTGCTTAACTCTTTTAATTTTTCTATATCTTTATTAATAAAAGCAATTTTTAATTCTTTAACTAACACCAGTCTCTTCTTTCCATGCTTCAATTAGCTCTTTTATCACATGAATTACTTGCTCAATATATTCTATTTTATTTTCAGCATTTGCTTTTGTTAAAAGCTCTATTTGATAAGCATAAAGCCCATTTAAATAATATGCGATTTGCCCTCCTTTTTCAAAATCTAAAGAATTTATAAGCTCTATAAAAATATCAATGGTTTTGTTTATATATTTTACTTTTTTCTCAACGTCATTTTCCTTAATTGCTTTTTTAGCAAAATTAGAAAATCTTAATGCCCCCTCATAAAGCATTAAAATAAGCTTTGCTGGATTTTCTATATTGATATTTGCTTGATTGTATTTATTAATCAAATTATTATTATATGTCATCGATTATCCTTTAGAATTAAGCGCTTGTTTTATAGTCATATCAAGGGCTGCGCTCATAGAATTAAAACTATTAATCATATCGTCATATGCTGCAAATTCTTTAGCCATAATCTCATATCTAGTCTCTAAAAATTTCTCTAATGATTCAATTCTTTTTTGATAACTTTTCTCTTCATTTTTTAATTCTTTTGATAAAAGCTCTAATACTGAATTTTTGCCAGTAGCAAGATTTTCAAAGTCAGCTTTTACTTTTGTAAAAGCAGTTGTGGCAAATCTTTTTACTAAATCTGGATGAGAAGAAAAACTCTCTTTAAACTTTTCTACATCAAAGCTTAAAAATCCATTTCTATTTAGACTAAATCCTAAATCAGCTGCACTAAAAATCGCTTTTGTAGTGTATTTATTACCATCAAAATCTAATTTTGTAGTATCATATGTCATTATTTGTGAGAAGATATCATTTGTAATTCTTCTTGCAAAAGAAGTAAACTCTCTATATCCTTGAAACAATCCTACATTTTTACTATCCTCATCAAAAGCTGTCAAGCTTTGCAAATTACTCACCATTGTATTAAAATCAGCTACAAATTTTTGAAGAGATTTTACTATTTCATCTACGTTATTTTCTATATCAATATGTGAAAAACCAGTTGATTTTAATTTTATCTCAACTCCAGGAATGATATCTGTAATTTCATTAGAGTTTCTCTCAATCTCTATACCATTATATTTAAATCTTGAATCATCTGCTATTTGCAATCTGTTTGAATTTGTAAAATCAGTATTTTCATTAAATTTTGTTAAAAGATTTGTATCATCTATGCTAATATCTCCAATTGCTTTTAAGTTAAATTTTATCTCTCCATTATCATAATATGCATCTACTTCAATAGAATTTCCATTGCTATCAGTAAGTTTTGAATTTTTTAAATCATTTATAAAATCACTCACACTCTCACCATCTGCTACATCCATAGAATAGGTATTTCCATTTATTGTAATAGAAAAAGTTTGAGTAGCTCCACTAGTATTTACACTATCACTATCAGAATTAAATGTAGCTGAGGTATAAGTAGTTGCATTAAATCCTAAATCATCAATTCCAAAATAATCAAAAGTTATAGTATTATTTTTACCAGTTTCATTTGCTTTTAAAATAAGTTTATAAGGGTTATCGCCTACTCCTGTATTTATAATCTGAGCTGTAACTCCAATATCTGCATTATTGATAGCTTCTTTCAAATCATTTAAACTAGCACCGCTTTTTAAATCAATTGTAGTAGTTATCCCACCTACTCCTATACTTAATTTAGCATCATTTGAAGCAATAACACTATCGCTTGCAGAAAATCCCATAGATTCATAAACATCATTTTTTGCAAGATTTTCTACATCAATATCAAAACTTTGAGGTTTTACACCATCATTTGCTTTTACATCTACACTGCTACCACTAACATTGGTATTTACCTTAGCAAATAAAGTACCATCTGCAATATCCATAATATCTGTTTTAACAGTAGATGCAATTGTTATAAATTCACTTAAAGCTTGCTCACGTTTTTTTATTAAATCAAGTTTAGTTTTTAAAGGTTTTATCATTAAATCTTCATCTGCTTGTTTTAATTTATCAATTACATCATATTTTAAAACACCACTTCCAATTCCAAGTGAGCTAAGTGCGCCAAAATCTCCCATAATTTATCCTTTTTTATCAAATAACATACCAACAAGCTCTCTCATTTTCTCCATCAATCTTAAAGCTTCTTTTGGAGGGAATTCTCTTATTACTTTATCATTTTTTTTATCAATAACTAAAACCATCAATTCATCTACTTTTGAATTATATTTAAACTCCAAATCAGTATTTAAAGGATTCATAGCTTCATTTAACTCTTTTACAATCTTTTGAAGCTCTGCTTTAATTTCTTCTTTTGATTTTTTTTGCAAAATATCTTTTTCTTCGATTTTTCTATTAGTTATTTCATTGTTATGTTTTACTTTATCTATTCTTTCATATGTATTGCTTTGAATATTCCTAATAGAGCTAAAAATATCCATAACTCTCTCCTTATATATACAAAATCGGTTATATTTAAAAAAAATTTAATTTTTGATAAAATTATATAAAAAGGAATTTATGAAAGTAAGAATCAATTGTGACTCACCTTTGTTACAAGAGAGTTTAGAAATTTTTTTAAAAGATTTCTTAAGCAAAGATGGAGTTATAATAAGTGATAATGCTAAAAAAGGCGATATTATTATTGGAAGAGATATTAAAAAGCCTTTTACAAAAACTTCGCTTTTATTGCAACTTGAAAAATTACTTCATAAAGAAACATCTTTTGATGAAGCTTTAGATAATTTAATTGATGAATTTTCTAAAAATCTAAAAAAACTTATAAAGGAATATTATGGAAAAAGGTAATATAAGAATAATTGGCGGAAAATATAGAGGGAAAAAACTATATATGAATGAAAAAAGCACTACAAGAAGTACAAAGCAGATTTTAAAAGAATCTATTTTTAATTCTTTACAATCTGAAATTCCAGATTCAATTTGGGTTGAAATGTTTAGCGGAGTTGGAAGTATAGGACTTGAAGCAATAAGCAGAGGCGCTAAAAAGGCATATTTTATAGAAAAAGACCCTGAAGCCGCAAAAGTTTTAAAAAGAAATATTGATTCATTAAAAGAAGAAGATAGAAAAAAATGCGAAATAATTTTAGGAGATGCATTTGATAGAGTTTGGGATGTAATTGATGAGCTTAAAAGAAACAAACAAAAAGCATTTTTTTATTTTGACCCACCATTTGCAATAAGAGAGGGGTATGAAGATATTTATAAAAAAGTAGAAGACACTATAAAAATAATGCCAAAAATGAATGTAGAAAAGATACTAATAGAGCATCAAAGTGATTATGAATTTCCAGAGAGACTTGGAAAATATGTAAAAACAAAAACTAAAAAATTTGGAAAAAGCGCTGTAACATTTTATGAGTAATTTTAGGAATTTATTTATTACAAAGTTTTATAACTTTGTAATTAATGAAGAGAGTTTTTTTAAAGAGTATAAAAAAAGATATATTATAAACTTTTTGCAACTCATTAAAAAAAATTATCCTCAAGTTAAAATTACTAAAGATATTAAAGAGCTAATATCCAATTTTTATGATGCATTATTTTTAAAACCAGCATTAAAATTTGGAAATTTTACACCCCTTATAGAGATGAAAGAGTTTTTAATAAAAAATAGAATAGATGAAAATATTTTAAATAAAACCTTTCTTTTGATGGCTAATAGTTATATTAAATCTATTTTCTCTAACTCTAAATTAGAAAAGCTAAAAACTTTTACTCTCTTAATAGATTTTTATTATAAATTCTTAAACACTCAAATTAAAAACTCTTATATCTCTTATACTAAGATACCTGAATTAATAAAGAAATTTTATAAAAACCAAACAGAATTAATTTTATTTGGAGTTTACAAAGGAATCCCAATTTCTAATAAAACAAAAATTTTATCTATAAAAGATGATGAAATATTAGTAAATGCCAATAATTATCAACTCATAGCTTCAAAGTTTCAAAAAGAGATATATATTCTAGAGCCAAAAACTAATAAAACTTTTAAAGCATACGTAAAAGAAATAATTCCACATAAAAAAGCATTGAAACTAACAGATATCAAAGAAATATCAAGAGAGGCGCTTAAAAGAAATTATATAAGAGTGCAACCAAAAGAAGAGATATATGCATTTATAAATTCAAAATACAAAGGCAAAATATACGATATCTCTATAAAAGGAATTTGTATCCTAACTGATGCAAATCTGCCTATTCACATAAATGAGATGGCAAATATTGAATTTGAATTACCAACAAATGATAAATTTAATTTTATAAGTGAGCTTAGAAGCATTAGTCACTATGATAATTTTTATAGATATCATTTTTACTTTGAGCCTACTCCTGCACAAGAGGAGAAATTAGAAAAATATATTAAAAAACGAGAAAAAGAGATAATTAATGAGCTTTTGATTTATTTAAACAAAGAGTTTATTGACGTTTAGCATAAAACTCTTTTTTAAATTCCTTAAATTTTCCATCTATTATAGCTTTTCTAGCCTCTTTTACTAAATTTAGATAATAATGCAAATTATGAATAGAAGCAAGTCTAAAATAAGTAAGCTCTTTTGATTTAAACAGATGATTTAAATATGCTCTTGAAAAATTTCTGCAAGTATAACAATTACAATTTTCATCAATTGGATTTTCATCTAGCTTATATCTTGCATTTTTAATTCTTAAAGTACCAAAAGAAGTAAAAAGATACCCATTTCTTGCATTTCGCGTTGGCATTACACAATCAAACATATCAACACCTCTATCAATTGCTTCTATTATGTCCTCAGGTGTGCCAACTCCCATTAAATATCTAGGTTTATCCTTTGGCAAATAAGGCTCTGTTGCTTCGATAGTATCATACATCTGCTCACTCTCCTCTCCTACACTAAGCCCACCTATTGCAAATCCATCAAAAGTATGCCCTTTATATTCAAGCTCTACTAAAGAAGTTGCTGAAATTCTTCTAAATTCTTTATCTACCCCTCCTTGCACTATTGCAAAGAGATTATTTTTCTTACCCTTTTTTACATGATGAACTAAACTTCTATAAGCCCAATTTGTCGTGCGCTCAATTGATTTTTTAATCCTCTCTTTTGTATTAGGAAGAGAAATTAAATCATCTAATACCATCATAATATCACTATTTAGGTTATATTCTATATCTATTACCTTCTCAGGTGAAAAAAAATGATAACTTCCATCAATATGAGATTTAAACCAAATCCCTTCATCAGTAATTTTTACATTATCTCCTAGAGAAAATGCTTGAAACCCTCCACTATCTGTTAAAAAACTTCTATTGTATGAAGTAAATTTATGAAGCCCTCCAAGCTTTGCAATTACCTCATCTCCTGGTCTAAGATATAAATGGTAAGTATTTGCCAAAATTATTGGCGCATCCAAAATATCTATTAAATCCCTTGCATCAAGGCTTTTAACTGCTGCGGCTGTTCCAACTGGCATAAATATAGGAGTTTTTATTTCGCTATGTAATGTTTTTATGGTAGTAGCTCTTGCCTTACCATCTAATGCATCAATTTTAAATTCCATATATGACCTTTGTTTGATATAATTGTGTGAAATTTTAACAAAAGGATGTTATTGAATAAAATATTAATTTTTGCAGGTGCTAAAGAAGCAAAACTTTTAATTAAAAAAATTATAAATTATCACTTAAATATTGCAGAATTTCATATAATTTATGAAGATGAAGATATAGTAAAAGAGTATAAAGAAAAAAAAGAGAATTTATATTTTTATAAAATAGACTTTTTAGCATATGATTTTTACAAAAATTTGCTTTATAAAGACTTTAATAAAATAATTATTTTTATAAAAAATAAAAAAAAGGCTGAATTTGTTTTAAATAAAGCTAAATTTTCAAAATCTCCTATTTTATTTGTTAAGTTTTGGCTAGAGTTTGAAAATATTCCTCAAAAAAATAATATAGAAATTTTAGATGTTCCAGAGATAATTACAAATAAAGTAATAGATTTTCTCCCAGGCATTCCTCTTTTCGCAAGAGATATAGGGCTTGGAGCAGGCGAAATTATGGAAGTTGAAGTACCTATCTTCTCGCCATTTGCATATAAATCTCCTTCATATATAGAAGATAGATACAATGTAAAAGTAGCCGCGATATATAGACAAAATGAATTAAAAGAAATATCAAAAAATACCACAATATTGCCAAATGATAAATTAATTATTATAGGAAATCCTCAAACTCTAAAAGAATTATATAATCAAATTAGAAAAAATATAGGCTCATTTCCTCAACCATATGGACAAAACATATACCTTTTACTTGATATGAAAAAAATGGATAAAAAAGAAATCTCTTCTCTTTTAAAAGCCGCGCTATTTTTACATAGAAAACTAAAGAACAAAAAATTGATAATATCTATAATAAATCCAACTTTAAACACAAAATTTTATAAACTATACAAATTTCCAGATATTGATATTAATACAGATTATTTTATTTCTGATTACAAAGAAAAATTAATTCAAGATATAAATCAATTAAATGTCGGATTAGTTATTACAAATAACTATTTCTTCGATAAATATATCAAAACATTTTATAAAATTAAAAAACCTATCTTTAAAAAAGGCGAAGAATCTATTAAAAAATGCAAAAATCTAACAGTAATACTGCATGAAAATAATTTTAAAAAAATAGCATCAACTATTTTTGATTTATCTTATCAATTAGGAATTAAATTAAGAATTCTAAACGCAGACCCAGAAAATTCAAATACTGAAATAGTAGAATACATAAAACATTTAGCAAAACTTTTTAATTTTAAAAATATCGAATTTACTTCCACAAAAGAAAATCCTATCATAAAACTCAATAAAGAAAAAAACATATGCCTTGTAGAAACTTTTGAAAAACCACCAATTAGTAAAATAAAACAAATTTTAATACCTAAAATAGAATACTCTTATTTACTGCTTAAAAAATTTAATCAATTCTTAATCCCTGTTATAAAGGAAGAAAATGAAAGTTAATATTACAACTCCTACTAAATCCTATGATATCCATATAGGAAAATTGCCTAAAATTGAGATTAATAATAAAGTAGCAATTATTACAAATCCAAAAGTTAGTGGACTTCATATAAACTATTTAACAAACCATCTAAAAGCAAAAGAGCTTCATATAATAACACTGCCTGATGGAGAAGAGTATAAAAATTTTGAAAGTGTTAATTATGCACTTGATAGATTGTTTGATGCAAAATTTGATAGAAATTCCACTTTAATAGCTTTTGGAGGCGGTGTTATTGGAGATATGACAGGATTTATTGCTTCAATTTTTTTAAGAGGAATAAAATTTATCCAAATTCCAACAACCCTTCTTGCAATGGTAGATAGCTCAGTTGGGGGCAAAACTGGAATAAACAATAAATATGGCAAAAATTTAATAGGAACTTTTTATCAACCAGAAGCAGTATATATTGATACTCACTTTTTAAAAACTCTTGAAAAAAGAGAATTTGCAGCAGGAATGGCTGAAATTATCAAAATGGCTGTAATGTTTGATAAAGAATTTTTTGATAAAATAAAAAATAACAAATTATCACTTGAAGAGATGATAAAAAGAAGCGTAGAGCTTAAAGCCATGGTAGTAAATCAAGACGAAAAAGAAAAAGGAATTAGAAGCGTATTAAACTATGGGCATACTTTTGGACATGTAATAGAAAATTTAACAAACTATAAAACTTATCTTCACGGAGAAGCAGTAGCAATTGGAATGGTAATGGCAAATGAATTATCTCGCGAGCTTGGGTATTTGAGTGAAAAAGAAGCAAAAGAGATTAAAAATTTACTACAAAAATATAATCTTCCAACCGATTTCAAAATAAAAGACAAAGAAGAATTTTATAATCATTTCTTTTTAGATAAAAAAACAATGGATAATAAAATAAAATTTATAATCCCTAAAAAAATTGGAGAGTATAAAATTGTAGAAAATATAGATAAAAAAGATGTATTAAAAGTGTTGGAGAAATTTGAATGAGATTAGTTTTTATTTTTCTTATTGTATTTTCATTTATTTTTGCAGATAACAAAAAAGATATTAATCAAACTAAAGATATCAATGAAACTGTTACTAAAATATTTGCTATAAAAAATGATTTATCAAAAAACGAATTTTATATAAAATATTTATCTTATCTTAGATATCAAGAATTACAAAAAGAGTTAGAAAAATATAAATATCTCTCAAGAAGAAATCCTAAATATAAAGAAAAATATCAATCAATAAAAACTGAAATAGAGCTATTAAAACCCAATAGCGATATATTTAAAACAATTGTAAATCTAAAAGAGCTTCCACCTCCTCCAAATGTTACAAATCCATTTGAAATATTTAGTGCTATTTCATATGAAAAAAAATTAAAAAATATAATAGAAAGTGATAAAACAGCTTATCAAAATTTCATTCAAACTTTTCAAAAACTAAAAGAGCTTTACAAACTAGAGAAAAAAGCAAATATAAAAGATAACAATATTTTAAAAGCAATTAATGATTTTAATGTAATTAAAAACGTATATAAAACAAAATTAGACTCTATTATATCCCAAGCAAAAATTTATAAATCAAAGTTACAAGAAGAGATAAAAAAAGAGATTAATAAACTAATCACTCTTGCTATATTAATAGTAATTAGTATATTGTTTTTTACCTTTTTAAAAATAGTAATAAAAAAATATGTAAAAGATGAATCAGTATATATAGCTAATAAAATCATAAACTTCATAAACTTAACAGTTATTCTTATAATTATTTCGTTTTTTTATATAAATAATGCAACCTATATTATTACAATTCTTGGATTTGCATCTGCTGGTATTGCAATTGCTATGAAAGATTGGTTTATGAATATTTTTGGATGGGTTGTTATAATGACTAGCGGAAGCTTTAAAGTTGGAGATAGAATAAAAATATATACTCAAAATGGAAATGTAAAAATTGTAGGCGATGTAATTGACATAACTCTTACAAAAATTGTAATATATGAAGATGTAACTCTTACTACTTATCTTTACAATAGAAGAGCTGGTAGAGTTGTATTTGTACCAAATAATGTAATTTTTACCCATCCTATTTTTAATTATACGCATCATGGACTAACAACTGTGTGGGATGGAATAGATATAACTATTACGTTTGATTCTAACTATAAAAAAGCAGTATACTTAGCTAAAGAGATAGTTAGTAAATATTCAAAAGGCTATACTGAAATAACTAAAAGAAGACTTAAAAAACTAAAATCAATATACCATATAAAAATAGCAAATGTTGAGCCTAGAGTTTATACTTTTATTGAAGAAAACGGCATAAAAATTAGTTGCTGGTATTTAAACAATTATGCTACACTAAATCTAAGAAGCACAATAAGTGCTGAGATACTTGAAGCATTCAAAAAAGAAGATGATATAAAAATAGCTTATCCAACTTATACCATAATAAAGAAAGAAAATGAAGAACTTATTAAAACTCAAACACCTATATAAACTAAAAGAAGCAGGAGCAGAATATTTTGAAGGATTTGAAAGCAAAGAAAATAATATAAAAATGCCAAATGAGCTAAAAGAGCTTGAAAAAATATGTAAAAACTGCACACTTTGTAATTTAAGTAAAACTAGAACAAACGTAGTTTTTGGAGAAGGCAATCCAAATGCTAAATTAATGTTTATAGGAGAAGGACCAGGTGAAATGGAAGATAAAACAGGAAGACCATTTGTAGGAAGAGCTGGAAAACTTCTTACTAAAATTATTAATAACGTATTAGAGCTTAATAGAGAAGATGTATATATTGCCAATATTGTAAAATGTAGACCACCAAATAACAGAGTGCCAACAATAGAAGAAGCTGAAACTTGCAAACCATATCTATTAAAACAAATTGAGATTATAAATCCTGAAATTCTAGTGTGTCTTGGCAAAACTGCTTTTATGTACTTAATGGATACAGATATGCCAATAAGCAAAGTAAGAGGTCAAATTTTCGAATACAAAGGAAAAAAAGTGATACCTACATTTCATCCAAGCTACTTACTTAGAAATCCAAGCGCTAAAAAAGAAGCTTATAAAGACTTTTTACTTATAAAGAGTATGTTATGAGATATTTAATAATTTTTATTACAACTTTTTTATTTGCTTTTGAGGGAATTAAAATTTATAATTTACCAAATATTGCAAACGAAGAGAATACTACTGAAATAAACACTACCGAAAACTTTACATCTACTATAAAAAGCATAAAACCAAAAATCAATATAGCAGTAATAATCGATAAAAATAGATTTAAAAAATATCTACCTTCAATTATAAATTCGCTAAATTCTTATCTTTTATATAAAGATGTAGAATATAACTTAGATATTTATGATACTACTGAAATTACTGATGCTTTAGAGCATAAAAATATAATCTATTACACTTTTAATCTAAATGATGTATATTCAATGCAAGATTATAATAATAGCTTTTATTTCCCAATGATAAATAAAAATGAAGTAGATATAAACAATTCAAATTTTTTCTTT